>Ga0114993_10002188_pt1 | contig 21771 bp, 20 predicted proteins | sample ArcticOcean_MG_C_FD_87042 | JGI IMG/M metagenome (GOLD analysis project Ga0114993, IMG submission 87042) | Marine microbial communities from western Arctic Ocean - ArcticOcean_MG_CB2_150 | ecosystem: Environmental > Aquatic > Marine > Oceanic | place: Arctic Ocean: Canada Basin | collected...
AGTTTGACACGAAAAGCGGCGCAGATGAATCCATGGATCAAATAGGTGGAGCCATAAATCAGAATAAAGTTTTTGTGGAAGTGTCTGGCACTTATGAACTATGCTACGGAGCCAAATGAAGAATCGAGTTCTCCCAAGCGAAGAGTGCAAAGATGGGTATTTGTATCAAATCATTGCCAGGACCGCATACGCTGGCGTTTGGGTCGCTGAGAAAAGGCTATTTATAATAAGGCGAGTCAAGTCCAAAAGCGTATACTTGTGTCAAGAATTGCATTGGGACTCTCATGATCGTCATGGGACGGCTCAACCAATTAGAGAGATTTGCAAAGCCCCAGACCTCGAAGGTCAAGAATTGATTGACTTTTTGAAAGAGACAGAAGATGATATTTGGGAAAATCACGATGCTCCATTCTGGACCCATGAAGGCACTGACGAATCCAGAGAGAAATGGGGAGAATTCAGGGAGGGCCGGGAACTGTGACTGAGAATCAGTCAGCATCGCATACGGGAAGCGCGAATCCCACGCTTCCAACCTCAGAACTCCATGGCGCCTGCAAATTCGTCAGATCGCCCCCCGAAGTGCGTCGTCGATTGAATCGCGATCAGGCCATGCACCAAGTAAGACCTCTACCATCGAGTGAAAACCGGATCTCGCGGCAAGCTCCAGGGCGGTTCGCTTCTTGCCCTGGGGTATCCAGACGGGCTTGCCAGACGCAATGTATGCCTGGACATCGAAGAGCTTCCCGGATTTGACGAGGGCTTTGAGGTGGTCGATGTTGGTTTCGGGCTGGTTCTGTAGGGTCATCGTCGTATTGTGAATCTTACCGCCAGCCCTCAACGGCCACGTGAAGTCGTCAGTTTGGCCGCATCGTTCAAACGAAACAGATCAAGACCGTAATCGATCTTACATACCGCTTCGTACAGAGGCTTGACCCCATAGCGCGTCCCGTAGGTATCATACGTGATACTCTCGGTCTTGTGTCCGAGAAGTTCTTGGACGACCTCGCGTGGGACATCGCCTCGTTGTTTTAGCGCGTCCGCGACGTTATGGCGGAAGCTGTGAAAAACTTTCTTTGGATCGTCTGAGATCAGCGGTCGATTGAATTTTTCGCCATACCATTTGGTGAAATAATGCGAGAAGTTTCCATGTGGCCCGGCTTTGAGTTTTGGCCACAGTCGCTTTTGCTTCACAGAGCGGACATAGTCGAGAAATCCAAGGCCCGATAGCTCAGGGTGTATCGGCACTGTGCGGCGCGATGAATCTGTTTTCACTCGCTTACCTGTTTTCTCCGGGGCAGGACCAACCTGGATTTGTATACACCAGATGTCATCAATTTCTTGGATATCTCCCACATCAAGCTGGCAGATGTCGTTCATACGTGCGCCTGAATACATCGCAACTAAGGGAATCCAGAACCTCTCTGGGCGCATATTCCTACCAGAGCCAACAACATCCGGCAGATTGTTCACGACAATCTGTAATTCGTCGCGACTGTAAGGCTCCCGGTCGCCTGACACACCCGGTGTCTTCTTCTTGACGATTCCGGCAGAACGGATCGGAAGGTTGCGATACCCTGCATCGACGGCCCAGTTGAGAAACTCACAGACCCTCTTCACATGCTCGTTCACCGTCTTGTCCGCCAGCGGTTTCAATCCCGGCATCTGCAATATCTCCGCGACGGATTTATCACGGAATTCCGGTTTCTTGTTGCGATGTGCTGGCAGTTGCGAGACGGTATCCCGGAATTGCACGACATGCACACGGGTCACGTCAGCGACTGGGCGGTCTCCGACGATTTCCACGAGCAAAGCGTAAATTGTCCGCAGATTTTCGATCTGCTTCCCTGACACTCCCGTTCCGGATTTCTCGGTCAGCAGTTCTTCCGATGCCTGTGAGATTGCGGGACCCTGCGATTTTTCCGCCGTTCTTCCGCCGACGCTGGCGGTGCTGATGGCAGAATGACCAGGGCGCGATGATTGCGGTTGCCCGGCGAAATCGTCGTCCGCTGCTTTGTTTCCATCAGCGAGACGGTCGATGAACACTGCCGTCGCCTGGCGTTCAGCTTTGAGCAACTCAAACCTGAGCGCATGATACTCATTTGAGTCGGTCTCAATGTCGAGTCCTTTCTCCCGAATGACGCGGTCAGCCATGTCCCGGCCAGCGACCGGGTCCCACGTCCGCAATCGTTCGTCGAGCGTCTCCCACTCTCCGTGAAGCTGCTCCCACTGCTCGTAGTCTTCCTCATCGTTTCTCGATAACCTGCGCCCTGTCTTGCGAGCCAGTTCGTCGGCATCGAGCAGTTCCTGGTAATAAGTCTCAACCAGTTCGTGGATCTGTTCGTTTGATAGGCTCATGGTTCGGATCTTCCTGAAGAGGCGCTGGGTTCTGGAGGCCAGGACATCGACGGTTGTCTCTGCAATCTCCAATACCGATGTGTGCAGGCTACGTCGGATCTCGATACGGCCAAATGCTTCCCTGAGATCTGGCGGGACAGCAATTCTAAAATAAAATCGGTCGCTGTCCGGACGACGACAAAGATACCGGGACAATCTTGATGCGGCCATGTGATCTCCGTCAGACTGGTCCAAAATTTGGACCAGTTTTGTAACGGAAGCGGGTCACACGGTGCGTATGGAAATACAAAACCCCTTCAGGGAGAAGGGGTTAAGGAGATGCTTGGTAGCGGGTCAGGGACTCGAACCCCGGACACGCGGATTATGATTCCGCTGCTCTAACCAACTGAGCTAACCCGCCGGTACATGAAAATGATCGGTGCGGCGCTCGGCGCTTATCGACGGAGGTTGAGGCGCTGGATAATATCGGTGTACTGGGCTTGGCTCTCGCTCGCAAGGTAGTTCAGCAACTTACGACGACGAGTTACCATGGCAAGCAGGCCACGACGGGTATGAAGGTCCTTCTTATTGGTCTTCATATGCTCCGTCAACTCGCTGATTCGGCCGGTCAGCAGAGCAATCTGCACCGGCGCCGAACCGCAGTCCTTATCGTTGATACGGAACTCTTCAATTGCCTTCGTCTTAGTCGCTTTGTCCATAAAGTATTCTCCAATAGGAAAAACGCTTACTATAGGTGACTGCAGATTGAATTCAAGGATCGCGTCGAAAAAAAGACCAACACTGGAAACCAATATCCGCCTGTAACTTCACCGCGGCTGGCGCCAGCCAGCGCCACCAAATCGTCCGGGGTAGCGCCGGTCCTTTCTGCTTCGTATCCGTGGCGGGCGACGCCTGAGCGTCGGCAGCCGCATCCTTGTCGGGACTTGGCGATTTGCGTTGGCGCTTTTTCTTCACAGGCTGGCGGTGCGGGTCATGGCGGCAATATTGCGCACCCGCGGGCTGCTGATTGATGTTCGATTCAGATGCAGTAGTATATTCGTAACTCATTGAAAATCCATCATTTGAAACAGATGTCAGAGCCCTTATTGAAGCCATACCACCGATGGCCGCTGCCACTCTTCGCCATCCTCTCTCTGGTCCTGTATCTGCACACGCTGAATTACGACTTCGTCTTCGACGACAGCCAGAACGTTCGGGACAACCCGAATATCCGCATCACCAGCTTCGACCCGGCGCAACTGCAATCGGCAGCTTTCGACGCACCATCGCACCGGCGCCCGGTAGCCAACCTGAGCTTTGCGCTCAACTATCTGGCAGACGGCTACAATCCGCGCGGCTATCGGCTCGTCAACGTTGTGATTCACATCGTCAATGCGGGCCTGGTTTATTGGCTGCTGTGCCTGGTCCTGCAGTTCGAGGCCGCCAGCAAAGAACCGAAGTTCAAAATCGCCCCGGCAGGGATCCCGCTGGTCGCAGCCGCCACGGCAGCGATCTGGGCCGTACATCCGCTGCAGGTCCAGGCGGTGGCCTACATCGTGCAGCGCATGACCAGTCTGGCATCGATGTTCATATTGCTGGCACTGTGCCTGTACATCGTCGGCCGGAAAGCAGGAATCACCCGCCGCCGCGGAATCACCTGCATTGCAGCGGCCACGCTTTGTTGGCTCGCCTCGCTCGGCTGCAAGGAAATCGGCATCGCTGTGCCGCTGCTGGTGTTTTTCATCGAGTGGTACTTTTTCCAGAACCTGAAACTCCAGTGGCCACTCAAAACTGTTGGGCTCTGGATCGTCCCGATGGTGGTGGTCGTTCTCGTGTCTTTGCTCTACCTCGACATGAAACCGGTCGAGCACATCCTCAAAGCCTACGAGAACATGCGCGACTTCACCCCTTTCGAGCGCGTGTTGACTCAATTCCGGGTACTGGTCTTTTACCTCACCCTGATCGTCCTGCCGATACCAAGCCGTCTGACGCTCGACCATCATTTCCCGCCGTCCACGACCCTCTTTGATCCGCTTACGACTGCGCTGTCGCTGGCCCTGCTTATCGGCATCCTCGTTGCCGCCGTCATGCTGGCGAAACGGCATCGACTCCTGTCGTTCTGCATCTTCTGGTACTTCATCGGATTGGCGCTGGAGTCCTCGATCATTGGTTTAGAAATGGCCTACGAGCACCGACTATACCTGCCGTGCCTGATGCCGATCCTGGCGCTTGTCCTGCTCGTGCGCCGAGCCTTGTGTCGACGGAACCTGATCGCCTCGGCAGTCATTATCGTCGTCCTGCTGATGGCGGCAACCATCTATCGAACGATGGTTTGGCGGGACGGCTATACACTGTGGCAGGATTGCGCCCGCAAGGCGCCGAATAAGCCGCGGCCATTGACCAATTTCGGCTACGCCCTGGTCCAACGCGGCGAGGACGGCGACATCGATGAGGCTGTCCGCTACTACCACCGCGCCCTCACGGCCAATCCGAACTATCCCCTGGCCAACAACAATCTCGCCAAAATCCTGACCGACCGCGGCGACTATGCGACGGCCATCAAACATTGCCAGCGGGCAATCAACAAGAAGCCGAAGTACGCCGAAGCATACAACAACTACGGTGTCGCCCTGGTCAAGAGCGGCAACTACGACGGCGCCCTGGAAAAATTCCACACGTCCATAAAGCTGGATCCCAATGACGCCGCAGTCTACCGCAACATCGGCAACGCTCACCTCAGCGGCGGGGATCTTGACCAAGCCGACCAGTACTATCAGCACGCGCTCACACTGCAGCCGGACTCCGCCGACGCCTGGAACGGCAGGGGCGGCGTGCAAAAGAAACTCGGCCGTCACCAGGACGCCCTGCCGCTCTTCCGCAAAGCGCTGGCGCTTGATCCGGCGCACAAGCCGAGCCGCGCAAATTGCCGTGACACAATCGCCAGCCTCGGGAGCATCGAACTGAAGGCCGGGCGAATCAAAGCCGCCGCGGCATATTTCAGTGAGGCCATTAAAATCTTGCCCAATGCCAAAGACTGCAACAACCTCGGTGCCTGCCTTGGCCAGCTCGGACAACTCGACGACGCCATTGCGATGTTCGCACGCGCCGTCGAACTCGATCCAGAATACCACGATGCGCGCCGCAACCTGGAAGCGGCAGAGCAGATGAAACAACCGCAGGAACACCCATGACGTCCCGCCGCGCCATACACGCTACAGCCCTGTGCGGCATCGCGATTGCCGTCGTCTTGGTTTACTGGCACACCATGGGTGCGCCATTTTTCTTCGACGACTTTGCCAGCATCAAACGCAACGAAGCGATCCGTATCGAGACGATCAGTTTCGAGTCCCTGACAACCGCCGTGCGCGACAGCCCGAAACAATTGCGCAGGCGGGCCGTCGCGTTCGTTTCTTTCGCACTCAATTACCGGTTCAGCGAATATGACGTCACCGCCTATCGCCAGGTCAATATCGGCATCCATATCGTCAACGGCTGGCTGGTCTATCTGTGGGCGCTGTTGACTCTGCGTCTGGCCGGCCGTTCAACGGATGACAATGAGCCGCCGCACGACAAGCACAAGACGGACAGGGCCATCACGCTGATGGCACTGTGTACTGCCGCGCTGTGGGCGCTGCATCCGCTTCAGACCAACGCCGTGACCTACATCGTCCAGCGCATGACCAGCCTGTCCACGATGTTTTTTCTGCTCGCACTCTGCCTCTTCATCCATGGCCGCAACAGCCGGGGCTACAGCCGGTGGTGCGCCTGGATCGTGGCGTTGGGTAGCTGGCTGTTGGCGCTCGGCAACAAAGAGATCGCCATTACCCTGCCGGCCATCATCCTCCTGTACGAAACAATCTTCTACCAGAAACTCGAGCGTGCATGGCTGCGCCGTTGTTTCTGGTACCTACTCATTCTGCTGGTGGTCGCGGGAGTCGCCGCCTGGCTGTACCTGGGGAATCACCCGCTCGAACGCCTGAACCACGCCTATGAAAAACGGCATTTCACGATGCCCCAGCGGATGTTGACAGAGTTCCGCGTCGTCATCTTCTACCTGACGCTGATCTTCCTGCCGCTACGCAGCCGGCTGAATCTCAATCATTATCCGGAAGTTTCGACGTCACTGCTTTCACCGCCAACGACGGTGCTCTGCGTGCTGGCGGTCCTGGCGCTGCTCGCCGGCAGTGTGTGGCTGGCACGGCGTCAGCCGCTGGTGGCCCTGGCGATCGCCTGGTATTTCATCAACCTGGTTCTCGAGTCCAGCGTTGTCGGGCTTGAGCTCGTGTATGAGCATCGTACGTATCTGCCGTCGATCGCTGTGAGCCTCGCGGTGACCGCCGTCATCTATCAGCGGCTGCGTTTGCCGCCACTGCGATTTGCCGTCTTCGCCGCAATGGCGCTGCTCCTGGCATTCGGCACCTACCGCCGCAACCTCGACTGGCTCGACGCCGAGACGCTGTGGAAGGACTGCGTCGCGAAAGCCCCGAACCATCCGCGGACCAATTACAATCTCGGCCTGATGTACAGCAAAGACCCGGACCGGCTCGACGAGGCGATCACGCACCAGAAACAGGCAATTGCCAATGATCCCGATTTCGTTGATGCTCACAACAACCTCGGTTACATCTGCACCGTAAGGCAACAATACGAGCAGGCGATCCCCTACTATGAGGCCGCCATTGCCGCCGCGAAGAGATCAACCGACAGCAGCGCCAGGCACTGGGAGGCGTACAGCAATCTCGGCAAATGCCTGATCGCCCTCGGTCGGCACGCCGACGCCCTGCCCTGGCTCGAGCAGGCACTCGAGATCAACGGCAGCGACATCAATACCCGGCTCAAATACGGTCACACGCTGATCGCAACAGGCGCACCAAAGAAAGCGGCGCAGGCCTTTGAAGGCGTGCTGCGTCGCGATGCAGAATCACTCGAAGGCATGCTCGGCATGGCCGACGCTGCAGCCGCTATGAAACTGCACGACCAGGCCGAAAAGATGCTGAACGTCGCGATCTCCAAGCACCCCCAATCCCCACGCGGACACTATCAGCTTGGATTACTGCACGCCGGGCAGCAGCAGTTCGAAACAGCCGCAACGGACTTCACCGCAGCTCTCGAGGTGGCGCCCGACTACCTCGAAGCACGCTATAATCTCGGCAACGCCAGGCGGGATTCAGGTCAACTCGAAGACGCCTTGCAAAGCTATAACGAACTCCTCGCGCAGCAGCCGGAACATTTCCGGGCCTGGTACAACAGCGCCAGGATTCTATCGCAACTGCAACGCTTCGAAGCCGCTCAACGCTTTGCCGCTGCTGCAGTTGAATTGCGACCATCGCATTTCGAAATACGTACGCTGCTGGCAGAGTCACTGGTCAGTCAGGGCAAACTGGCTCCGGCTATCCCGCACCTGAAAGCCGTGATAGCCAATCGCCCGGAACGGCTCAAAGCCTATGAACTGCTCGGCTTCGCCTATTTTCAGATGGATGAGATAGAGGATTGCATTGCAACATTCGAAGCAGCCCTCCGCATCCGCGCCGAACAACCGGATATCCACAGACACCTCGGCGCCGCCCTGATGAAACTGGACCGGATCGACGATGCTATCGGACATTTCCAGGAAGCCGTGCGGCTGGCGCCCGACGACACTGCCGCACATCGCTACCTCGAGGCGGCCCGGCAGATGCGGCAAAGTCAGGAGGACGGCAAATAACGGGCTCGCCGATCCGGCTGTTTTGGTGCTTGCAGACGGGTGGGCTTCCCATTGCCCCTATTGCTTGCCTTCCCACACGACCGGATGATCCTGTTCGTTCAGATGCTGACCTGTCACGTCTTCGGCTGTGGGATAAACCGGCTCGTTGCGTTCGTACACTGTATCGGCATGGGCGTAGCGGATGATATAGGCACGCCGTGCATCGGGGGTCCGGTTGGGACCGGCACCATGCACGCACAGGCCATGATGAAAAATCACATCACCCGGCGCCGCCTCGATGGTCACTGCAGTAGACACATCGACCCCCTGCTTTTCGTAGTTCGTGCCGTCGCCGTAGTCGTAGCCGATCAGCTTCCCCCATTTATAACTGCCCGGCACGTAACGCATGCAGCCGCTCGCCTCCGACGCCGTATCCAGAGAGACCCACATCGTGACTTCCGGGATGGAGGTGGAGTGGTCAACGAAGTCCTGATGCCAGTGGGTCGCGCGCGAGAAATTGCCCGGCTTCACCAGGATCATGTCGCTCAACAGGTGTACCCTGTCTGTATCGAGCAAGGCACCGGCGCAGCCGCCGCGGATCGAGTCGAGCGCCAGTTCCCGAACAATCCCGCTGGTGCGCCACAGGCCGCAGATCTGCAGAAAGTTCTCCTGCCCGAGCTCGACGCTGCTCCCCCCCCCGAGATCGGAGCGAAAGAATGTTTCCCGCTCGTTGTTGACGAAAGCCTGCACTTCCACTGTGAGCCGCGCAAGATCATCGCCCGCGATCATGCCCGGACAATGCAGGTAGCCGTTGTCTCGGAAAAATTCGATTTGTTCGGCAGTAATTCCCGACATGGCAAATCATCCCCCCCAGCACACGTTATCCCACCCTAACCGCAAAGGACATTGCTCTACATCTGCTGGTTTAAGGTGCAACCCGAATATTCCCTGTGCCGTATACTCAGCCGTTCGGCTGCAACACGACCTTGGCATATTCACCGGCATGTTGTTTCTCGAAACAATCCTGCCACTCGTCGAGTGCCGCGACGCGGCTGATCAACGGCTTGACATCAAGTTGACCGGAGCCGAGCATGCTGATGACTTTCTCCCAGATCGGCCAATTGTGAGAGAATGAGCCCTGCAGCGTCACTGCCTTCTGCACCAGCGGGTCAAGGCTGATATTCAACGGCTGCGGACCCCAGCCGACCTTACTGATCTGTCCGGCCGGGCGAACCGCCTTCAACGCCAACTCCAGGGTCGCCGAAACACCGGCCGCATCAATGACTACATCAACACCACGGCCATCTCCAAGCTCGCGGATATGTTCTTCGACACCACCGTCCAGGGCTGCATCCGCACCAATCCTCCGCGCCAGGTCCAGTCGGGTTGTATCCGCCGGCAGCCCGGCCATGATCAGGTGCCCTGCCCCACACAGCTTCGCCATGAGCGTGCATAACAGACCGATCGGCCCCGGACCGAGCACCAGCACATGGTCGCCCGGTTTGATGTTGGCATAGTTGCAGACGGCATTGTAAGCCACGCAACAAGGTTCCGTCAACGACGCCGTAATAAAATCCAGCCCCTCGGGTACAGAATGCAGACAGCGCTCCGGCACACACACATACTGGGTCATTGCACCGTTAACACCGTAGCCGAAGCCGAGGCGATTCGGATCGAGATTATAGAGGCCGCGCCGGGTATACGGTGAGGCTGCGTCGATAACCGCCGCCGTCTCGCTGATAACCCGATCGCCTTCATCGTACCCCTTGACCTTGCTGCCCTTCTCGACGATGACACCGGCAAACTCATGACCCAGGATACACGGATAGTTCACGGTCCAGCTGATACCTCCGCGCCACTGGTGCAAGTCGCTGCCGCAGACGCTCACTGCCTGAGTCTGCAGCAACACATCCTCGTCGCCGATCTCGGGCACCGGTACTTCACGCTGTTCAACGCTGAGCGGATCAATCCCGTAGTTGACGATTGCAGGCATTGTCTTGGGCGGCATATCCAAATCCTCGGTTTTTTGTAGTTGTCGTCGCCGGCAAGCAGCACGGTGTGTACAAATAAAGATAGCTCGATGTATCGCGTTTCACCCGGCCAGGTCTACAGACAGGTCGCAACACGCAACGATTATCTGCGCTGCCTCGAAAAGTTGGCGCGTCGTCATACCCTCGAAAATTGGCCAATCCGGCTGCAATTGGTCCGGCGCCGGCGGTACGTGAACGAAACCAGCCCGGATATGGCTGCGTTGCGTCGTCGCCAGCAAACGCAGCGTCGTGTAAAGCGTGTGGTTGCACAGGTGACCGCCGGCGTAGCCACTTGCAACGGCCCGCAAATCGCCTGCCTCCAATGCCGCAACGGTGCGATCGACATCAAGCGTACTCCAGTAACCAACCGGACCATCCTCGACGATCCGGCTGCCCTGGCGGCGGACACCGGCGTTGTCCGGCGTGCTGGAGTCGTCCAGGTTCAGCCCCACACGCTCGACACAAATCATGTCACGGCTGCAACTGACGCCGAAGCTGATGATCGCCTCGGGCGCATGGCAATCAACCGCAGCAGCGAGCTCACGCGGTGCAGCCTCGAAGTCCACCGGCAGAATGATCGGATGCACTATGGCAGGCGCGAATGCCTGGCGCTCGACATCGATCATCTGCATCAGTTCCGCCGCCGGATTCGGATCGATCCAGGCAGTCGCCTGAAACCCTGTGAGCAACACCGCTGCCATCGGTCACTTGTCCATTTTCAACGGTTTCAAGTCACGTTTCGCACGCTCATGATTGACGCGCGCCCAAAGGGTTGTGTCGGCCGCCAGGGTTCGCGCCAGGCGGCCGGTGGAGACCTCCAGCATTTTTGCCGCGTCGCTGACACGGTACTCGGTCGCCGCCAGAGCGTCGAACACATGTGCGACGAACGGCGCATACTGCCGGTCGCGGGCGCCCGGCTTCCACGGTCCGTCCCACGACGGCGCCGGGTCGCGGCGCAGGTTCAGCGCGATCTGCAACCGCAGCCGCTTGACGGCGCGAGCACGGTTGCGATGCTGCGAACGTTCCTCACTGGCGATCGAGGTCACTTCCGTGTCCGCGAGAGTCAAGCGCACCGCGGAGTCCGACGTATTGCGATGCTGGCCGCCCGGGCCGCTGGCACGAAAGGTGTCACAGCGGCAGTGGCGCAGCAACTCGTCGTCTTCGAGTGCAAGCAGTTCGTCACGCTTCATAAATAGTGCCTGAATGAAAACCCCTGCGGACACTACTTGAGTTGACGGTCGACCAGCTCGCACATGATGTGCAGCAGCAGCTTATGCGCTTCCTGGATGCGCGCCGTCGTGTCGCTGGGGATGATGAATTCGATGTCGGCCATACCTTTCGCGTCGCCACCGCCTTTGCCCAGGAACGCGACGGTCGTGATGCCGTTGGCACGGCCACGCTCGAGAGCACTTGTGATGTTGCTCGACTTGCCACTGGTCGTCAAGGCAAAGAGAATGTCGCCTTCGTCCGCAAAGGCGTCGACCTGTCGGGCAAAAACACTGTCATAATCATAGTCATTGGCAATGCAGGTGAGCAACCCCGGATCGCTTGACAAGGCCATGGCACGGTACGGACCGCGCTCACGACTGAAACGGCCAGTGAATTCGGTGGCAATGTGGGCACAGTCACTGGCGCTGCCGCCGTTGCCGCAGAACATCAGCTTGTGACCGCCCTGCAGACAGTGCAGTACCCGGTCCGACAAATCGCTCAACGACGGCGCAAACGCCTGCAACCGCGTGCACAGATCGGCAGCGTCGTCCAGACATTCGGATATGACATCGAGCATCGTTTACCTCCCATCACTGGATGCCGATTACGGATCAGCCTCCTGCGGGTATAGTATGAGTTCCTGTGACTATTTGCAACACCATACTGATACAGCAGAAATCAGCAACACCACGATGATCGAACTCGCCATTGACCGCATCGCCTTTAGCATCGGCTCGAAAGAGATCGCCTGGTACGGCGTACTCGTCGCGGGCGGGTTCCTGCTGGGAATGATCGTACTCAATGCTCAAGCCAAAAAACGTAATGTCGATGCCGCAACTATCGCCGACCTCACCGTGGCGTGCGTAATCGGAGGCATCGCCGGGGCGCGGCTGCTGTTTGTGCTCATCAATTACAGGTACTATGCCGAGAACCCCGCTGAGATTATCCGTATAGATCAGGGCGGACTGGTGTTCTACGGTGGCTTCTTCGGCGGCTTCCTCAGCATCGGATGGCTGGTGCGCCGCCGCAAACTGCCGTTCTGGAAAATCAGCGATATCTTCGCCCTGGCGATCCCGATCGGTCAGGCGGCCGGCCGAATGGGCTGCCTGATCAACGGCTGCTGCTTCGGGCACCCGACCGAATCCAGGCCCGCGATTCAGTATGCGAATCAGGCCGTCGAGGGGATCATCGACGCCCAGATCCGGCGGGGCGAACTAAAACCCGATGGCTTCGATACGCAATGCCTGCCGGTGGTGCCGTCGCAAATCTATCAGAGCCTGATTAATGTCGGTATTTTCTTCGCCCTGATCGTGGCCGCTCGATACGTCAAACGGCCGGGCCGGCTGTTCGCACTTTTCATGATACTCTACGCCGCGGCCAGGTTCGGCAATGAATTCAACCGCGGCGATTATCTGACCGCTCATTTCGGCCTGACTCCCGCCCAGGTTATTTGCCTCGTCGTGTTAGCCGCCGGCATCGCACTGTTCTGCTATCTCGGGTGCAGCAAGGCCAACAAAGACGTGCCCGCAGCGGATTCGGAACAGTAACCGACCAGCAAACCATGTCCCAGATTAATCAACTGATCGTCTCGGAAAAGGCCGCCGGACTGCGTCTCGACCGTTTCCTGGCAGTCTCTTTCGAAGAATACTCCCGCAGCTATCTCACCCGCATCATCGATCATGGTCGCGTCACCCGCAACGGCGCAACGGCACGCAAACGCGACAATGTCGCTGCCGGTGATGAAGTTGCTGTCGACTGGCCGCCGCCCGAACAAATGCAACTCGACTCGGAGGCCTTTGACCTGCCGATTCTCTTCGAGGACGAGGATATCCTGGTCATCGATAAACCGGCCGACCTCGTTGTCCACCCCGGCGCCGGCACGCAGTCCGGCACTCTGGTCAACGCCCTGCTCGGATACGACTACGACAGCTTCACGGAAATGGCGGACGACAACGCGCGACCCGGCATCGTCCACCGTCTCGACAAAGATACCTCCGGCGTCATGATCGTCGCCCGCAACCCGATTTCCCGGGACCGTCTGAGCGCGGCGTTCGCCGAACGCCTGGTCGAAAAAAACTACCTGGCAATCACCGCCGGCACACCGGCCGCAGACAGCGGTGAAGCGCGTTCCCCCATCGGTCGACACCCGAAGCATCGCAAGAAAATGGCAGTCGTCGAACGCAACGGCAAGAACGCCGTTACTTTGTGGAACGTCCTCTCTCGCAGCGCCGAAGCCGCCCTGTTGCAAGTGCAGTTGGAAACCGGGCGCACACATCAGATCCGCGTCCACCTCGCCCATGAAAAGTTGCCGATTGTCGGTGACAATCTATACGGCAGCAGCAGTTGCACGATCGAAGCGCCACGGCAAATGCTGCACGCCTGGCGGCTCGGCATCCGCCATCCGCGTACCAAAGAACTGCTGGAGTTTACCGCGCCAGTGCCCGACGATTTTCTCGCGGTCGCACGCAACCTGGGCCTTGAGACGCCGGAATAAATTATGCAAGAAACTATCGACCCGACTAAAGAAACCGGCCTCTTCGGCGGCACCTTCGACCCGGTCCACAACGGTCACGTCAACATCGTCACTGAAGTCCTCGCCCGGACCGCCGTCGAGCAGATCATCGTCATGCCGGCAGCAACTCCGCCGCATAAGCTGGGCGCCTCAATCTCGCCTGGACCCGACCGCACTGCGATGCTGCATCTGGCGTTCGACACACAGCCGGGCGTCATCATTTCAGAGCTCGAACTGAACCGCAACGGGGTATCCTACACATGCGATACCGCCGCGCTGCTGCAGGCACAACTCGAACAGCAGCTACACCTGATCATCGGTATGGACAGCCTCTGTGAATTGCCCGCCTGGAAAGCGGCAGGGCCGCTCGTGCGCGACTACAAGTTCGTGATCTGCCGACGCCCGGGCGTCGCACCGCCATCAGTAGAGGACGTCTCCCGACATTTCGGTGCGGCCGCAGCCACCGAACTAACTGCGGCAATCATCGAGGCAACGGAAATCGATGTAAGCTCCTCCGAACTACGTGCCATGCTGCAATGCCGCGACAAAGCAGCAAGGCACTTTTTAACTGCCCCCGTATGCGACTATATTAGCGCCCACCAGTTATACCGCTAAAGGAGCAGTGTTTCCATGGAATCACGAGAATTCGCCGACTGCTGCATCGAAATATGCCAAGACCGAAAAGCGGAAAATGTCGTCTGCTACGACGTTAGAAAAACCTCCATACTCACCGATTACTACGTCATCTGCAGCGGCAACTCCGATACCCATATCCGGTCGATTATGAATCATCTGAGCAAGACGTTCAAGGAGCAGGGAATCCATCCGCAAAACGTCGACGGCGTACCGATCAGCCATTGGATTGTCATGGATTACAGTGATGTCCTGATCCATGTCTTCAGCTGCGAAACGCGCGAACATTACAAAATAGAAGCACTGCTGAAAGCCGATCAACTCATCTACGGCGATCGCACAGTCGCCGAGGAAACGATAGAGCAACCGTGACTACTGCGCCAGCCCTCCTCCCGATCGCTATCGCCGCCATCAGCCTGCTGCCGGGAACAATGGCACCGGCGCAGCATCAACCGCTGCCAACGGCGCCGGAGAAACTCGTCGTTCTCTCCTACAACCTCAACAACTACGCCACCAAGCAGACCCGGCGCGACGACAAGGCATACGCCGCTACGGCCCGAATCATCGCCGCTGTCGATCCGGACATTATGGTCCTGTCCGAGATCGCCGGTGATGCCGGCGTCGAGCGCTTGCAAGCTGACCTCGCCGCAGCCGGCCGCCAGTATCCTTACGCCACCGTCGTCAACGCCGCAGACGCCAACCGCAAACTCGCTGTACTCGCGCGATTCGTGCCCGTGCGCGTCGCCCACGACATTACCTCGACCTACCAGATCAAGGAGCGGACGCAGCCGGTCAAGCGCGGCTTTGCCCACTGCGTTTTCAGGTTCGCCAACGACTACGAACTCCACATCGTCGGAGCGCATCTCAAGTCGAAAGTGTTCAACTCACTTGGTCAAACCGACATGCGACGCTACGAAGCACGGCAACTACGCTATCACGTCGACACTATTCTCAAATCCGATGCAGGTGCCAACGTGCTCGTCGTCGGCGACCTCAACGACTCACCCAATTCCTCCTCGATCAACACATTGATGAAACGACGCGCCGGCGCTGGCAAGCGCCTCTACGACCTGCGTCCAGTCGACGAAACGAAAGCCAGCTGGACCCACATCTGGTGGAAGGCCGATTCCTACAGCCGCCACGATTACACCCTGGTATCATTCGGGCTGCTGCCGGAGGTCGACTTCGAAGGGAGCATCATTCCCACCGTTCCTGATTGGTCGATATCGTCGGACCACCGCCCGCTGATTACCGTCATCCATCCCCGCAACCGGACGGATCCGCAAGTACTGAATCATTTCAAGCGCTCGATCTTCATGCCCCCTTCCGCCGATGCCAGGGAACCCATCGTTGGCACACGCAAGCCACAACGCGAGGATGAAAAATGACTCCGAAAGCAGCAAAGCTCCGGCAAATCCTGGAACAACCCGACATCCTCGTACTGCCCGGCGTGTACGATTGTCTCGGCGCTAAACTCGTCGAGCAGGCCGGATTCGACGCGGTCTTCACCAGCGGCTTCGGAGTCTCCGCCGCGGCCCTCGGCAAACCAGACTACGGATTCCTGACAGCCACCGAAATGATGTACGCGGCCAGTCGCATCACGGCCGCCGTCGACATCCCGCTTGTCGCCGATATCGACACCGGCTACGGCAATCCACTGAATGTCTACCGTACCGTCACCGAGCTCGTGCGCCACGACATCGCCGGGTTCATTCTCGAGGACCAGGAGTGGCCAAAAAAATGCGGCCACTTCGCCGGCAAACGTGTCATCCCGATGGCCGAACACGTCGAGAAAGTGCGGGCCGCCGCGGAAGCTCGCGGCGACAGCGGCCTTGTGATGATCGGTCGTACCGATGCTCGCGCGCCTTGCGGCCTTGATGAAGCGATCACCCGCGGCCACGCCTACTATGAAGCCGGTGCCGACGTCGTCTTCATCGAGGCACCACAGAACATCGAGGATTTGCAGACAATCGCCGATGCATTCAAAGGCATACCACTGTTCGCCAACATGATCGAGGGCGGACGCACGCCCCTGTTGCCGGCTGAAAAACTCCAGGAACTGGGGTGCAAGATCGTTGTCTATCCGCTTTCCGGACTGTTCAGCGCCGCCGCCGTAATGGGCGCCTGCCTGCAGCATCTCCACGAACATGGCACGACCGAAGGATTCGAAGGGCCAATCCTGAGCTTCAGCGAGTTCGAGCAGGTCGTAGAAGTTCCCAAATACAGGGCACAGGAAGACAAATTCGACCACGCCGCAGAATAGGGTTGCCACGAACAACTCGCCGGCCGGCGGATTGACCAGCGTGCCGCCGACCATGGCCACCCGCTGCCGGATGGCTGCCCGCCGGCATCGTTGGCATGGTTATCGTCAATTCTGACTGTAAGTTTCCCCTTGCGAACCCGAATATCACCTGTGCGAGGACACCATACACCATGGCAAAGCCACCGAAAAACGCCATCTCCCCCACCCGCGCCGAAGACTACCCGGAGTGGTATCAGCAAGTCATCCGTGCTGCCGACCTCGCGGAACCTTCCCCCGTACGCGGGTGCATGGTCATCAAGCCGTGGGGCTACAGCCTGTGGGAAAACATTCAGCGCGTCCTCGACCGCAAGTTCAAGGATACCGGCCATCGCAACGCCTATTTCCCGCTTCTTATCCCGAAAAGCTTCCTCGAAAAGGAGGCCGAACACGTTGAAGGCTTTGCCAAGGAATGCGCCGTCGTCACTCACCATCGGCTTGAGAAAGGACCCGACGGGGGCCTCGTGCCCGCCGGTGAGCTCGAGGAGCCGCTGATTATCCGGCCCACGTCCGAGACCATCATCGGCGCCATGTACGCCAAGTGGGTGCAATCCTATCGCGACCTGCCGATCCTGATCAATCAGTGGGCCAATGTCGTGCGCTGGGAAATGCGCACCCGCATGTTCCTGCGCACCAGCGAATTCCTTTGGCAGGAGGGCCACACCGCCCACGCCACCGAGGCAGAAGCGATGGAGGAAACCATCCGCATGCTGGACGTCTACGCGGACTTTGCCGAAAACTACATGGCGATGCCCGTCATCAAGGGTGAAAAAACCGCCGCCGAACGCTTTCCGGGCGCCGTCAACACCTGGTCGATCGAGGCCATGATGCAGGACCGAAAAGCTCTGCAGGCCGGCACCTCCCACTTCCTCGGACAGAACTTCGCCACTGCCTCCGGCATCAAGTACCTGAGCGAACACGGCCGGGAGGAATTCGCCTGGACCACGTCCTGGGGCGTCTCGACCCGACTCATCGGCGGCCTGCTCATGACCCACAGCGACGACGACGGCCTGCTGTTGCCGCCGCGCCTGGCACCGGCGCACGTCGTCATCCTACCGGTCATGCACAAAGAAGAAACTCGAGCCCAGGTCCTGGAATACTGCGAAAAGCTCGCGGCGGAGATACGCGCTATTTATTACGACGGGCGCCCTGTCGAAGTCGAAGTCGATACCCGCGACCTGCGTGGCGGCGAAAAAGTTTGGCACTGGATCAAGAATGGCATTCCCATCCGTCTGGAGATCGGTCCACGCGACGTCGAGTCGGACGCCGTCTTCGCCGCGCGACGTGACCATTCGCACAAGGACAAGCAGTCCATACCTCGCGCAGAATTCATCGGGAGCGTCGCCGACATTCTGGCCGAGATCCAGGATGGACTGTCCGAACGTGCTGTCGAATTTCGTGCCGCCAATACTGTCAACATCGACAACAAAGACGAGTTTTACGACTTCTTCACCCCGCAGAACCGGGACAAACCTGAAATCCACGGTGGCTTCGCCATGTGTCACTGGAACGGCAAAGACGATGTCGAGGAGCAGGTCAAGAACGATCTAAACGTCACCATTCGCTGCATCCCCAACGACGCCGAACCCGAATCCGGCACCTGCGTCATCTCCGGCGAACCCAGCCAACGCCGCGTTATCTTCGCCAAATCCTACTAATCCGAACGGCCGGATACCGGTCCGCGGGATTGCGGTCGCTCATTCTTTGTGCAGCCCGAGGATCCGCCGCGCCCAGAGAATCGCGTCACCCCCGTCACCCTGCTTCGAGGCTTCACGCATGGCCTCCGTCGGCGGGTGGACAATTTTCCCGACGACACGATTGAGCAGCTTGCGCACCTCGTCCTTGTCTTTATCGGACAGATGATCGAGACGCGTCAGGACGGCTTGGAACTCGTCCATCGCAATCGTTTCGGCGTTCGCCCGGAAATCGCGGATCGTCGTGCCGGCGTTCGCGGCACGGCATTCATTCACATAGGCCACCAGCGCCTTGTCAATAATAGCCTCGGCCCGTTCGATTTCGGTCTGCAGCCGGGCACGATTGCGATTGGCCACGCCTTGCAGGTCATCGATGTTGTGTAAGTACACCTGCTCGATTTCACTGACGTCCGGATCGACATTTCGCGGGACGCCGAGGTCGAAGATCAGCAGCGGCCGATCACGTCGGCCAATATGCGCGGCCGCAATGACGGACTCGTCAGTACCAGCACAGGTTACGACAATATCCGCCGCGGCCAGGCGCCCAGGCAACGACCCAAGATCTCCCAGTTCAATGTGATTCTTCTCCGCCCAGGCCGTGCGCGCCTCCGGCTGGCGACTCAGCGCCGTAACGTTGCGGGCGCCGGCGGCACGCATTTCCTCCAGCGTCACCTCAGCAATATCACCGGTCCCAACCACGACGATCGATGCCGACGCCAGATTATCGAAAACGGCCTGCGCCAACTGCACAGCCGCACCAGGCACAGAGGCGCGGTACAACTTGAGCGCAGCGTCGGACCGCACCGTTTTTGCCACTTCGAACGCTTTCTGGAACAGGACATTGAAGCAAGTCTGCGAAGCACCCGCGTGCCGAGCAATCTCATAGGAGCGCTTGACCTGATGATGAATCTGCGTTTCCCCGACAAGCATAGACTCGAGACCGGACACGACGCGAAACAGGTGGGCCGCCACCGCCGGACCCCGGTATTGGTATGCAAGCTCCTCGATCATCGCCGGGGCCAGCGTATCGCCAAGCGCGTTGAAGAAGTCTGTCACCGCCGGTTCGCCGTCAGCGACCCAGTAGAATTCAGTGCGGTTACAGGTCGACAGTGCGACGATTTCCCTGAGTCCAAGGTCGGCGCGAAGCCTGGACAACAGCGAATCAAGCTCATCCAACTGAAAGGATATCTGCTCGCGTGTATCGACCTTCGCGGCGTTGTGATCGACACCGATCAGCCTCAACGGGTCGATCAGCGGCGTGTCGCCCGGGGTGTCCCAGATTGATTGTGCAGCGGGATTCACAGTGATTAGTATGGATGAACGCCGCGATGCAACAGAGTACCTGCGAAGAATGCCAGCGCCACACAGACAAATCCCAGCGTCCCGGCAACCACGACGGCGCGGTTACAAAAGCCGCGGCGGCGACGCACCAGCCAACCGCAGGCGTAGCAGCCGAAACCGATCAATGTGAGCCAGACCGTGGGATCCGCGTACCAGACATTCGCCGCACGGCTGGCACCGGGAATGCCAACGACACCCAGCACAATCGCTGCGGCAATCAGCAGCAGCCCCCAGCCAGTCGATGACATGTAGAACCTATCGATACTGGTCAATGCCGGCCATGGCAGTCCGTCAACCAACGGATCGTTCGACTTCAGTGATTGACTGCGCGTCAGGAACAACACGCCGGTCACGCAGGAGATCATCAAAACGGCATAGCCAATGACCATGAGAAAAATATGCATCGAGCGCAAGGCATCGATCTGTTCGGGATCCGGCCGAACGCCCCGCGGGAAAGCGAGTTGTCCAAGGGCAACCGCCGCAGCCAGCAGACACAGGGCCCCCACCGCCAGGCGCGGGGAACGGAAACGGCGACTACTGGTAAAACAAATTCCCAGGACAGCCAGCACGACGACGGCCAACATGCCCCAGGCATCAAACAGCACGCAATAGGGATAATCGATTCCAGCCCACAGCAGCCACGCCAGTTGCGTCGCAGCCGCGATGGCAGAAGTAATCCAGAACAGACGCAGGCTGCCCGGATTCTGTTGCTTCAGGCGGATAACGCCGAGAATTGCAGCGAGCCAGACCAGGCTATGGGAGGTGAGCAGGAGGATGTTCATCGGTAGTCGGTTGTTACGTTGGATTTATACAGATATTATACAGTCGCAATTTCACACACACAACGGCTTGAGCAAACCGACCGAGTCGCGGGCATATTACATGCCGTGACACCGGTTCAATTTTTACCGCTTATTTACGAATGACTACCCAGCGCTCCATCCGTCTTGGCAGCCGCGGCAGCGGCCTGGCACTCGCCCAAACCGAGTCCATCGCCGCCGAACTGGCCGGTCGAGGCCACAAAACCGAGACCGTCGTCATAAGCACTCGCGGCGACCGCGACCTGACGAAGCCATTGCCGGAGCTCGGCGGCAAAGGCGTATTTACCGAGGAACTCGAAGCGGCGCTGCGCGCCGCCGATATCGATCTGGCCGTACACAGCCTTAAGGATCTGCCGGTCGATGACGTTCCCGGACTGCTGACAGCAGCCTGCCCGGAACGTGCCGACCCGAGGGATGTGCTGATCAGCCTGAGCGGCAACGGCCTTGCCGAATTGGCCGCAGGCGGCCGAATCGGCACAGGCAGTCTGCGGCGGATCGCCCAACTGCGAATCATCCGCCCGGATCTGGTGTCGGTACCGTTACGCGGCAATATTGATACGCGCATTCGCAAAGTGCTCGATCCCGGCGGCGATTACGACGCCATCATTCTGGCGGCTGCCGGTCTGCACCGGCTTGGGCTGGACAAGCACATCACCGAATACCTGACCGTCGAACAAATGCTGCCGGCACCCGGCCAGGGAGCAATCGGCATCCAATGCCGTGTCGACGACGAATGGATGAAATCCGAACTGAAAACAATCAACCACAACCCGACCCGCGCTGCCGTCACGGCAGAGCGGACCTTTCTGTCTGAGCTCGGTGGCGGCTGCCAACTGCCGCTCGGGGCCCTCGCAACGATCGACGGTGACGCCCTGACCTGCCACGGGTTGGTTGCGGCGACCGATGGTGAGCGCATCGTGCGCGTACGCGCCTCGGGCAACGCCGCAACGCCTGAGGCTGTCGGCGCCGAGTTGGCACAACAGGCGATCGACGCGGGCGCCGACGAAATCATCCGGGAGGCATCATGAATCTTCCACATCGACCACGACGGCTGCGGCGCACACCGGCGCTGCGGCGTATGCTGAGCGAAACAACATTGTCACCTGCCGATTTCATCGCGCCGTTGTTTATTGTACACGGCAACGACATATCCAATCCGATCGCCTCCATGCCGGGAGTCGCACAGCTGTCCGTCGACCGGGCAGTTGCAGAATC
>Ga0114993_10002199_pt1 | contig 21685 bp, 17 predicted proteins | sample ArcticOcean_MG_C_FD_87042 | JGI IMG/M metagenome (GOLD analysis project Ga0114993, IMG submission 87042) | Marine microbial communities from western Arctic Ocean - ArcticOcean_MG_CB2_150 | ecosystem: Environmental > Aquatic > Marine > Oceanic | place: Arctic Ocean: Canada Basin | collected...
CAGCAGGATTCGAACCTGCGACCTTCGCTTTAGGAAAGCGATGCTCTATCCAACTGAGCTATGAGCGCTAGGAGCGAGATTGTATCGTGGTGTACCTAGTACGGTATCTGCTCCAGTACTGGGTACTGGACTAGGTACAGCATGTGGTACGCAAAAAAACTATCCGCTGGAAAGTTTTTCGGAGATTTTTTTATAATTCTTCGGCGCGGATTCGAATAACGATCTGGCGAACGGCTTTCATCACTCGACTTTTGGCATGACGTATTGCTTCTTGGCTCATGTCTAGACGCTGAGCAGTTTTTTCACAACTCATGCCGCGGCGACCGTATAACTCAAAAGCCTCCCAAGTTTTTGGCTCGAACTTTGGTCTTGCCTCCGTCATCGCTTCAGAAAGAAGATGCTCTGCCCATTCACGATCAAAAGCAGCAGCGAGGTCATCGCGAGGATCTTCAGCCGCCTCCATCCCGAATGTATCAAGGTTGCCTTCTTGTTTCTTGCGATATCGCTGACGAATAGCATTGAGAGTAATCCGTTTCAAGTATCCACGAAAACGACCTTTGCTCGGATCATATTCAAAACGGTCTGCTACTCTGAAAAAATTGAATAAGACTGTTTGCATGATGTCATCTGCTTCGCTACTTGGCAGACCCGCATTTCTTGCAAAACCACAAATGATCGGACCATACCTATCAACAAAAATTCCCCAACCCATCTCGCGGTTTACAGTCTCATCAGACTTTAATTGAAGAAGCAAATCCATATTTGTTTCGTACCGACCATTTACAGTGCGAATCAAAGTTGGAACCTCATCGCCGGTATCCCCTTGGGGAACTCTATCGATCTCTTGGATCATCTCTTGATTGAGATCTTCTTCCTGCTCTCCAAGACGAACTAAGAATTTCCACGGACCAATTTGTATTAAATCTCCATCATGTAACTGGACTTCTTCATCGCTTTCCATCCGAATCGTATTGAGATACGTGCCACTTCGGCTTTTTAAATCATGAAGAATCCACCGGTCATCACTCCACGCTAGTGAAGCGTGTTTTCTAGAAACATATCGATTTGATAATTGCGAAGTACACTTTGGGCTCCTTCCTAGGACAATTTCTTCCTCAATTTGAGTAGAAATGTTAGGAACAGGCTGCCCATGTATCTGGTCAAGGACGAGCCTGCTTGGTTGTTGAGCATTCTTTGGCACCATTGTTCTCCACGTTTATAGTACCCTGAGGGTACCATTTTTCAAGAAGTAGTGATATTTATTGAGACGGAACCTATTTGGATGGTATTGTAATGGGTATACGTACGCACTTTTGAGTTAATTGAGGTGTGCACCAAGAAGATGACAAACAACCATCCACCAACTGATCCAGATGCCGAAACCATTGGAATGCCCAGCGATGATTCTGGGAAGGGCAGTATGCCCGAACCCTCAAAGATTCCAGCGATGGGCATGCCAAGTGAAATTGGTAGATACAAAATTCTTGGCATCATCGGTTCTGGGGGCATGGGGCATGTGTATGAGGCGATGCAAGAAGCACCACGAAGGCGTGTCGCGCTCAAAGTTATTAAGGGTGGAGCAGCGAGTGAGATGGCACTACGCCGTTTTGAATTTGAAACACAAGTTCTTGCCAAGTTACACCATCCGAATATTGCTCAAATCTATGAAGCAGGAATGTGGAAAAGTCCTGATGGAGAAGTTCCATTTTTCGCAATGGAATATATTCCGGGTCGACGTGGAATTATCGAGTACGCACAGAAAAGAGATCTTTCTATTCGCGACAGACTCGAATTATTTACAAAGGTGTGCGAAGCAGTGCACCACGGACACCAAAAAGGCGTCATCCACCGTGACTTGAAACCAGACAATATTCTTGTTGATACAAACGGTAATCCAAAAATTATCGACTTTGGTGTTGCGCGTGCAACTGATGCTGACCTTTCTGTTACAACCATGCAAACAACGATGGGACAACTCATCGGTACGCTGCAATACATGAGCCCAGAACAATGCGATGCTGATCCAGATCGAATTGACACCCGTAGCGATGTTTATGCACTGGGCGTTATTTTATTCCAATTGCTCTCTGGAAAACTTCCCTATGACCTTCGCCGCCAAGCGATCCACGAAGCGGTGCGTGTGATTAAGGAACAACGACCCGATCCGATGTCTACAATTAGCGGAACACTACGAGGCGATGTAGACACGATTGCACAGAAAGCAATGGAAAAAGATCGCAACCGCCGGTATCAATCTGCTGCTGAACTTTCAAATGACATTGGTCACTTCTTGAACAGTGAGCCAATCGAAGCGCGACCTCTGAGCATTTCATATCAACTTCGTTTATTCACAAAGAAATACAAGAGAACATGTGCTGCTGTTTTTGCTTTAATCATTACTATTATTCTTGGCATCATGGGAACAACGTGGGGAATGATGGAAGCAAATCGTCAGAAACTCATCGCAGTTGAACAGAGAGACCTTGCTGAAGATCGCGCAAACGAAATTTTTGATATGACAACTGAGTTTGTCTCAGAATTTTATGATGGGGTGAAAAAATTAAATGCCGCAATGGATGTGCGGCAAGGAGTTCTTAATTCTGGACTTGAACATTTAGCAAAACTAGAATTGTCTTCTGGTGTCACCCCTAAAACTCGCGCAGCAACTGCGTACGTCCACGGAAGACTTGGTGATGTATTTATCTCAACCCAAGGATCGTATTTGGGCGATCCTGAAAAAGCAATGTACCATTTGAATATTACACTTTCGTTGTATGAAGCACTCCTTGCTGAAGGACATGACAAACATCTCTTTGATGTTGTTCACACGCATTCCAGAATTTCTAAAGTCTATATTGTGACTGATCAATATCCAATGGCATTTGAACGACTAAAATTAGCAATAGGGTTGGTAGACAAATTGGTCGAGCAACAACCCAATGAAAATCGAAATTCCATATTACAAAGTCATGTGTATATGGGGCTCGGTGACATGTATTACAAACAGGAAAAGCTACAAGAATCAAAAGTAATTTATGGTGAACTGCTTGAAAAGCGCCGTTCACTTACCAAACGACAACCAAATAATGTTGTGACACTTCGTAATCTGGGAAATATTTTACAAAGAGTGGCGATGGTTCTTGTGCAGGAAGGGGATCTTGAAGAAGGGTTAGGAAAGTATCAAGAGGCAAATAAGATATATCTTCATTTAGCAGAATTAGAGCCAGAGAATGATAGGGCAACGCAAAGAGATGTCGGCTGGTCCCATTATTCTGTTGGTAGAACTCTGGTGCACATGGAGCGATACCCTGAAGGTTTTGAAGAACTCTCTACTGGTTTTAACTTAATTTTGACTCGTTGTACAGAGTCTCCAGATGTTGAGGATGCTCGAAAAAATCTCCTAAAATATTTGAACTCTTTGCTCGATATTCGACTGGTTGAGAATCAACAGAAAGAAGCAATTGGTGACTGTAAACAGGCATTATTAGCCCTGCAGCCAATCAAAGAGCAATTCCCAGATAACTACGCTTTGGCGAATTTGTATCAAGAAATACAGTTAAAACTGAAAGATTTTCAGAAAGAAAATTCTGAAAATCAAGTCAAATCGCAATAAAAAACTTGATTTTTAGGTATGTAACGGGGTTTGTTGCATTTTTTTTATAAAACAGTTCACAGTTCAGGTTATCGGGGATAGTTGGTAGTACGTGGATTACGACATGAAGCGAACCAAAGGTGTTCTCACTCGTACCACTGACAACGAAACTCTCCTCCTCCTTTCTCTCTCCTAACTCCCTCTCCACCTCCTTTCTCTCTCCTAACTCTCTCTCCTCCTCCTTTTTCTCTCCTAACCCTCTCTCTCCCAGATTTCTTCTTTGAAGGAACACAAGCTCCCCGAAATATTCGGGGAGTTTTTGTGTTAGGTCGTTCGATTAGAATTTGGTTGCATTAGGCGGTTGTGCGACAGACACCTCCCGAAACACGTATAGGTCGTATAGAACTAATCATCAATAAATGGCGTTATACCAAATTGATCTTTCAACGATTGGATACCCCGCTCTTCGCCAATGACGGTGAGTTGGTCACCCTCCTCTAGCACGGTGCTTCCTCGTGGGATAACCATGTGGCTCCTACGTTGAATCAATGCAACAAGGCAATCTTCAGGGAAACTCAGACTACGAATTGGTGCTCCAATGAGCTCTTCAGTATTAGTTGCTTTTACAAGTCGGATTGAAAGGAATCGATCATCACGAAGTAGAATCTCTTTCATTTCTTGATTGGGCGTCGGTTCTCCGCTGGCGATGCCAGCAGAGAGCCACCTTGCCATGAAATCTTCTTTGTCTACGTGCCCAGCGAGTTGGGCAAGCAGACGAAGGTGTTGCGAGGGGTCATCTTCAGGGCTGATAAGGAAGAAAATAGCATGAATAGATTGTTCTTCATGACTTCCACCAAATACATCGCCCACATCGATGACGAGTCCATCTTTCGATCTTGCAATGACCATGATTGAATGTTCAATGTTAGGCAGTCGAAGGTGTGGAAGTGCGACGCCGCTAGTAACGGGGGTTGCGCCAACTTTTGTACCATGTAAAAATCCTTCCGAAAGACTCTCTGCAGTGACAGGAAGAATCGTAGCGAGTTCTTCAGCAGCGAGTTGCGTGACCTCTTCGAAAGTGGAACCAGAGGCAGCGTCAATAACTCTTGCTTTTGCAACAATTTCATCGAACGGATCATGTGCCCGCAATCCCTTTTCTTTAAGAATTTCTCGCAACTCTGTATCGAGTGCAGCAAAGCGTCTCCGTCCTAACCGTTCGAAGATGTGGTAAATCGCACCGTACCGATCGACTCGTTTCCGAGCATAGATGAAATACCAGGCAATCCCCACAGCAATAACACCACCAGAGAAAAGAACGGGCAGCCAGCCCATAATAAAGATAACCCAAATACAAGCAATCGCACCAAAGATCTGCAGCCATGGATAGAAAGGTGCTCGGTAACCGGGGTCATAGGAATCTAATTTTGTTTCTCTCATCACAATCACTGAAAGGCAAAGCAATGAGAACATTAACAATTGGAATGCACTTGCGAGTTTTGCAATCTTTAAGGGATCGAGGAACAAAATTGTAAGAATAATCAATGCAACAGAGACGATGATCCCCAACAGTGGCGTACCTTTCGCATCAACTTTCCGAAGTGATTTTGGTAACAGATTATCTCTGCTCATCGCGAGTGGATATCGAGAAGCACTCAGAATGCCAGCGTTGGCAACAGATAAAAATGCAAGAATAGCAGCAATTGCCATGACCAAGCCGCCTATATGAGAACCAGCAATAATTGTTGCAGTCGTCGATACAGGTGTGAGATTTGTAGCATTATCTGCGTTGAACGAAATCGCGTCTACTCCGCTGACACCTATCATGACCGTTAAACCAACGACGTAGACAACGATAGCAGTTCCGATTGCAAGGAACAATCCTAAGGGAAGGTTTCGTTCTGGGTTTTTAATTTCTCCAGCGACACTAATGACTTTCGTGACTCCTACGTAACTGATAAAGACCATACCTGCCGTTGCGAATATATCTTTTGGCCCCTCACCAAAAAAATTATCGAGATTGACTGGTTGAATTTTTAAACTACCAGCAGTGAGGAACCATGCAAGCAAAGCGAGTAGAGCAATAACTAAGACAATTTGTAAGGAAGTAGTTTTTTTTGCGCCCAACATATTTAAGCCACCAAAGAAAATCACGAGTCCCACAGCAATTGTTGTGTATAACGATTCTCCACCACTATTTGGCAAAAAGAGTTGTAAGTAGGCACCCATGCCAACAAGGGCAAAAGCAGTTTTTAGAAGAAGTGCAAGCCAAATACCTAAGCCACCTACTGTGCCTACCATTGGTCCAAGACTTCGATCGAGGAAGTAATACGCTCCGCCCGACCTTGGCATAGCAGTACCAAGTTCAATTTTGCTGAGCATCGGAGGGATGAGTAAGAGACCAGCAATAAGGTATGCAAGGATGACAGCAGGACCTGCAAGTTGCGTCGCAAAACTTGGTAGCAAAAAGAAACCGCTGCTGAGGGTTGTCCCAGTTGCCAGTGCAAAGACAGCAAACAGCCCTAAACTCTTATCTGCTTTCTTATATTTCTTGATTTCCATGGTACGAATACCATTCTACCAACACGATTAAGAAGAAGTAGGTTCGGTCATGGCGTGAAAATTGAGCAATTCATCTAATTCGTCATGGTCGAGAATGCCCTCTCGGTAGGCAATTTCTCGAATTGTTTCACCAGTTTGAAATGCTTCTTTTGCTATTCGGGCTGCTGTGTCATATCCAATGACCGGCGCGAGCGCTGTGCCTACCATGAGACTTTGTTCAACAAGTCCTTCTGCAATTTCTTTGTTGATTTCTAGACCATCGACAAGTTTATCTTGCAAAATGTTTGAAACGCCTGCGAGTAACATAATTGATTCGAGTAGCCTCTCAGCGATGAGCGGCATGCAGAGATTCAATTCAAGAATTGAACCGATTCCTCCACTTGCGCCTATGGTGATAGCAACATCATTCCCCGCGACTTGGCAGAACATCTGCATTGCTGATTCACAGATGACGGGATTCACCTTTCCTGGCATAATTGAAGAACCGGGTTGGGTGGCAGGGAGTGAAAGTTGAAACAAACCACACCGAGGACCAGAACCAAGCCAACGAATATCATTTGCGATTTTTGAAATACTTGTAGCAATTGTCTTTAATTCCCCATGTGCTTCAACAACACAATCTCTTGTTGCTTGTGCTTCAAAGTGATTTGTCGCTTCTGAAAATTTAACCCGCGCATTTTTTGAAAGTTCTCTACAGACGTGTGCAGAAAATCTACGGTGCGTGTTAATGCCGGTGCCAACAGCAGTTCCCCCTATAGGCATATTTTCTGCAAGCCGCATCATTGCACGTTCTGCTCGCCGAATTGCATTGTCAATTGCAGCGGTATACCCAGAAAAAATCTGTCCCATTCTTATAGGTGTTGCATCCATTAAATGCGTGCGACCGATGGTGACAATTTTGTCCCATTTTTTTGATTTTTTTTGAAGTCCCTTTTTAAGAGATTTCAATGCAGGCAAAAGGGCATCTCGGATATCAATACACGCGGCGAGTTGCATCGCGGTTGGAAACGTGTCATTTGAAGATTGCCCCATGTTGACATGATCGTTTGGGTGAATTGGATCTTTTGAACCAACTTTTGCTCCAACAGATTTACAAGCAAGGTTTGAGATAACCTCATTCAAGTTCATGTTTGTCGATGTACCTGAACCTGTTTGGAATACATCTATTGGAAAATGCCGCATCATTCCAATGCATCGTGCCGGGTCGTCAAGTGCTTCAATGATATCTTCACACGATGTGACGATCAGATTCTTTCGATCTTCGTCAAGGAGTTTGAGTTTACAATTTGCAATCGCTGCGGATCGCTTCAATAACGCGAACGCTCTAATGAGTGAAGTAGGTAGTGGACGACCAGAGACAGGAAAATTTAAAACTGCCCGCTGCGTGGTTGCACCATAAAGCGCTTGGATTGGAACTTCCATTTCTCCCATGGAGTCTTTTTCAATACGAATTCGCTTCTTGTGTTTACTCATGGAATTAATTCTTGTTCTGTTGTTGTTTCTTCAGTAACAACGGATGCTTCTTCAAGTTCAAGGGCTTGACGTTGTGATTCTGTAAGTAGGTCTTCAAATCGTTGAATGATTTGTTGTCGAATAACAACCGCTGCGGCTGGATCCTGAGTTTTCATTGTCTGCCACGCATTGACCCATGGCTGCGGTTCGGGGCGAACGTCGGCAGCAGAATCCCATGACGAGGCAAGGATCGCTGTTTCAAATTGCAAAGAAAGCAATTCTTCATCATTAATTGAATCTCCGTATTCTTCGAGGAGCAACAATGCTTCGCCTGCTCTTCCCCTTGAGTTGAGTAAGGGAACCGTGCGTTTTGCAATTGCAATGCGTGCAACAAGCGAGCGGTTTTCTGATTGTTTCCAAACTTTCATCAGTATGTTGAGACGAAGATCAGTTTCTCCGACACCCCTGAGCAGGTCATCTGCAAGTAGAAGTGACCGTGTATCGAGTGATTTTAAAATACGTAATGCAGCAGTGTCCCATTCTGCAACTTTTATTTCTGATCTAAGTGAAAGTAGAGTTTTAAATGCTTCAAGGTCACCTTTATTTTGCAAGGCAGTGACAGTAAATGGCATGAGTGAAGGATCTTCAATTCGCTCAAGTAATGGTTCCCAATATCCTACGGCAGCGAACCCCTTGGCGACTGAAAAACGCGTAGGATCAATATTGCCTTTGAGCATAGGAATAAGGAGTCTGCGATCTTTGTCGGTCCCCAGAATGGCTTCAAGCGTTAGTAAGGTTGGGACGTAGTGCAAGCGTTTTGCATCGCGGACAAATTGAATCCAGATTGAATAATTTTCTGTGGAACGTGGTATAGCCCCTAACAACGATACAAATGCATCTGCAGATTCTGCCACAAGATTAGTGTTAATACGGGCAAGTATTGGTTCAATTGCAACTGGGTTGGGATTGTCTCGGAAGTAACTGATTTCGAGTGATGCGACGTTTTCGTCCTCTTCATTAGCGAGATAAGATGCAACACTCTGTGCTAAATTTGATAAATTAATTTCAGGCAGGAGTTTTGCAGCAGAAAGACGAACACGTTGGTTAGCATCTGCTAACAAAGAAACAACGATTTGTAATTCCTCTTCAGTTGCTTCTCCATCTCGATTCAAAACTGATATACGTTCGATGCCAAACGAACGGAGTTCATGCAAGGGATCATTGAGCAGAGTTGGTAATTTCTTGTGTTGCTGATCGACAGATATCAGTGGCCACAATTCTTTATACGCCTCGATTAGCCGTGTTCTCATCTGCAAAGATGGCTTATGATCAACCCGCGCATTGATCTGGCGTGTTCCATTAGGCTTATTGTCTGTTTGATCTTTTGGAGTAGATTCACAGCCAAGACACATGACAGCAACGGTTAAGGCAATGATCGGTCGAGTTTTCGTGGATTTCACATACAACCTGCACCTATTGTATTAGATTACGAACGGTATGTTTCTTAACATGATCTTCAAGATCAGCACGTATGATTTGATCCTAGTGGCAGGATCACAACGTTGTAGGGCTTACTCTGTGCCAAGCACGTCGAAGGTAGCGTATAATGCTCGGTTCTTATGAGTACATGGCAAGATGCAGAACAACACGCAGATCGAGCACTTGAATTTTTCGAGCATGGTCGATGGTCTGAAGCAGAGTCTGAACTCCGAAAGGCTCTAGATATCGACCCAGATCAGGGCGATTGGCACTTTAACTTGGGATTGACCCTAGAGCGATGTGATCGTGATGCTGAAGCACTCTCGAGTTACGAACAAGCCACAAGACTTCTTCCTGAAGCGATCGGACCTAAATTAGCAGCGGGGTCAGCGTGTCTGAGCCTATTAAGATTCGATGATGCAATCCAATGGCTCGAGTACGTTTTAGAGGATGAGCAAAGTTGCGAACCCGCTTGGGCGATGCTTATTGAAGCTCGTACCGCACTCAATGACCACGATGGTGCAGAAACAGCTTTCTATATGGCTCAGGATGCACTTACCGAACCAAGTGCTGCTGTGCTTATTGCAGTGTGCGAGAGTTTATTAATCCGTGAATTGTGGGACCGAGCAGTTTGGTGCGCCCGCGAGGCGATGAAACTCGACCAAGATGTTCAAGGAGGTCGAATTCGATTGGCAAGTGCGTTAATTGCCAAAGGTGAAGGGCAACAAGCAACGCAATTATTGCTCAATGAGTTGCGTCAAGACCCTGGCAACGTACAAGCTCTTTTGTTACACGCAGATTTGCTTGTAGACTCTGGTCGTAATCAAGAAGCGTTAATGAAACTCCATCGCATTCTTGAATTGGAACCTGCAAATGTACAAGCACATGTTCGAGCAGGTGCTATTGCATTGGAAGAACAGCGATGGGAAGAGGCGTTTATAGAGTGGGGGCTAGTGAGACGATTAGACCCATCGCATTCAACTGCTTCGCTATATCTTGCAAAAACACTGTTGTTCATGGGTCGACCCGATGCCGCAAGACCCTTGTTGCAAGAACGTCTTGATCGCATGGGTGAAGATGAATCTCGAGAAAGTAAATTAGAGATGGCTACCCTTTTGTTGCAAGCAGGTGAACCATCGATGGCCGCGGGGATCCTTCAAGCATTAACGAGTGACCGCAACGATGCAGAACAACTCCGTTTGTTGGCTGTTGCACTGTTTGCAAGTGATCAAAGAGATGAGGGTGCAGCAACAAGCAGGCGAGTGCTTCGTCTGCAGCCGGACTGTATTGCGTCAATGCACAACTTGGCTCTATGGGCATTTTCATCCGAACATTACAGACTGTCGTGGGGATGGGTCCGAAAAGGTTTAGCCATTGATCCTCAAGATGAAGAACTCAGACGATTGCGTTCACGTTTGATTTGGAAATCAATTCGCTCTTTTTTCACTAGAAAATTAACTCGCAGTTAACGAAATGCAGCGCAAAAACTATCCCGCGTATAGTTTTGAATTACTGGGGATCAGCAAAACTTCTTAAAGAGTGCCGGATGTGAAAGGTAGTAGCGCCATAAACCGCGCGCGTTTGATCGCTTGGGCAATCATGCGTTGTTGCTTTGCACTTGAACTGAGACGTTTACGTGAGTAAATTTTCCCGTTTGGCGTCATTAATCGACGCAAATCTTCCACCGACTTATAGTCAATGTACTTTTTACCTCGGTTGTCGAGTTTGAGATACGTCTTAGAGCGACTTCGGTTTCCGTAATCATTACCCATAGCGGGGTCCTTTCGTCTCGGGTACCCAAACCTAAAATAAAGGTTCAGAAAAAAGAGGGGTAGCCCCCGCACACGTTCGGTGGGGGCGACGAGAATCGCAAATCATAGCGGAATAAGGCCCCCCTAGCAACGCCGGAGCAACCTCGAGGGTATCCTAAGCACCCGTATGAGGCCAATAATAGGTATTACATCCGATTGTTTTGAAGGTCGGTTCAGAGTGAGTAAGAATTATGCAATGTGCATTACAATTGCAGGGGGTATACCAATTATGTTGCCGCCGATTCTTGACCTCCAAGAAAGTTTTTTAGACCTGTGTGACGGATTCGTTTTTACCGGAGGCGATGATCCGTTGATGGAACAATGGGGAATCGAAACGGATCCATCTGTGACACCATGTGATAAAGTTCGGCAGCAATTTGAAACGTCGATGTTAGAAAAACTATCCAATCTTCCTCATAAACCAGTCTTCGGAATTTGTCTTGGTATGCAATGGATGGGTTTGCTCGCAGGCGGAACATTAATACAAGATCTCGAACCTAAATTTGCAGCACACCACAGGAGTGGTTCTCACCTCATCACTGGTGCATTGGGCGAGGGCGCTGTTCACACCTCACATCATCAAGCAATGAAGGAAGCCGGTTCGTTAACGATCTCAGCATTTGCTGAAGACGGAATCATCGAAGCAGTGTACGACCCAAATCGAAAGTGGTATGTTGGCGTGCAATGGCATCCAGAAAGAACGGAAGATGAAAAACTTGGTCAAGGGCTCTTTAATCAATTCTGTGAGGCGGCAAAATCATGACGGTTCCTTCACCACTGCAAGAATGCATCGCAAATTATGAATTGACTTGGTCGAAACCAAACGATGCAGAAAACCGCGAAGGAGCCGCAACTGGGCAAATGGAGGAGACTCTTCTTTGCGAGTTTTTACCATGGGGAGATGGGGGTTGTTCAGTACTAGCAACAACAGGTAGTGTTGAACTTGAATATGCTGCAATACGAAAAAGTGTTGGCATGTTTGATGCGTCGTGTCGTGGAATCATCTCATTAGAGGGAGAAGATCGACTCGCCTTTATTGATCGAATGACAACGCAACTTCTTACAGACATGCATGATGGTGACACACGCCTTGCCTTTATACTTAATCGAAAGGGACGAATCATTGCAGATGTAATTGTTGTTTGTGAGAAGGATCGCATTCTTATTGATTGCGATGTCACAGTTGTGTCGGCGATTATCGATCATTTTAAATTGTTTATTGTTGCTGACGATGTTAAAATTACAAATGCAACGCAACAAGAGCACAGAATCTGGTTTATAGGTCCTCTCGCCAAAGAAATCGATGAGTTTGGTACAACATTTACTCTACCAAAACAATTCTTAGGAGTAGAGGGAACCGCACTTACAATTTCACCAGAGGATGCGGAAGTTTTTTGGCAGAAAATTGTCGATAAAAGCATTCGTCCAATAGGTTGGTATGCTCTGAATATGGCAAGAGTAGAAGAGGGCATCCCGTTGTTTAGGGTTGATTATGACAACGAAAACTTACCTCACGAAACATCATCTTGTCATTCAAGGGTCAAGTTCGATAAGGGTTGTTACTTGGGTCAAGAAGTTGTAGCAAGAATGGAGAGCCTTGGTAGACCTAAACATTTGTTGGTTCATTTAGAACTATCAAACGATGAACTCCCAACTGCAGGAACACAAATTTGGGACTCCATGACAGATGGCGGGGGGAAAGCTGTTGGAGTTGTGACATCGAGTGCGATGAGTCCAATGATGGGGGGGGGTGTTTCTGTTATAGCCATGGTGAAAAGTTCATGTTCTGCTGATGGTACTGAAGTCTTCCCTTGGATCGGTGCAGAGAAAATGAAAGCAGTGGTTCGGCCCCTATCGCCGAAGGAAGAAGTGGAATGAAATATCCAGTATCTATCGAAATCACTGAGGTTGGTCCGCGTGATGGTCTTCAAAATCAGGGATCAATCATAGCAACCGATAAGAAGGTTGCTTTTGTTGATGCATTGTCGAAAACTGGTTTGCAACGCATCGAAGTTTCATCGTTTGTGAATCCAAAGTGGGTCCCCCAACTTGCGGATGCTTCAGAGGTATTTTCACATATTCATAGGGAAAAGAATGTGAAGTACACCGCACTCATTCCAAACATGCAAGGGTGGGATCGAGCACTTGAAGTTGGTGTTGATGAAATTGGATTGATGACAGCTGCTAGCGAAACATTTTGTGAACGGAATATCAACACTTCAATTTCTGGTTCAATCGAACAGATACAACCATTGGTTGAAGTAGCACATGCAAATAGCGTTCTCGCTCGGGCATATGTGAGTTGTGTTGTTGCCTGCCCTTATGAGGGAAGGATTGATCCTCAACATGTTCGAAGGGTGGTTGAGCAATTGCTAGATGTTGGCGTTGATGACATTTCACTTGGTGACACGATCGGAGTAGCAGTGCCAACAGATCTTGACAAGATTTATGATGCGCTTAGTGGTGTACTTTCTCCTGAAGATTCAATTTTACACCTTCATGACACACAAGAAACTGCTATCGAGTGTGCACTTGCTGCTATGGAGTTGGGTGTGCATCGATTTGACACATCCAGTGGTGGATTGGGTGGATGTCCTTATGCTCCGGGCGCAGCAGGGAACCTTGCAACTGAAGATTTAGTATTTCTTGCAAATCAAAAGGGGATTCATACAGGTGTTGATCTTGATGCATTGATAGTTGCAGTACAGGAACTTGAGGGGTCGTTAGATTCCCCTCCCAAGAGCAGGGTCTATAAATCGTCGAGTTGCCAAGATCCAAGTTCCCGTGAGAAGTAATACTCGCTGTTTCTTTTCCGAATACGAAAAACTTTCACGGTGTTATTGTCAATGACAACTCCTCGCGGGTGACTTGGGAATGCAAAACACCCAGTATTGATGATTACTCGGTTATTGATTGTCCAAATACCAGCGTGATGTGTATGCCCGACAATAACTATTTTTGTTTTAGGGGCGTATGATGTTAACCATTTTTCGGTAATTGTTGGACAGAGCATCCACGTTTGTAAAATTTTTGCAATACTCCATATCACTCTTAGGGGAATTTCTATGAGATTCGGTCTATTTTTACTTGCCCTACTTCGTGCAGATCGATCAGAAGCAACCTGCGTTGTTTGTAGTTGCGTTTCAAAACTATCTTTAGATTCTTGAAGAAGTTCGTTTCGGTGCGCTCTAATTGTTGATGCGTACCATGTCCAGGGTGCAACTTCTGGAAAGATAGCGTGCCCGTGCATGATGAGGAGTTTGTCATTTTGGAATGAAAGTGCATGTTGATCACTGATCATTGGATCGTGGTTTCCGTCGAGGAGATGTACTTTTAATCCATCCTTTTCCGCAGACTTAATTAAGGCACGTGTTGCTTCTTGAGATCTACGTGCGTACCTTTTGGAATATGTTTCTTCAGTGTCACCGTTTAAGATGAGTTCACTAAAACCAAGCCAGAGTGGACGTAATTCATTGATATCGCCAATGGTTGAGAGCCTTTTACAGAGGTGTAAATCTGAGAGGACAAGTAGTTTGCTCAAATCACCGACCCCCACAATCTAGAAAGTTGTGAGTTAGGAATCTTGTCCAAGTGTAATGGTGTTTTTACCATGTCTCTTTGATTCAAAAAGCCGTTCGTCAGCTTTTCTCAGTAGGGTATCCACTTCGGTACCATCCCATGGGAAAGTGGCAAGCCCTCCTGATATCGACACCAAGCCCTGCGCATCTTGTCCTAGTTTTGAAAAATGTGCCCGAGCAACTTGATCTTTGAATCTTTTTGCAAGAAATTCAACTGTCGTGGGGTGGTTTGAACCCGCTTCACGAGGTGGTTCAGGGTCACAGAATAGCACAGCGAATTCATCGCCACCGATGCGGCAAACATGGTCACCTTTTCTGATAGTTGCTTGAAGTAATCGCACAACTTCTCGAATAATTTCATCGCCTGCATCGTGTCCGAACCGATCGTTGTACTGCTTGAAATCATCAATATCGAAAATCATGACTGTCAATGGACGTCTTGCTGCAGATGATTGACTGATTTCTCTTCGAAGGCAAGCAGAAAGAAACCTTCGGTTCCACGCGCCAGAAAGTTCGTCCCTGTATGCAAGCAATTTAAGGTTTCGGTGTCGAAGATGGAGTTCAAGCCAACAAGATGCCCATCTTCCCCAGCGAAGGATTTCTTCTTTGGTTGGTCCGATTGCAACAAGCAGTCCGTGTTCTTGATGACCATATCTAATTCGTGCAAACTGCGCATTGTGTGGTACTCTCGTTTCATCATCTACAAATTCGCAAAATTTCCACCCGGTTTGTTCAATGAGTAATCCAAGTAATGTTTCGCGAAAGTTTGCAGGATTGTGTAAGAGCATTCGGACTAAATCTATATCACCTAAATTGTTTCCATCAGATTTAGTTTGAGTATCATCAGTAAATCCGAGGGCTTCATCAAGATCAAACTCATCTGGCTCTGTCGTCTGTGTAGGCTGTGACCTTGCATTTGCAATTGCGGAGGTGAGCCTCTGTGATGTGGAGTCAGAGGGTATTGCCGCATCAGCAAGTTTATGCTTTCGATTTTCACCCGAGACAATGATGATGGGAAAAGGATCGACTCGCCTGAGCGAGTCAAAAGCAGTGTCGCTATCTTGTTCGAGCAGTCGTTCGTCAAGTACGATTGCATCAATATTTTCTTTTGCGCTACTCGTTGCTAACTCTCCAATGAGATCGAACATAGATTCAACGACACGTGTCGGTTGTTCAATCCCAATGATAAGTTCAGTATCGAAGGAGCCCGCAAATAATAGGTGACCTCTTGTGTCTCGTACCTCACTCATTCATCCGCTCCAAGTTCTGTACCATCGAGGAGCATGGAAAGTTCATCAGCGTCAACTGATTCAGCATGAATAATTGGCGGATCCTCTAGGGTATCCACAATTGCGGAGTCATCATGTATGGATTGCAATTGACCATCCTTGATTGTCGAGATCTCTACATCTGGTAGATACTGACGAATCGCTTTGAGCATTGCATTGAGCCCGTTCATTGCATCAGCGTTGATGAGGAGCAAAAGGGTCGGAATTGGAGCAGAATTCCATGCTGCATCATTCTTTCTTAACTGATGCAACAGTCCAAGTTCTGCCATTGCCAGGAGGGTGCAATGCTCTATATCTGCTTGTATGTCAAGCCTTTGTACAATGCCACAGGCTGCCTCAACACCATCTTGTGGGGTGAGCACTACACACCGGGCATCATAATTTCTCGTATTTTCACTCATTCCTTTTTACCACCCTTGCTGGGTTCCTAAAGCAAATGTAGTATCAAATAGGGATAAAATCCACCCAATACTAACATTTTTTCATCAAAAACACCCTTGATACCGCCATAAAGCGTACCTGGCGCAGTACCCAATTCGATTTAGGAGCAGGATGAGATAATAGTGTCGGCGATCACAGCGGCACCATTGATGGGGACCTCAAGTGAGAGGGCTTGTTGCATTTCAAAACGTCGATGATGATTCTCGAGCAAGGCTAGGATAGTTGGTCCAACATGTTCAAGATTTGCCTCGAGAGTTTTGTGGTCGGTTTCTATAACAACTCCCCCAATGGAAGCGAGTGTCTCTGCGTTTGTTCGCTGGTGATCGTCGTTGTGATAGGGATATGGAAGCACAATACTTGGCACAGCGTTACATGCAATCTCTGCAATTGTGTTTGCACCACCTCGCGTAATTGCTAAATCTGCTGCACCCCAAACTTTTCCCATCTCATCTGTAAATGCAAGGACGACATGTGAAACCGAACTTCCTTGATATGCCTTTTCGACTTCATCGGATTTGTCTGGTCCTGACAAATGTAAAATTTGCCAGTTCATAAAACTATGCGGAGCAACTTTTGTTAATTCTGGGATCAACGAATTGATCGTTCCAGCTCCTTGTGATGCGCCAGTGACGAGCAATGTCATTCTGTTGGGATCAAGCCCTAATTCCAACTTGTTCGTACGTTGATCTCCGCTTGAAATCGTACATAAACGAAGTGGAGGAGGGACTCGTTTCGCGCTGGCATTGTTCCATTCAACAGTTGATAAAACAGTGTCTGCCCACCTGCGCGATAGTGAGTTTGCTTTTCCAGCAGGTTTGTCGAAATTTAATAATGTTGTGGGCACACGTAAGGTTCTTGCTGCAAACAGTGCTGGAGCAGCGACAAATCCACCAGTTGCAACAACACACGAAATATCGTTGGTACGGATTAGTTTTTTTGTTTCACTTACAGAACGTACAAACCCAATACAAAACTTAACAAACCTTTGTGGCAGTAATGACAGGGGTTTCGCTGGCAGTGTTGTAGAAGAAAAAGGAGTTTTTGCAATCATCTTTACATCAATGGCTCGTGTTGAATGTGCGATCAATACATCACATGATCTTTCTACTAGCGCTTCTGCAATAGCGATAGCAGGCGCAACATGGCCGCCACTTCCACCACCAGCGATCAATATTTTAAGCATGTGAGGTATGCCAATTTTCGACCCTATTCGTCGAACATGACACTCGATCTACTGCATTAATAAGGCCAATGCAAAACGCAGTTAACAACCAACCCGTACCGCCATTGCTTAACAACGGCAAGGCTATTCCTTTTGTTGGTGCAAGCGAAGTAACAACAAGAATATTGATGGTTGCTTGCAATCCAATTGTCGTTGCGATACCTAAGACTAATAAACGTAAAAAACTATCCTTGCATCGACGGATGATTGTAAAACTTAGAACAAGTATTCCTGCGTACAAACAGAGTACTGCTCCTGCACCAACTGCGCCAAGTTCTTCGCAGATGATCGCAAAAATAAAATCGGTCGTATCTTCGGGTAAATATCCGAACTTATGGACACCGTGTCCAAGCCCTAAACCCGCAAGTCCACCACTAGAAATCGCAGTGAGCGATTGCAAGATATGAAAACCAACATCTCCAGGGTCATCGTAAGGATCAATAAATGCACGCAATCGATTCATTCGATACTGGCTCGTTGTAATTGCTCCAACAAGTGCAGCTACCGCAAATGGAATGAGTGAGACAAAGTGTAAGGTTTTACACCCCGCAGCAAAAAGTAAAATACAAGCAGTCCCAAAAATGAGTACAGCGGTTCCCAAATCTTCAACTGCAATGACTCCACAAATAAACCCAACAATAAGAATTGCCGGCAAGAAACCCGACTTGTATGACGTGATTTTTTTTGAATACCTTGTACCCCACCAAGCAATGGCTGCGACCAATGACCATTTGGCGATTTCACTTGGTTGAAACGCAAATCCACCGATATCCAACCAGCGGTTTGCTGCGTTAACACGTCTTCCAATCCCAGGTGCGTACACCGCTAATAGCAAAAGCAACGCTAGGGGTACTGTCCAAAAAACGAGTGGCAAACCACCAACCTTCACTTCTAAGAGACGAAGGGGAAAGCGGCTACCTAACCACATTGCACCTATAGCGAGCAAGGCTAAAATCGCGGGCCTACTTGAAACCATGTCATGCAAGCGAAGAGGCGCCTCAGAAGAAACAGACAAGCCAGCAGAGTTCACCATGACCACGCCAATCATCAATAGTATGACCGATAGAATGACGACACCTTGACCTGCTCTCATTACGTAAAATATCGACCTAATTGTAGAACAAAGCACAATCTTCTCACAATTCCGTCATACTACGCAGTTCAACAATGTCTACGCAAACTGCACCATTACAAGCAACAAAAACGATCTATTTTGAAACCTTTGGGTGTCAAATGAACGAACTCGACAGCGAACTCGTTTCTGGTCAACTTGCAGCGATTGGTTACTTGTTTAAGGATGACCGCGCAAGTGCAGATATTGTTCTGTTTAATACTTGTTCTGTTCGTGAACAAGCTGAAAACAAAGTTCTCAGCCGCATAGGAGAACTTGGAATTGAGAAACGTGAGGGGCGAAACGTCATTATTGGGATGCTCGGTTGCCTTCCTGAACGAGAAGGGAAGCGTTTACTCACAACGTACCCACAAATCGACTTTCTTTGCGGTCCGGGTGAACTAGACAAACTTCCACTTCTATTACAAAACACTGTTGCGGGGGAGAGGGTAACGACCGCCGATCGGATAGCGTTGCAGGGGAACAATGCTCGGAGGTCAATCGCACTCTCTGCAGCAGTCGATAATCTTGAGCTGCTGGATCTCTCAAGAGCGTTTGATCCTGATGGCGAAGGAAATCGACGCTCTGCATACGTGCGAATTACACGGGGTTGTAATAAGTTTTGTACCTACTGTGTTGTGCCAAATACTCGAGGAGCAGAAGTCCACAGACCACCAGATGCAATCGTCGAAGAATGTCGTAAACTTGCAGAATCTGGTGTCCTTGAAGTGACGTTGCTAGGACAAACGGTAAACCACTATCGATATACGCATGGCATGGCACTATCTGTTGAAGGAAAAGAAGTTCCACAAATTGGACCAAGCTTGAAAGCATTTCGTCAAGAAGTTCCTCAAGATCAACAAGTCACCACGTTTGCTAACTTGCTTCAACGCATACATGACGAGGTCCCTGAGATCACGCGGTTGCGATTTGTAACAAGTTATCCAAGAGATTTTGGCGATGACATTTTGAAAGTCATGCGAGATTGTCCACGAATTTGTAACTATTTACATGTGCCCGTGCAATCTGGATCGAACAGAATATTAAAGTTGATGAACAGGGGGTATACCACTGAACAGTATCTTGAGTTTATTGATCGTGCTCGCTCAATCATTCCTGATGTAGAAATTGCTGGTGATATTATCGTGGGATTTCCAACTGAAACCGATGAAGATTACGAGGAAACACTTGCCTTAATTAAGAAGGTGCGATTCAAAAACAATTTCGTATTTCACTATTCACCAAGACCCGGAACAGTTGCGATTGATCGGTTTGAGGACGACATTCCTAGGGACGTGAAAAAATTAAGGTTAAACAACTTACTCGCTCTAGGTAGTGAAATCAGTGCAGAAGTACACAGAGCGTATGAGGGCAAAGAGGTCGAAGTTTTTGTCGAACGAGTGAGTCCTAGATCATCCAAAAACAGGGGTATCGAGTTACGTTGGGAGGAATCTCTTATTCAGATGTCTGGTAGAACCAGAGGAGATTTGATCTGCGTGTTTGACCTACCTAAGGGGACAGATCCAACATCATTCCTAGGTAAAACTGTTTTTGTAAAAATACTAAAAACCGCTCCACTCCTCCTTTCTGGTCAACTCTGCACACTTTTGGACGGATAAATGGTAATTTAGGTAAAAATGCACGTTTTTTCGTTTATTTGATAAATAAAAAACAATTATTACTGTTGACTCAGTTAAAACATCCGCTATCTTCAACATGTTGCTAGGCATGTAGTTCTGGCACATACCTTATCGAGTGAGTCCGCAGTGCGAAGTAGTGGGAACCTATCTGAGCAATTTTGCAACAACTCCCTCGTTGGGTAACAATGGATGGGCGCCAAATAGGCTCAAGTCAGCTCTGAGTAGAGGCAATTACCCACCAACATTTACGTTTTTTTCTAGATCTAGAACAGGAATGAAAAGGAAGGAAAGCAATATGAATATTAAAACGCTTTCAATGACCATTGCAGCAGGATCGCTTTTCGCGACCGGCGCAATGGCAGATTACATGGGCATAAGCCAAGACGTTAGTTTTAACGTTGACGGAACTTGGACCTCACGTATTTACGCAAATTTTAGTGCAGCGACAGATGAACTTGATGCAGTATATGGTGATGCAAATCACGATCTTTTAGTAAGTGCTTCAGACGGTTTCTTTAATGGAGTCGGTACTGGTGCATCTGCTGCGGATAATAACGATGCATTCTGGTCAATTTACCCATCAAATGAATGGGATAGTATGGTTAGCATTGGCATGACTCATACTAATAGTGGTGGCTCGATGTCCGTTATTGGCATTGATTTTACCGATTTTGACGCTGGTGGAGATATCGAAAGCAATAACGGTTCATGGTATTCAACACCTGACCAGCCAAACGTCCTTGCTGGCGCAGAGGGACGTGTTTTGCTTGGTCAATTTACTATGTATGGTTTGGATTCTTCAGTAAGTGGAGTTCTTAACTTACAAGGTAAAGTCGGCAATTTCGAAACTTTCGTAGCTGAAGACGTCGCCTTTTATTATGAAGCCCCTGCCCCAGGTGCACTTGCACTCTTGGGTCTTGCTGGTTTAGCAAGTCGTCGTCGACGCAAGTAATTGCATTTTGACGATGTACAGTGAGCCTTGTGCTTACACGTACAACGAATGATGAACCCCCGCTAACTATTGTTGGCGGGGGTTTTCTGTTGTATCAAGATCTATTGCATCACATCCTCTAAGTCCTGTAATACTATCGCTGGGTCTTTGCAATCCAAAAATTTCAGATCTAAACCGCATAAACGGAAGGGTGTGTGATTTGTACTACAGCAAATACTTGCACGCGATGAATTGTGGTTCATAGTATTGGTGGAAGCAAAAGTCTAGAAGAAAGTGCGAAGTAGTGGGAACCTATCTGGGCACTTTTGCGAATAACCCCCTCGTTGGGTAACAAGTAGTTTTTAGGTAATAATTAAGAACAGAATGAGGAAATTTAAAATGAATAAAGTAATGTTTACAATTTCAGCTGCAGCGGTGAGTTCACTCTTTGCTGTAGGCAATGCATCGGCTGGTTTTACTGGCCTTGAGTACGAAGATGTTGAAAACAACATGGCTGGGTATACCACATGGCGTATCTATGCAGGTACTGACGGTGAAGTAGATGCTGTGTATGGTGATG
>Ga0114993_10002205_pt1 | contig 21633 bp, 20 predicted proteins | sample ArcticOcean_MG_C_FD_87042 | JGI IMG/M metagenome (GOLD analysis project Ga0114993, IMG submission 87042) | Marine microbial communities from western Arctic Ocean - ArcticOcean_MG_CB2_150 | ecosystem: Environmental > Aquatic > Marine > Oceanic | place: Arctic Ocean: Canada Basin | collected...
AAACAGGAGGTCGTCGATGCATCCGGAAACACATCGGTTACGTTTCCCGATGGAAAGCAGGTTGTGGAATATGTAGATGGAAGTCAGGAAACACGGCACGCAGATGGCAAACTCGTGCAAAAGTTCACGACCGGTACCGAACGAACAATTCTACGGGACGGAACAGAAAGAACTACTTTTCGTGACGGGACGCTTCACGTTAAGAAGCCAGGAGGAAAGGTAGAGATTCGGGTTCCCGAAGGTATTCGTGAAATAAAACATGCGGATGGACGGGTGGTGGCGACAACGGCGGAAGGACATGAGGTTACCGTTTATCCGGATGGTAGACGCTTTACGCGGACTGGAGCGGGGGTTACGCTCGAGGAATATGCCGATGGCAGGAAGATCCAGAAGGGTTCGGACGGGTCCAGGATAGAGGTGTATCCCAATGGGAACAAACAAACGATTCACCAGGACGGATCCGAGTCCCTGGAGCGGGCAGACGGGTCAAGAAGAGACCAACTCGCGGATGGGACTGTTGTGGAGATTACAACGGGAGGGAAGCGGATCCAGACAAATCCGAAAGGAATCATTCTGGAGATTTATCCGGATGGGCGTGAAATCCAGACAGACCCAAATGGAAGCAAATTGGCGCGCTATCCTGACGGGCGGACCCTTCAGACCGACGCTGCGGGCAATAGTGTGGAAAAGATGCCGGACGGGATGATGATCAAGACGTATGTGAACGCCCACCGGTACTGGGGACAGATCCATGAGGGCATCGTTTCGATCGTATCGACGCCGGAAGAGATTAGCCCGGGGGATTCGATAGTCGTTGTGGGTACCGCACCAGACAGCGTTGGCCAACTGATGATTGCTGCATTCAGACTGCCGGATGGTGTACCCATCCATGCCAGACTTCTGAGGGAAGGTGAATCTTTCACAGCCACTATCGCGGACAGTCTACTGGCTGAGGAAGGCTATTTTCGCCTGCAGGTCCAGGCAAGTCTGTCCCAGCGAGCGGTAGTAGTCGCGGACCGGATGATCAAGGTGGGCGCGCCCTCTGAACTGGAAGAGATGATTCTGGACGTCCAGCCTTTCCGCAGTTCAGATGATGCCGAGGTGCGCGTCTACGATATGGTCAATCAGGCGAGGACAGATATCGGTCTTGCAGTGGTCGAACTGGATTATGAGCTGACCGAAGTTGCGAAGGCTCTGGTGTGGGATGCAGTGGCTACAGGTTCGTTCACCCATGGTGTGCGAAAGAAGGGCGCAGAGAATGTTGCTCGCGGACCCTCGGTGGAAGAGGTCCATGCCTACATGATGATGAGTGTTGGGCACAGGAGCATTATTCTTGACCACCGGTTCACCAAGTTCGGCGTGGCGGTGGCCGAGGACAGGGGGCAGGTTTGGGTGGTTGAGGTATTCGAGCGGTGATTTCAATGGAAAATGGTAACTAAAAAGCCCCTTCGGTTCAAAGACCGGAGGGGCTTTTTAATATGTTTTTCGGAATCAGACAAATACGTCGCTGGTCTCTCCACGCACAATGGTGACCTGGCCTGCTTCCTCGAGCTGACGTAGCGTTTGCACCACGCGGAGCTGCACGTCTTCCACATCGCTCATGCGGACAGGACCGGAGAATTCCATTTCTTCTCTGAGCATCGTTCCAACACGCTCGGACATATTCCCAAGAATCCGTTCCTGCATTTCTTCATTGCCACCCTTCAGGGCCACCGCGAGATCTTTCGAATCCACTTCGCGCAGGATCATCTGAATCTCGCGATCGGTGAGCTTGGCAATGTCGTCGAAGACGAACATCTGGTTGCGCACTTCCTCGGCCAGTTCCGGATCCTGGGCATCGAGTCGTTCGAGAACCGATTTTTCGGTGGAACGTCCCGTCCTGTTCAAGATCTCGGCAACCGCTTTCGGTCCACCGATTTCTGTGACCTGACCAGCCAGAATCGCCTGGAGTTCCGTGGCCAGCGTTTCTTCCAGCTCACGCAGCACCTGAGGAGATATATTCTCCATTTGTGCAATCCGGAAGGAGACATCGGCCTGAAGCTCCTCAGCGAGACCGTTGACCACACCAGCTGACTGCGAAGGTTCAAGCTGGGACAGGATCAGTGCAATCGTCTGCGGGTGTTCCTTGGAGATAAATGGAATGATCTGATTGGGATCCACATTACGGAGCATGTAAAAGCCGCTGGTGGTGGTGCTGTTCACACGGTCCAGAAGGCCCTGTGCCTTGCGTGGACCCAAGGCCTTTTCCAGCGCTCCCCGGGCGAAATCCATACCACCCTGGGAGACGTACTTACCGGCAATGAGAAGCTGCTCGAATTCCTCGAGGACCTCGTCTTCCTGCTCGGTGGTAACCACATCCAGTTCTGCAATGGACTGAGCGATCTGTTCGATCTCGAAGTCCGTGAGGTATTTCATAACCTCTGCCGTGGTCTCCTGACCCAGGGCGATCATCAGAACGGCTACTTTTTGCCGTGCTGGTATCTCGTCACCAACATCATCTTCTTCGGCCAAAGCACTGCTCCAGTTAGGGTTGTACAGGGGAGTTACCTATACAGTATCGGCAGCAGACAGGCAAAAATCAAGTTATCCAGGGTTTTTTCAGCCCTGTCGCGGCAACCCGTTCTGACCTTCAGAACTATTCAGCGCACAAAAAAAGGTGGACCCCCTCCCGGAAGTCCACCTCTCGCACATCGCTGCAGAACAATGAGTTACTTCTTACCATACTGCTTAATGAAGTCTTCGACCATTTCCCGGCACTGGTCGTCATTGAACTGCTGCGGGGGCGTTTTCATGAAGTATGAAGAGGGTCCCAGCAGTGGTCCCTTGAGACCGTGATCCAGTGCCAGTTTGCAGCACCTGACGGCGTCGATGACCACACCTGCCGAATTCGGAGAGTCCCAGACCTCGAGCTTGAGCTCCAGGTTGAGCGGGACACCGCCAAAAGTTTCTCCTTCCATCCGGATATTGCACCATTTGCGGTCCTCCAGCCATGGGATGTGATCGCTTGGGCCGACATGCACATTTCCTTCACCCAGATCATAATCCAGTTGGGATGTGACAGCGCCTGTCTTGCTGATCTTTTTGGATTGCAGTCTGTCCCGATCGAGCATATTGTAGAAGTCTGTGTTTCCACCGAAGTTTAGCTGATAGGTGCGCAGAACTTTCACCCCGCGGTCGCTGAAGAGACGCGTAAGCACACGGTGAACGATGGTGGCGCCGACCTGGGACTTGATGTCATCACCGATAATGGGAAGGCCGCGTTTTTCAAAGCGCTCAGGCCAGTGACCCGCACTGGCGATGAACACAGGTACGCAGTTCACAAAGCCGCATCCGGCCTGCAGAATCTGCTCCACATACCACTTGGTGGCTTCTTCACTCCCAACCGGTAGATAGCTGACCACGACGTCTGTTTTGGTGGCCTTGAGGACTTCGGCTATGTCCACGGTGGGACCATCGGCCTTTGTTATGACTTCGGAGAGGTACTTTCCGAGGCCGTCGTGGGTCATTCCGCGTTGCACGGGTACATCCAGGTTCGGAACATCGGCGAATTTGATCGTGTTGTTCGGATCGGCGAAGATGGCTTCGCTGAGGTCCTTCCCGACCTTTTCCTTACCAATATCGAAGGCAGCCGAGAACTCCACGTCGCTGATGTGGTACCCACCCAGATCCACGTGCATTAGACCGGGAACGAATCCGTCTGTTTTGGCATTCTGGTAGTAATGCACTCCCTGAACCAGGGAGGATGCGCAGTTGCCAACACCTACGATTGCGACTCTAACTTTGCTCATTAGTCGGCTCCTCAAGAGGTTGAGACGAGAACTTATCTGTATTTTGAACTGTCTTTTTCAACTTGTTGAATAAAAAGATAGGAGTTCTGGCGTATTTGACAAATGAATAATTGTTATATTATGTATAGATAAAGGCTATAGATGTGAGTGGCGAGTAACGAGAGAGGCGTCCGAAGTCCGGGGTCCGGCATCCGGGGGAGAGCGTATGGATTCCATCATCCGTTCACTGATGCTCCAACCAGACAAGGATCTGCCGCAGGACTAACCATGCCCCTGCCTCTACGTTCATCATTGCATTCATCTGGCCTCCCGCCTTGTCGCGCACCAATTTTGCGCACATCTCCACTCAGGTTCTTACGGCAATCATTCCATGCACCTGCTGCCTTTTACGATTGTCTGGATATCCGTAATCCCGGTCCCGGGTCCGGTGGGGGCAGTCATGGCCCCATCCTGTATCTTGAGCACGGGATCGAACCATTCGCAATACCTTTCGATTCCGCGTTTGTATTCCTGATACCGACCGATATCCGGTGTGAACGAAGCGAAGTGCAGCATATAGACAAACCCAAAGCCACCTGAAATATGCACTGTGGTGGGCATTCCTGCGACGGCTGCCATTCGCGCAACCCTCGTGGAACGGATCAGGCCACCATAATAATGAAGATCAGGCTGAACGATGTCGACCCCGCGGTTGGCGATCATCCACCTGAATCGCCGCTCGCTGGACTCCTGTTCACCGCCCGAAACCGGAATGGTCAGCGCGTCGGCGACACGTTTGGTGTCTTCCAGATGGTCGAAAGGGCAGGGCTCCTCGAAATAGACCGCATTTATGTCCTCCAGCATCCTGCCTATTTCGATTGCCCCGGGAGGATCGTAGGAGCTGTTCGAGTCTGCATGGATGTCAATGTCATCCCCTAGCGTTTCCCGAGCCAGCCGGATGAGCGCCGGCGTGCGGCCAGGTGAGGCGTCTTCGTTCTTGCTCATGCGACCGCCAATCCGGAACTTCACAGCCTTCGCACCCGTTTCATCGACGAGGCTTTGCAGGTATTCGACCTCGTCCTCCGGCGTGCTGTCACGCCTCCCACTCGCCACATAAAATGGCACCCACTCCCGCACCGGACCACCCATGAGTTCCGAAATGGACTTCCCCGAGATTCTCCCCAGCAGGTCGAGCAAGGCGAGTTCGACCCACGCCACCGGGCACCAAAGCGCCTGCCCCAGGAGCTTATAATTGCTTTGGTGTCGGTACACGCCAAAAAGATGATCTTCGAGATCGCGGGCATCCTTGCCTATGAAATAGGGAATGACCAGCTGGGTGAGGATGGGATGGAGGTACGGCGCCCGCCCGTTGGTGAATGCCAGTCCTTCAGCACCGTCTTTGGACCGGACGTGAACGTAATATTCCCGGTCTTTTTTCAATAACCTGATCGAATCGATGACCACTGGTGAGTCGAGCCCGTCCAGTTTGAGAATCGGCTCACTTGCGGCCACATCAAGTGCTTCGACGTCGGGAGTATCGCTCATATCTCGAGTCCTCGGTGAACGAAAAGATGGACCATCGTTCGCGCCATCTACCCGATGTATTGGTCCAACCCGGTTTTCGCGTGGTTGTTGAAATCGGTACACGGCGCGTGTGCCTTGAACGTGTCTATCCGGACCTTTCTACCGTGACACCCTGGACAATCCTCCATGTGAGCGCCTCCATGGCGTCGTAACCCAATCCATCCATCTTGGTGTATAAACGGCCTGTCTCTGAATCTGCCTCCACAATGGGAAATCCTGTGGGAAACGCCCCTCCATCAACACACAACATGCGTCCAATAGCGATCCCGTCCATTTCGGATCGATCTACCACATAATAGCTCACCCTGTCGTCTGTGAATTGGTCCAGGATCTTCCCCTGCAGGAAACTCGCTTCCTGGGCTACAGTGTGCCCGTTCAGGCTCGCCTTCGTCCCCCCTGCAAGATAGCCGAATTCGAGCCCTCCCTCGTGGCTGAGTGAAAGGGCACAGGTCAGCCCATTGGTCTCCAGCGTGCCTTCCGGGGTCTCAAAAGTAGCCGCGTTCCCCTCGGAGCAGAAGGCGATCAGGTCGGTTCCAAGATTGGTAACGACGCGAATGCCTACACCCTCACCCTGGTCAGGCGTGAGCCGCTCGACCTCCTTAACAAACGATTCTGGAGAGGCGCAAACATCGAACAAGCTGAGAAACGTACTTTCTGCCGGATCACCGACACGTTGTCTTACTACGTAGGGCACTGTTTCCCCGGTCATAATCTTGTCCCTCACACCCCTGCCCCGTTCTCCCCATCCGTCTCCGATAAAGACACGCTCGGGTCCATCGGGGAGCGCGTGGGCCACAAACCGGTGTGATCCATCCATTTCAAATTCAACTGACCAGGGCTTATCCGAAGTACCCTCTTTCACATTATTCAGATCTTGCCAGCCCTCCTGGGATTCCTCCATTGCCAGGTTGCGCACCGTAGCCTGTTCCACGAGACCGTGGAACAGAAAGTCGTGAACGCGTCCTCCCTGCACACGGAACACATCTACAAGATAGCTGCCTGCCTTTCCGTGATCGATAACGGCGCACAACCTGCGATAGATATTGGCGGCATCGTATGCCTGCGAAGAGACCTCCACAATCTTTACGCGAGAGGACACATCAAAGCAATGGAGGCTGCCTCCGCGTCCCTCGCGCCTTTGGTCCTGCCCGTCAACCATCACGGTATTGTGAGCCATTGTGCGTACGGTCATTGCCTTGTCCGGGCGGTCCCAGAGATAACCCAGATCCGTCAACACCTCGTGTCCGTCCTTCCAGTAGATCAGATTCAGATTGTCCTCGTGGTGGTGTCCCCCCCAGTCACTTGCACTCAGCACGACTGTGCTATTGCGACCGTGTGTTCCTGTACGCAGCATCCCAACCCGCAGGTCCGGGAAGAACGCGTCCGGCAACTCCACTGAGACCGACGTGTCTCCTGTTAATTCCGGGTCCCTGTGGAAAAGTGCATATTCGCTTCCGTGGTTCCCCAAATCCCCTTCGCAGATCTCCACCAACAAGGCATTGTACTTCTCGTTTTGGTATCTGGCGGCCATAACTTCGGCCACTTCAATGGACATTCTTGTTGAGGTCTGGCTGTCCGCAAGCGCAGGATACATCAGGTCCGGCATCAGGCTCTGGAAAAAACCCTCAAATACAGCACGGTACCGGCTCTCCCCATAAATATCCAGGACATCTATTCTACCTTCAGAATCCTCATATCCACCCGGGTCGGAATACCCGTGCAGTGCATCACCAAAAGCCCGGATGCCGCTAAGTGTCATGAATCCATAAGCGGGCGACTCGGAAGTCAACCCATCGTTCAAGAACCAATCTCCTACAAAATGCCGAAACCCTTCCAACCCGAACCGAACCAGATCGGGATCTCCCAGGCAGATCCCCACCAGACCTGCGGCGCTTCGATTCGTAGCGCTCTTGTTGTTGAACCCGGGGTCCGCGCACAAGAGTATTGTGCCTTCGAGCAGGAGATCTCGCTCAATTTTCAGGCGGTCTTCTACCGAGAACACCGGCGCGCCGTATGACGCGGCTTCACAGGCGAGGTCGTAGGCAAGGGTGACATCGGAGATGAACGTACCTTCCATACCGACACCCGTAGCCCTTCCGGCCATCCAGTAGCCTACGTGGAGCTTATTGTCCGGCACGTTGGGCGGAATGACCAGCTCTGTTTCGGGCAGGTCAAATATATGCCTGGAAGCGATTGCCGGGTCCAGGTCGGAGAATTCGCCGTAGCCGGAGTGGACCATATAACCTGGGTAGACTGTGGCAAAACGCAGCAGGATATCCCGGACCTTTTCCGCGTATTGCGTTTTTCCCGTAAGGGCGTAAGCAAAAGCCAGACGGCGGACCAGTTTGCCCATATGCGTGCATTTCCGGGCGCGGATGTTCGCCGTCCAGCTGGATATCAGGTTGAATGCACCGTAGGGCCAGTGCTTGCCCGTGTAATACGTGATGCGCTGACCGCCCCCAAATTCCGTTTCGATGACGAAATCTTCGGGGTATTCCGTATTGGGGTAGACTGTCTTGCAGGTGGTACACATCAGCTTCTCCGGATCCTCCGCAGACCATTCGTATTGTCCGTGAATGGGGGCGCCCTCGCATACCGCGCACATCGTAAACAGCGCACTGTTGGGAGTTTCCCGAGGGATCATCGCCTCCAGGTAATCGGTCGACGTGTTCGTCAGGGAATCCGCCGTTGGCAGATATGTCTCTAACAACTCCCTTGCCCAGGGATGCTTTTCAATATTCCGACGCGCAACATCGAGATCTTCCGGCTTGACGATGGTAGCCGGATGTTGCACCTGCTCTCGGTATCGTTCCCAAAGTTCCGTATTCACAACTGGTATCCTCCTTGAGGGGCCCCTGCCTGATCAATCTGGAGTCCCCTATCAGATTTTCGAATGGTTGCCAGGAAGCGCTGTGTGCGATATTAATTCCTTGTATCGGATCACGCCTTTGCCCGGTAGAGATCGGATTGTGAGAACCTCTCTAACGAATAATTGCCGGGAATTCGGCTTCGGGCAAGCACTATTCGTATCGGTAATCAACAGGACCAACTGAGACCGTTCGCATGGCCGGTTGCAGTAAGTTCTTCTCTGTACGTAAAATTCCAACCCATTCTAACCTCTGCGCAGGGATCGATCACATTGCACAGGAGATCTATTTCCGAATCCGATACAAGGTCAAATTTTCAATGAATGGACAAGATCCTGGTTAAACAACGGGTGTGGGTCAAGGCAATCTGTTGTATCTTGGGAATGAAAGCCTGTAGCGGCAAAGCACCCCCACGAGCCGGTTTAGCCCCGTGCGTACCTGAAATATCAGAGAAGAATCCACCACATTGACCTGGAGGTCGGTCTTGCGGCCAGAAAATACGAGTCGGTATATCTACCGAGTGGATGCCGACGACATTATATGTTATGTGGACCCCCATATGGTGTCGTTCGCCAAAGAGAACGGAGCACCGCACCTGACCCTGAACGCCCTGGTCGGCCAGCCGCTGTTCGGCTTCATTGCGGGCCTTGAAACGCGGCACCTTTCCGAGGTCCTGATGGAGAGAGTCAGGGAGTACCAACGAGTTGTCGAAGTGCCATTTCGATGCGACGCGCCTGCTTACAGGAGATTCATGCGGCTTCGGATATCGCCGCTGGCGGATTCCGGCCTACAATTCGAAAGCTAGATCCACCGTGTAGTGCCCCGTGAACCAGTCGCCCTCATAGATCCCTCCATAATACGATCCGACGGGTTCCTCGTGCTTTGCAGCTGGTGTAAGAAGGTAGAGTTATCCGGAAACTGGGTTGAGGCAGAAGAGGCCATGGACCGCCTCAAGTTGTTTGAGCAGGAGGCCATACCTCAGGTGACGCACGGGGTCTGCCCACCTTGCACGGCCGCCGTCAAGGAGGAAATCAATCAGTTTGAATCTAGATAGCCGGTATAGCCGGTATAGTAGTTACCGTGTGGCCTAACTTTGTGCTCGAACCCCTTCTTATTGCACGCGTGGTGCACCCGGTCAACTCGGGGAGGAATCTCTGATTGCCTCTATCGTTGACCTCAGTCCCGTTGTCGGTCCACTCCCAGCCACACCTTTCATTTGATTTTTCCACAACCGTGTGCCCTCCGGCACCGGCAAATATCATCAGTTCTTGCATCACCGGATCCCAATCCGATAGGACGACCCTGCCCCGAAGTCCGGCGTCCGGGGGAGAGCGTAGTGGCGATATCAGGATCTGATCAGAAGGGTGAGGAATGGAACTGGAAAGAATGCAAAAATTTGGAGGATCCGAATGAATTTACAGCATCTCAACTATTTTCTGGCGGTCGCAAAGACGTCAAGCTTCAGTCGCGCTGCGGACGAGATGCATGTGACGCAGCCAACGGTGAGCAGCGGCGTTGGTGACCTGGAGCGTGCGCTTGGGGTAAAGCTCTTCAACCGGGGGGGCCGACAGGTTTCTCTGACAATGGAAGGTCGCACTCTTGTGACTTATGGCATCCAGATTCAAGATCTGGTCGAGTCTACAGAAGATCGGATCAAACGGAGTGACGTGCTGCCAGGTGAGGGGTTTCAATTCGGTGCCATCGATGCGGCCGTAACCTATTTGCTCCCTGATCTGCTTAAGGACTACATGCGGATCTATCCAGGAGTGGAGATTTCCGTACAGGTTGCGCCCTCGCGATACCTCGTGGAAGACCTGCTGCTGAATCGGTCGGAGTTCGGGGTGATTTCCCTGCCGTTCAGTCATCCGAAGGTCGAAACCGTATCGATTCATGGTGATTCCATGCCTCTGGTCACGGGTGCAGGGCATGTGTTCGCGACAAGGTCGAGCGTATCGCTGGCGGAGGTGGCAACGGAGCCGCTGATTCTGTTTCACGCGGATTCGGTATCGAGGAAGATCGTGGATGAACGATTTGCCGAAGCGGGTTTGTCTCCACGTGTCGTGATGGAGATGCGCAGTCCAGAAGCTATGCGCAAATTGGTAGAGGTAGGTGTGGGAATTTCTTTTCTACCGTCGCTGACCGTTCAGGACTCTCTGAAATCTGGTGCGTTGAAGGACATTGCAGTGGATGGGATCTCTTTCAGCCGGGAGATTGGTGTTGCCTGGCGGGCGGGAAGATACTTCGGCCCAGCGATTCGACATCTCCTGGATGCGATATTCGAGAGATTCGGGAAGGAAGAGGTGTGGCGGAAGCTTGTGATCCAGGCCTGAGTGTTCAGAATGTGAATTGCTTGACTTCGATCTCGGCCATGGTCTGTTTCAACAGCTCGTCCAATTCGAGGGCCGCTTCAATCTCCCGAACCTTTTCCAGATCTGCCCGGGTTTCCGGATGCTTGGGGACAAAGACCGTGCAGCAGTCTTCATAGGGTTCGATCGAGGTTTCGTATGTCCCGATTTTCCTGGCATCGATGATGATCTCTTCCTTGTTGTCCCCGGCGAGCGGTCGGAGGATGGGCAGGGTCGTGACTTCCTCGATTGCGCGCATGTTGGAAAGTGTTTGCGAGGCAACCTGACCCACATTTTCCCCGGTGACCAACGCGAGAGATCCGTCGCTGTTCGCAAGCGACTCTGCAATTCTGAACATGTATCGTCTATACAGGATGACGCGATATCCCGTTGGTGCGATGGCCATGATCCGTTTCTGGATCTCAACGAATGGCACGAGATAAAGCGTGGACCTGTACTGGTGCCGGGTGAGGAGCTTGACGAGTTCTTCCGTGTTCCTCTGTGAATTTCTATTTGTATAAGGCTGGCTATGGAAATGCACGAAGGAGAGATGTACACCCCGCTTCATGATTTTGTAGGAGGCTACAGGAGAGTCGATTCCTGAAGAGAGCATGCTGACTGCACGCTCATTGCTGCCAACAGGAAGGCCACCCGGTCCGGGGACTTTCTCTGTGTAGATGAACACGCCCTGGTGAGAAACCTCGATATGACAGGTGAGATCGGGATCATCCATCTGGACCTTTGCTCCGGACAGCTCCTGGATGTGAGACCCCACATCGATGTTGATCTCAACGGAGTTCAATGGAAAGGTCTTGTCAGAGCGCCGGGCGGCGATCTTGAACGAATCGAACTTCGATTTCTGGGCCAGATCCCACGCGGTGCTGCGAATGATTTCGATATTGAACGGGACGACTGTGGCTTCTGAAAAGTTGGCTATTCCAAAGACGCGGGTAAGGCGTTCCCGGACTTCATCAAGAGGTGACTCCGGGTTCAGATCCAGGAGGATACGTCCAAAGATCCGGCGAACCGGACCGTGATTGACACCTTTCAGCGACCGCTTGATGTTGTCGATAAGGATATTTTCGAATTTGCCTCTGTTCTTGCCTTTCAGGCCGACTTCGTGGTAGTGAATCAAGATCAGACTTTTCTGGGCAGCGGACATAATTCACTCTCGGTTTTTGATGCGCTGGATTCAAGGACGGATGGAATATCACCATCGGTCCTTTTTTTGTCAAGGTGGCGCCGCCAAATCAGGAGGATCCACGCCGTTCACTCCTGAGGGTGGTCAGGTACGTAGAAATCGGTATCCAGGTCTTCTAGCTTATCCGAAAAGAACTTCCGGGCATCCTGAATGGCCTGATTATAAACGGGTGGTCCCAGATTCTTGATGAAGAAGTCGAGGACACGACCAGCCTGAAAGGGGCTCAGGTCCAAGTCGAATTCGCTGGCGTAGACGGCGGTCAACCGTCCAATGATGGTCTGCTTGCGCTCGTCGGAAAGGGTTATTCGCATGCAACTCTCCTTCTGGTGATCTCGATGGGGACCTCACCGAGAGACCGTTCCATCGTCTGCGTCGAGCGGGAGTGAAAGGACAAAAGTCGTACCAGTGCCCGGTACACTATCTACTTCTAGGTCGCCCCCGTGTTGCTCCGTGATCCTCGCGCCAGAGGAAGACCAAGACCCACCGACATTCGGCCAGATTTCTTCACAAATCTGACCTCGAACAGTTGTTCCATTTCTTCTGACGTAATGCCTCGACCGGTGTCTTTAATTTCGATTACAGCCCTGCCGCCCTTCGTGTCAGCAGCAATTGTGAGCGTGCCGCTTCCACTCATGGCTTCAAAGGCGTTCGTGAGGAGAGTCAGGAACACCTAATTCAATTCGCGTGGACGGCAAAGCAACTCCGGCAACTCACCATATGCTCTATGGATGGTTGAATCCCCGATCGTCTCTGCGTTGACGAGGCCAAGTGCACTCTCCACACCTTGCAGAATATCCGTCCGCTGTAGATCCGACTCATCAAGCCTGGCGAAATTCTTCAACCGCGAGAGTACCGATTCGATTCGTTCCGCAGCCAAAACACCGGAAGAGGTAGCATCGCTATGTGTTCGGAAGAGCCGGTCTTCTCGATGTTCTTCATTGTTCAGCCTGTCATTCAGCCTCTTCGCTACTTTCGCCACAGTGTCCAACGCGCTCCTGATTACGCCTATGGGATTATTCACTTCGTGCGCCATTCCGGCAACGAGCGTGGAGATTGCGGTCATTTTCCCCTCCAGCACCGTGGTGGCCTGTCGTTCCCTGATCTCGAGATTCGAAACTTCGAGGGTTACCACATCTCGTATCGTGCGACGCGCACGGTGAGCAATGCCGCCAAGGAAGGCCCCGATCAGAGAGAGCATGAGCATTCGGAGCAAAAAGACGCCCGGATTTACTGCCGGAGTATAGAAGTGGGTCATCAGACCTGTTGTCGTCTGAACCTGTGCATCGGAGAGTACATAGACCATGAGTGCGAGGTGTAGAAGTGTAAACAAGGCTGCAGAAAGGATGGGATAGAGTGGGCGTAAAGCCATCGTGTTGATGACTGTTGCCACAACGGACAGCGCAAAGACTTCATTCTTGAGCAGAAAGGCGTCTGTGCCGTCCGGTGTTACAATGGTCAGAGCCCAGAAAGTCACAATGAAGACCAGGGCGAAGAAGTCTACGATGACCGCAGATATACCGACTCCGGTAAGATTTCTCTCTGCACTGGCGAGCAGTCGGAGGTAGGTGAGAACGGCAAGAGAGGTGAGAAGCACTGACAGTGCCCAATATGCGTCTGAATCTGTTTCAGCAGCCAGTCCCGGTGGTACCAAATCGAGGAGATGTCCAATTACAAGTACAACAAAAATTGAGAAAAAGATCATCCTGGCTGTAATGGACCAGGACAGGGCCTGGGCTTCGCGGGATCTGATCAGGTCCGAGGCCTGGGGAGAGACTGGAAGATTCAAGTGCGAGAGCTTTCTCAAAGATTCGTATTTACTCGGTGGTCAGACATTTACCTTGTAGTTCAAACTGGCTTCATCTCCGGTGATGCCCCGGAATCCCCAGTTGCATGGCGGGCTTTCCTGAATGGTAATTTCGACGTCGGTGGGGGAGATTCCCAACCCTTCCTCGATGCGTTCAAAGAGCAGATGGATGAGATTTTTCCTGGTCGCTTCGGTTCTGCCTTCCATCATATTGATTTCTATGACGGTGTACCGCTCGGTTCGACCCTTGGGAAAGAAAAAGTCGCTTGCGTCGAGGGGAATAAACCTGTGCGCCCTTTTGTCCGCGGGAAAGGACAAAGCCTCCACCATACAGGAATTGATCACGTCCGACAGCTGCTGCTTGACGGGATCGAGATGTTCACGAATGCCGTATATACAGATCATGGAATATGCGCTCCAGTACCTTCACCCATCCCGGGAAAGGATTTCAAGTCAATACATCAATGCAGCACTTCTTGAACTTCTTGCCGCTTCCGCAAGGACAGGGATCATTCCTCCCCACGGGCTTGAAAGCTCTCTTGAAGGTCTCTCCCTTAACGGTTCCGTCTCCACGAAAGCGGGCGAGGTAGTCATCCTGGACATCTAAAACCAGGGGGATCCACGCATCCGCACCGGGGTCCAGTCCGCTATCCGAGACGAAATTGAGATAGGCCTCCAACAGTCGCGGGAAATTTCGCTTGCAGGAGAGGTCCACATCGAGATCTGAGACGTGAGACAGGCCGGTCTGAATATTGGTGTGGGTGGCCTCCGGTCCAATGTGATCGCACCAGGATGACAGGAGGAGCTCTGCGCTGTCCTTCAGATCCGTGTCGAGCAGGAGGAAGTATTCCGAACCACAGAAGTCGCCTACAGAGTCCTGGATGCCGCTCATCGAAGTGTCCGATCTAAGCAAGGGGGTGTGGTTTATCTTCATTGTGCAGACTGGTCGACAGGTGCGCGACCTGCGCTATTCGAATCCTGGCTGTCTAAAGTCAATCAAAGCTTAGAAAAGCCTGGCAAGTGCTGAGATCATTCGGTCTGCATTGTCCATACATCATTATATACGTGGCTTCCCGCGTGCACGCCGCTGAATCCACCCAGGAGCCAGAGTTTCTCTTTGAAGTCGAGGACACCGAATTCGTGGCGCACGTCCCACGGAACAGGTGACCCGGATTGCTGCCAGGTCCGACCATCTGGAGAACCCCAGACATCGTTCAGATTGATCGATCCATTCGTAGCCCCGCCTAATAGCCACAGGTGATCCCGATATACGATGGACTTGTGGAATCTTCGTGGCGGCCATCCCGCGTGTTCAACGACCTTCTCCCAGCGGATTCCATCCTGACTGGACCAGACATCGCTGTGGTTGGTCTCGCGGTCGTGATAGATTCCGCCACCCAATATCCAAATCCGATCCTGCCAAACCAATGAGGAAAACATACCCCTTGGGGACCATCCTGGTGTCTTCGTGGCGAGGTTCCAGTCGATACCGTTATCGGAATACCAGACGTCACCGAGAGGAATCTTGTTTTCCCAGTTGACGCCTCCATACACCCAGAGTTTGTCATTGTGGACGCTGCACCCAAATGCCCCGCGCCCACACCAGGGAGCATCGACTCTCATCTGTTCCCAGTTTCGGCCATCCTCAGAACGCCAGACATCGGCGAGGGAGTTCACCCCGTCGAACCCTCCGAGCAACCAGATGGCATCTTTGAAGACCAGGCAACCGGACAGGTTTCGAGCCGGCCACGGGGCTTCACCAAGATTATCCCAGGTTACACCGTCCCGGGATCGCCACACATCACTGAGCCGCCCGAATCGATCCGGACCCAGCATTTGCCAGCCGCCCAGGATCCACATCTTATCCTGAAAGATAACCGCGCCAGGCGAGTCTCTGTGCGGCCACTGTGCGGCCTCGGTGATCAAGTTCCAGTGTACTGTCATAGATTGTCCGACTACACGTACCTATCCGAGCAGAATGATTTCACTCGGGATGGCGTGACCTCTGATCCACATTTGTGGTTGCTCGAAGTCACCTCTCATCCGGTGTGCTGATCAACCTGCCGCCACGTACCGTGGCGCCCAGTACGAGACCTGCACCAATCAGCACGAGGTTCTTTACAATATACTGGCCTTCCAGCGTGAGCCCGAATGGGAAGACCTTCCAGACCACATCGGGCAGGATGAACAATGGCATGGCTGTGCCAGGCATCTGGAGAAAGAGGAGCAGCAGCGTGGTGCGCATGAATTTTCCAGATATAAGCCCAACTCCGATCAGGGTTTCCCACGTGGCGAGGACGGGAATGAACAGATCCGGATCGACGAAATAGATGGTATTGCGTACGAGGGTTTCGGCCGGGCTCATTCCAGGAAAAAATTTGAGTATGCCGAACCAGAAGAAGACCACTCCCAGGCTAATCCTGAGGACAGTAAGACCGTATCTGGCCATCCAATCCGTCAGGACGGTGTCGACCTTGTCCAGGGTTTGGTTGGGTAGCCCGGGAGGGGTCTTACTCATGGTTTCCTGAACCTCTGTCGTGTGAGATGGACACCCTTCAGTCTGGCCGACAACGGTTTGAATCCGCGGAAAGGGCATGTTCCATTGTCGGACGTTTTGAACCTCAGCCAGTGTACTTCCTCAGTCAGGATCCCAGGGGGAGCGACACCGGTTGGTTCAGTTCTGAAGATTTCGTCCAGGCGAGGCACAGTTCGAGCACATTTCGGCCGTGCTGAGGCGTAACGTCAAGTTCTTTGCCATCCAGAATGGAACGCACAAACCTTCCAACACCGTTTGCAATTGTGTCGTTCTGCTGTCTGTAGAATACACGGGGAGCGCCGCGGTCCTCTTTGTGCCAGAGGATTCCCTCCATGACGTCGAGGTGAGCACGTGCGATGCCTTCTGTGCCCACAACCTCCATTTCCCAGGAAGGCGCACCGCAACTGACATTGAATATGATGTCCATGGATCCCATTCTGCCATCTTCGAACCGGACGGTTCCTTTTCCAGTGTCCATCCAGATGCTGTGCGGCGTGGCAAGGTTGTCGTATTCTGCATAGGCCCGGACAGGTGGCGAATCGATCAGCCACAACAGAAGGTCTGCCGAATAGAATCCGAGTGATAGCGGTATGCCGCCCTGACCAGGTCCGAATTCTCCACTGCCATCGAAGACTGTGGAGGGCCCGAAGCAGCCGTGCTGAATCCACGCGCGCGAGCTGATCACTTTTCCGATTCCTCCTGCCAGCACACGATCCGCCATGGCCCGAATGGCCCCGTCGTCGCGGGCGGGCATGAGGGCCGAGAGCAGCACGCCATTTTTCTCCGAGGCGGAAATCATTTCGTCCGCGCCCTCGAGCGACATGCACATTGGCTTGGCCACGTAGACGTGGGTGCCCGCATTCATCGCATTGACCGCCTCCGCCGCTTTCACATTATCCGGACAAGCGACGAAGACCAGGTCGAGGGATTCCGCTTCCACCATTTCTGCGACCTGAGCATAGGGTTTAATTCCGAATTGGTCGGCGAACTCAGCCGGACTCTTCATGCCAAGGGCTTTCAATTCTGATTCATCCTGATTCAGGTGCGCACAGGACTTCAGCTCGATGTCAGTATTTCCAATTGCAGCTCTCCCAAAAGCGCTGGAGTAAAACGATCCGACGCCACAGATACCGGCTTTCAGTGCCATTCCCCATTCCTCCCGTTGTTCGTTATGATCCGTTCAGGCCGCGTGCTGCGACCAGGTGTACCAACTCTCTATTTTCGTCGTCGCGAATTGTTCCTGCTCAAGCCTCATCTGAATTTTTGAGAAGCGTCTGCTTTGCCGCTCTGGCGACCGATTCGAACTCTTGCTCAAGACGCTGATTCACCCGGGGGCAGTTGGCGATGACCGATTCCGCCCACGAAACGTATTCGACTCGACGTTCCAATGGCCAGTGAGGCGGTGGATCGTTTGCGATTTCGCCCACATTGTGAATCTTGTCCCCAAGCTTGATCAGTACGGCCCCAACCGACAGATCCGGTGCATGCTCGATCTGCAATTCCTTCCGCTTCGCCTTTGGCAAGCTTTTGTCGTCTGTGACTTCCTTGACGAGGCGGCTCACCGACTCGCCAAAATATCGACTGAGTTCAGTGGCTGTGGTATCGGTATCTTCGATGGTGTCGTGTAGAATTGCTGCAGCGAGAACGGCATCACTCTGGACTTCTCCGATTTGCGCCAGGATATTCGCGACAGCGATCGGGTGATTGATGTAGGGCGACTCGACACTGTTCTTACGTCGTTGGTCCCGGTGTCTTTGCGCTGCGAACTCAATTGCCTTCAGCAATTTTCCATTTTCCACTGATTAGATCTCTCCCGATTGGTTCGGTTGCCGGGCGTTCGGACAGGTTTCGGATCAGTGCACATTATTTCCGGCTGCCAGGCATCAAGCAACCGATTTGCCGTAATTCCGGGCAAGGAGGGCAAGACATAGCGCCAAAACCCAAAAGCTTCTAAATCTGGATAATCACCTACACAGACAAGATATGCAACCGTTCGGGACGCAACAGCTTCTTCAATTTCTGGTCATACCTCACTTTTGTTTCTTCCTGGCTCGGTGGTAAACCGAGTTTTACACTTTTGGCGGTGAAGGTGATGGTTACCGATTTTCGAGGAGCCGAATCCATATTTACCGATGCACCGTGAACGGTTGAAGTGGTGAGTACCGAAGCCTGCCCAGCGCGCGCAGTAATGGGCACGGCATCTTGATAAGGCAGATCCGGAAGATCTTGTATTTTGACGCCTTCAACTGTTGGCACCGCGCCCTTTTTTGATTCGTCTTTCTCTCTCTGTGCTGCGATAAGCAGGTGGCTTCCCGGCCGATACATGAGAGGCGCACGATGTTCATTCACATCGCTGATCCAGATGAAGTAACTGCAGAGCATTCTCCTCGGCTCGGCCTGGAGATCGGAGGTGCAGTACTGGATATCCGTGTGCTGGTCGAAGGTGAATTCGGTTGCGGGTTGCGGATATGAGCAGAAGAGGGCGGACTGGAAGAATTTCACCTCTTCTGCCCGGAGTGCGCGTTTGGCGACTTCTTCGAAAAACGGGTGCTGAATGATATTGACCAGGGCAGGGTGAAAGATATCACCGCTGGCTCCGTGGCGGTATCGCGTCTCTTCTCCCTCTGACGGCTCCTTGAACGGGAGCTGCTCACTGATGGCTATGTCTGCTGCGGCGATTTCCTCAGGTGTGAGGGGGGTGTCGATTGTTACCGCACCCTCACTATCGAATTGGGAGATTTCAGAGTTGGTGATCATCTCAGGTAATCCTTCGGATGAGTGATGGGTCTGATGATCCTGTGTTCTCGACGAGGCTCGAACGCACGGAGTTGATGTGAGATCGGATTGGTGATCCTGTGTTCTCGACGAGGCTCGAACGTACGGGGAGCGTCATCGATGGAGATTGACCCTTCATTGTCTGTTTGGGATGATGTGGACGCGGTCTTTTCGCAGGCGCATTCTGAGTTCTTTGTCGTATGCCTTCTTCAGGTCCACCTGCCGGGGTGGGAGCAGAATTTCGACGTCTTCGGGCGTGAAGGTGATGTGCAGGGATTTTCTCGGTACTGTGTCTACGTTGCGGGAGGCGCCGTGAATCGTCCCTGTGGTGAGGACCGAAACCTGCCCTGAATTGGCCACAACCGGTTGTGGCTCCTCGAATGGCAGATCGGGGAGATCGGCGAGTTTTGTGCCCACCACCTGGGGAGTTACGCCCTTGAGATCAGGATCTTGCTCACGCCATTCCGCGATCAACCTGTGGCTACCGGGACGCAGAACAAGAGGCGCACGCTGCTCATTGACGTCGCTGATCCAGACAAAGAAACTGCAGACCATTCTTCTGGGAGTCCCGTCGAGATCGGAGGTGCAGTACTGGATGTCCGTATGTTGGTCGAAACTCCACTCGGCACCGGGTTCCGCGTGGGTATGCGCCATTGCGGCCAGATAAAGGTTGACCGATTTCGCATTCAATACCTGTTTCGCTACGGTTTCGAAAAATGGGTGCTGAATGAGGTCCAGCAATTCCGGATCGTAAAACTGGCAGGCGTTGCTGAGTCGATATCTGGACTGCTCGGCATTATCGGATTCAACGAAAGGAAGCACTCGATCGTATACCGCTGCTGCGGCAGACATTTGCTGTTCGGTCAAAGGGGAATCGACCGTAACGGCTCCCGCTCGATTAAACTGATCAATTTGTGAATCAGTCAGCATTTTCGGTAGCCTTCACTGGCGATGAGGGAGAGGGAAGCTCCGCCCTGAACTGGTAATCAGGATGCGTTTTTTGTTGTTTCAGAATCTGGATGATTTCCGTCCACGTTTCCCACAGACCATTTCTGCTGTAGGGGAGGTCGTGCTCGATCACCTTATGAGCCTTGCCAAGCCGATAGCAGGGAACAGCAGCGTACATATGGTGCTCGACGTGGTAGTTCATGTGCCAGTAAAGAAACCGGAACAGGGGATTCAGGATGATGGTCCGGCTGTTGAGCCTGAAGTCCGGTACATTGTCCGTAAGTCCAATGTGTTGTGCGTTGTTGCAGAGAAAAAGCAGCCAGCCTCCATAAAACGGCGCAAAAGTGACGAGGACTGGGATCATATACAGTTCGAAGTAGATGGAAACGGCCAGGATCAGACCGTGACCCACCAGGAGAATACGCGCCCAGTTGAACAGACGCTTCCGCAGTTCAGGATCGGACTCGGGAAAGAGGGTCAATTCCCGCTCTCCGGAGAGTTTCCCGAGGCAGAGCTTCCCGATGCTTTTCCACCGTCCCCAGACACCCACTGGATTCACCAGGGCGACTTTCAGGAAGCTGCCCAGCGAGATTTTTACAGGCAGCACGACCTCCGTGTCATCCGGCGTATGAAGTGTATACTTGTGGTGATCGGAATGGCTTGCCCAGAAAAAGACAGGGTTGTATCCACCCAAGAAGCTGAACACTTTCAAAAAGAATACGTTGAAGAATCTGGTTTTGAAAACAGACAAGTGGCAGAATTCGTGAAAGCCGTTCAGAAGAAATGCGTAGCCGGTGCCGTGAAGAAACAACGCAAGAAGCAGATAGGGCCAGTTGAGATTATAGCATGCGTACCAAGCGAACGAACCCGTGAGTGTGAGGACACCAAGGTGTCCGAGGGTCTGTAGAAACCCCAGGAAATTACTCCGTTGATTCAAAGCGAAAAGTGTCTGACGGTCGACTGGACAACGGTACCATTCTATCCGGCGTTTCATTTGCTCAGCCATGATCAGCTTCCTTTTTCATCTACGAAGACAGGACTCTCGATTCAAGGGTTATGATTCTCCGTATTGTTCCAGATCCCCTTTGTATTCCAGTCCAAGGACTTCTCTGGACCGTGCCACATTACAGGTCTGATCCGCTCCCTTTGTGCCCACGATATGAAATATGTCGAAGTCGATGGTGGTGGATTCCAGGGCGAGTCGGCAGGCCTGTGCAAGATCGTGTCGGCACACCCAGCCCTCACGTAGCGGGCGTTCTTCTGTTCCCAGCGTCTCCCTGTGCCGACCCATTCCGATGCGGCTGTCCACAATATAATCTGGTCTCAGGACAATGATACTGGATCCGTAACCGTCGTGAAACTGCCGGCACAGTTCCTCCTGCAGCCGCTTGGATACCGCGTAAGGATGGCTGTCTGGCCGCCTGACTTCCGATGTGAAGAACACCCCTTCCGGATGGATGGTCTGACAGGATCCGATGTGTACAACTCGTTTGATTTCACGCTGGCGTGCCGACTCGAGCACGTTCCAGAGACCCTTGAGATTGATCAGGAAGGGATTGTTGTCGTCCACGTTGTATGCACCCGGGCCGCCACCGAAATAGACGGCGGCGTGGAGGATCGCATCCATGCCTTCGGTGGCTTCATGCACCGTGCTGAAATCGGAGATGTCTCCCTGCACCTTTTCGCCAGACCACTCGCCGTCTGTTTCTTTCCAGGCATCCCACGCTTCCTCAGAATAATCGAAGGCACGAACGTCATGGTCTGTCGAGAGATTCGTGAGCGTTGCGCGGCCCAGCCATCCTGGCG
>Ga0114993_10002216_pt1 | contig 21567 bp, 17 predicted proteins | sample ArcticOcean_MG_C_FD_87042 | JGI IMG/M metagenome (GOLD analysis project Ga0114993, IMG submission 87042) | Marine microbial communities from western Arctic Ocean - ArcticOcean_MG_CB2_150 | ecosystem: Environmental > Aquatic > Marine > Oceanic | place: Arctic Ocean: Canada Basin | collected...
GATGACAAAACCATTGCGGCTGGCGATGAAGACTTTGCCGTCCGCCGCGATGGGCGAGGCGTAGTAATCGCCGTAGGCGCGCAGCCGCGTGCGGTCCCAATGCGTCTTGCCGTTGGTGGCGTTGAAACAGCTCGAGAGGCCGCCGGATTTGACGACGTACACGCGGTCGTTGAACACCAGCGGCGAGGAGAGGTTCGAAGGGGCCTTGTTGTCGATGTCCCAGCGCACGTGCGTCTTAGTCACATCACCCCGGCCGCCGCCGCGTACGGCTTGGATGGTGTTTCCGCCGCCGACGAGGTTGTTGGGCGACTGAAATGCCGTCTCGATCTCCTTTGCATCCAGCGCTTTGTCCTTGTTCTTGTCGGAGCGATCAAACTTCGCGTGAAACTCCTTGGGCGTTTCCGCGCGCGCCAGCCGACCGTCTTGGTTGGTGTCCAGCCATTGCATCAGCGCGTACTTCAGTGTGCGCTGACGGTCGCCGTAGCTTTGCACTGCCATAAAAATCGTGTCGCCCACCACCACGGGCGACGTCATCACCGTGCGCAACAGGCTATTGCACGTCCAGCGTTCGCGGCCGGTTTCCGGGTCGTACCCGATCAACTTGCCCGAGCCGGCCACCACGAGGTCGGTCTGGTTTTTCACCGTGCAAATTACCGGAATCGCGTAGCCCGCCAACATATCCTCACGCGGCGTGCGCCAGATTGTTCGGCCACTCTTCGCGTCCAGCGCCATCACGTACGAGGCGAGGTCGTCGTCCTGGCAAAAATAAACCCGCTCGTTAAAAACCACCGGCGACGCTCCCGCGCCCCAGTCCATCAGGTACGCCGGCATTGGCAGTTTGTGTTGCCACGCCTTCGCGCCGGTCTTTGCGTCCAGCGCGATGAGCCCCAGCGTGCTGAAATACACGTACACCCGCTTGCCATCAGTGGCGGGCGTGGACGATGCGTGGCTATTGGGCGGCGTGATGCGCCCGAGCTTGCCGGTGGGAAAACTCTGCTTCCAAACCTCGCGCCCCGTCTTCGCGTCGTGGCAGAAAACCGTGAACGTCTGCTCGCCGGTCAGGGCCGTGTTGAACACCCGCCCGCGGGCAATCACCGCCGAGCCGATGCCGTCGCCCAGCTTCGCGCGCCACAGCACCTTGTCCTCGTGCGAAAATTTTGTGGGTAGATTTTTGCTGGACGAAATACCGCCGCTGTTCAACCCGCGAAACTGCGGCCAATCCTCAGCCCGCACCGAGCCGTTCAGCACCAAAGTGCCGATGGCAATCGCCAAAAGTTTTTTGGGGTTAGATGAATAATTCATGGGGAGATCGATTCAGCCGCTTTGCGCTCAATTTGTCAACCGCGCGAACATCGTGTGTTTTGGTTGGTGGCCGATGCGCTGTTGCACGTCGCCGCGGCCGATAGCTCCGTGGATTCGTCGAACACAATCGGAGGCAACCTCGCGGATGATCACCCTTCGCAACACTGGCCAACTTGCCGGAAGATTGCTTTTCCTTCCGGTCAGCCATAGAATGGCTTTCGCATGATACTTATCCGCCAGCGGATGTTGTTTCCGGGATTGTTGATGGTTCTGCTTGTCTTGTCGTGGGGAATCGCCGGTGGTGCGATTGCAACCGCACTGGCGAGCGGGAATGAAAAGCCGGGCGATGTGCCGCAACGGCCTTCATCAAAGGATTCGAAAAGCCGCTCGAAGGCGGCCAATCATCGCGGGCCTCATCGGCTCGTCGTTGACAAATTCTTTGCGGATGAAGTCTGGGCGAAGGTTGGCAAACGGACTTGTTTAAAGTGCCATAACGTCAAGGGCGATGCGTCTGACAGCAAGTTTCTGTTGCTGAATCCTGCTCGCGATCCAATGAAACGTGATGAGGCGATGTGGCTGAATCGTGCGGCGTTTTTGCGCATGGCGACCGCGAAGGCAAAGGGCAAGTCGCGGTTGCTGGTGAAGATCACTGGGGGGCTCAATCATGGCGGTGAAGGGGTACTCAAGGCGAATTCGACTGGCTATCGGATTTTGGAGAGGTTCGTTCGTCGCATGAGTCGGCCGGACAAGGGCCCTCCAATCACCGACCTCGACGCTCCGCCGTTCTTTGACGGGATTGTAATGATGCCACCTCGGCGTTTGCTGCGGCGGGTCACGTTGTCGCTTGTCGGACGATTGCCGACGAAGGAGGAGCGTGCAGCGATCGAAAAGGGTGGCCTGAAATCGCTGGGTACTAGTCTTGATGGCATGATGCGGGAAGACGCCTTCTATGCCCGCCTGCGGGAGGCGTTCAACGATATTCTCCTGATCCGGGGCTACGACGGCGTCGCCGAAAGGGCGCTCTCTTACGAACATTTCAAGACTCGGCTCTGGTATCAGGATCTTAATCCGCGCAAGGGTCTCAGTCTGGAAAAGGCGCGCGAATTGTTCCCATACTCGCACCCGAAGATGATCGCACACACGAAACTAGTGCGCGAATATCGCGAAGGAATGCGTCGCGAGCCGCTCGAACTGGTTGCGTATATCGTCCGCAACGACCGTCCATTCACCGAACTTGTGACGGCGGATTACATCATGGTATCGCCATACACGGCGAGGGGATATGGAATCTATGAGAAACTGAAGGGCAAGTTCGATAACCCCAACGATCCTTTTGAGTTTATTCCGACGAAGATCAAGGCACTGCAATCACGAAATGGCAGGCAGACTCAGGAATCGGCAACGGGGTTCTACCCTCACGCGGGGTTACTGAGTTCGTTTCAGTACTTGAAGCGATATCCGACAACCGAGACCAATCGAAACCGGTTGAGGATCAGAATGTTTTTTGAACATTTTCTGGGCATCGATATTCTGGCGATGGCGCCCCGCGTGAACGATGCGGCGGCGATCACGGCGAAGTATGAGATTCCCACCATGCAGGCGGCCGATTGTGTCGTCTGCCACAAAGTCATGGACCCGATCGCCGGTCTCTTTCAGGACTATTACGTCGTCGATGGCAAGGGGATTTACGGCCCCCGCAAAGAGGGTTGGTACGAGGACATGTTTTCACCGGGGCTCGAGGGCGAGGCTCTGCCGAAAGACGAGCAGTGGCGGTCACTGCAATGGCTGGGCGAGCGAACGGCGCGCGACCCACGATTCGCCATAGCGATGGTGAAGCATGTCTGGCACATCCTCACCGGCCGCAAACCGCTTTTGCCACCGGAAAATATTGACGACCCCTTGTTTATCGCGAAGCACAGGGCGTATCGAGTGCAACGCGACGAAATCGAACGAATCGCGGACCAATTCACCGAGGCAAACTTCAACCTGAAAGTAGTCTTCAAAGAGTGGGTTCAGTCGAAGTTCTACCGTGTTGATGGATTGGCCATTGCGGTGAAGGAGCCGCGACGACTGGCCGAACTGGACGACATCGGCGTCGTCCGCATGTTGACTCCTGAACAACTCGAACGAAAACTCACCGCCATTTTTGGCAAGAAATGGGGCCGCATGACAGATCGGGAAAGCAAGTTCAAGATCCTGTACGGCGGCATCGACTCCAAAGAAGTAACCGAACGGCTCACCGATCCAAGCGGCGCGATGGGAGCCATCCAGCGGATCATGGCCAACGACATCGCCTGCAAAAACGTGGCCCCCGATTTTTCCCTTCGGCCGGAAAAGCGTCGCCTGTTTCCCAACATCGAGCCTAACGTTGTTCCGGGTGCGAACGCAAAATCTGACAAACAGATTCGCCGCGCAATCGTCCATCTTCACAAGCTGATTCTGGGACGATTCGATACGACCGACGATCCCGAAGTACAGCGCACTTACGACCTGTTTGCCGGAATCGTCAAAGACGCAAAGTCGCGAAAAGGCATCTCGAAAGTCGAAAGCTATTCCTGCCAGACTTTAGCCGAAAAAACACCGCGCGACCCCGACCCGGATTACACCATCCGCGCCTGGCGCGCCGTCGTGACTTACCTGCTGCGCCAACACGAATTTCTGTATGAGTAAGGACCCCCCATGCAACGCCGAAATTTTCTGAAACTTTGTGGAACCTCCGGCCTGGGTTTCGCGGTGCCGGTCGGGCTGTCATCGATCGCGCGAGCTCAAGGTGCAAAGGCGGAACTCCCGTCGTACAACGGGCCGTATTATGTCGTCTTCAACGCCGCCGGCGGGTGGGATACCACGTACCTGATGGATCCCAAGGGCATGAACAAAATGAACCGTCTTTACAAGGAAGGCGACATCCTCACGCAGGGCCGTCATCGACTGGCTCCCAACCGTGCTCACATCAAAGCAGGCATGAGCAACGAAGATTTCTTCAAGAAGCACGGCGACGATTTGTTGGTTCTGAACGGTTTGGATTATTCCGTAAACAATCATTCACCGTGCTCGCGATACATGGCGACGGGCAAGCTCGACTCTCTGGCATACCCAACCTTTGCCGCACTTGTTGCCGCATGCAATGGCCCCGATGTTCCGCTGGCTTTCCTTACCTTCGGCAACTATTCAGCCACTGGAAACCTCGTCCCGATGGCACGCGTGCCCTATCTGCAATCGCTAAACCGACTGGCCAATGCCGATGGTGTAAATGGAAGCACCCGGAGTAACTATCACGACGACTTCGTCAGCGACCGGATTGAGCGGGCATTGGAAAAACAGATGCAGGCCCGCGTCGCAAAGGTTCGTCTTCCTCGCGTCGAGCGTTCGCAAAGCATGCTCTACGCCGCTCAGCTCAACTCGAAGGCCCTCGAACGGGTCACCCCCTTTATCCCAAAAACATCGCCCAAGGAAAGGCTTTCGCGGCAAGCGGACATCGCGCTCGCCTCGTTCAAATCCGGAGTCTGCGTTTCGGCGAATCTCTCAATCGGCCAGTTCGACAGCCACGCCAACAACGACCGCGATCAAATGAAACTGATCCCCGAGTTTCTGGCTGGAATTGACTATCTCGTCAACAGAGCCGAGGAACTCAAGATCCGCGACAAACTCGTCATCATCATCCAAAGCGAAATGGCGCGCACACCATCGTACAATAACAATAACGGCAAAGACCACTGGTCAATCGGTTCGATTATGTTCATGGGATCCGGCATCAAAGGCAATCGCGTCGTCGGAGCCACCGACGAAAAACACTTCCTTGTCCCCATCAATCCGAAATCACTCTCAACGGACAGGGAAAAAGGCATTCGCGTCCGCCCCGAGCACATCCATGCGTCGCTCCGAGAATTCGCCGGAATCCACAATCACACCTTTGCCAAACAATTCCCGCTAAAAGTTCCCGGTGAGGAACAGCTCCGCGGCTTATTAAGATAGCACCACAAAGATGCCCCCCCAAAACGAAGTCGCCGAGACGACCGACCGCCAGACAGGAGCCGACCACTGGGTTTAATTATCGAAAGAGCAAATGGCACGAATAACCGGAGTTGACACGAATCGCTCGGAACCCGCCAAGAGGCAGGTGTTCGACCGACAGATTGAGGAGTGGGGAGTCACGCTTGAGCCGTACGAAATCTACGCCCGACGCCCGTCCGTGTTCCACGCCGTGCTCGGAATATGGGGTGGCCTCAAGTCATCCGGCCTGCTCGATCGCAAGTTGACGACGCTGGTCAATCGCAGAGTAGCCGAGTTGAACGGATGCGTGTTCTGACAGGATATTAATGCTGCCGTGAGCAGCAAATAAGGTGTCGCTGTCGAGAAAGTTCTCGATATTCTGAACTACAAAACAAGCTCCCTGTTCAACGAACGCGAGAAGGTTGCCCTGGAGTACGCCGACCGCATTTAGATCACCGAGCTTGACGTCAGCGATGACTTCTTCGCTCACGTCCAAAAGCACTTTTCCGATGACGAGATTGTTGAACTCACAGCGACCATCTCGTGGGAAAACTGTTCCAGCAAATTCAACCGCGCGTTGCGGATAGAACCTCAGAAACTATGGGAGTGCCAAGAAAGCCGACCGCGCCGCCAGCCCAATGAATAAGCAAACTTATTCAATAACCGGTTCGACGGTGAGATTGGATAATTAAATCAGTCGCGACGGGCGACCATGGCCTCGTGGGCTTGGCGGAGGATTTTCTCGGTGGATTCCCAGTCGAGACAACCGTCAGTTATGCTGACGCCGTATTCCAGTTCGGCCAAGGGCGCGGGAAAGGGCTGGTTGCCTCCTTTTAAATTGCTCTCGATCATCACGGCGTGGAGAGAGCGGTTGCCGGCTTGTATTTGGTCGAGTACGTCGCGCAACACGTGGGGTTGGCGCTTGGGGTCTTTGCCGCTGTTGCCGTGGCTGCAGTCGACCATCACGGACACGGGTAGTTGACTGGTCTGGAGCATGGCGGTGGACTTGTCGACTTTCTTGGCGTCGTAGTTGGGGCCGTTAGCGCCACCGCGAAGGATGAGCTGGGTGTCGGGATTGCCTTTGGTGGTGACGGCGGCGGCTTGGCCGCCAGAGGTCACGCCCAGAAAAGTCTGTCGCTGGCTAGCGGCGACAATGGCGTTTACGGCGGTTTGGAACTCTCCGCTGGTTGCGTTTTTCATGCCGACGGGCATGGAGAGGCCGGAGGCCATTTGGCGGTGGGTTTGGCTCTCTACGGTGCGCGCGCCGATGGCGGCGTAGCAGAGGCTGTCGGCGATGTATTGCGGGGTGATGGGATCGAGCAGCTCGGTGGCGGTGGGCAAACCAAGGTCGAGCACCACGCCGAGGAAGCGGCGTGCTTGGCGGAGTCCCTCGGGGATGTTGTAGGCGCCGTTGAGGTCGGGATCCATAATGAGCCCCTTCCAGCCGGTGGTGGTGCGGGGTTTCTCGAAGTACACGCGCATGACCAGCAGCAGCCGGTCATTTAAATCCTCCGCAAGCGCGGCAAGTTTCTCGGCATACTCGCGCCCGGCATCCGCGCAGTGGATGGAGCAGGGGCCGACGACAACGAGCAGGCGCGGATCTTGGCCGTGGATGATGCGGTGGATATCCTCCCGGCCTTGTTGGATGACGGCGGCTTGGCTGTCGGTGCGCGGCAGCTCCGCCAGCAGCTCGCCCGGAGTGGGCAGCGACTGGAACGATTCAATGCGAAGATCAGTTACCGGCTCCATTTGGCAGACGGACTAGAACTCCAAAAGCTGAGGCGCAAGTCAATCTTTTCCAGCCTTGAACGTAATTTTTCTGCTGAGGGCCTTGTGTAAAACATTGGCTTTACTTCCGGGGTTGGGGTTGCGAGGGTGCGCGTCTTGCTTGGCGTTTCGCCGGGCGCAGGGAGGTGTTTATGATTCGTTACCGAGAGGGCCTTTGGCTGCCAGCGTTTTTTTGTGCGCTGATTCTTTTTACCAGTTGCGGTTCGGTGCCGCGTGAGGCGGGGTACGATCTGCGGGGGGCAGCGCCGGAAACCGGGCGAGTGGTGCGTTCGGTGCTGCGGTTTCAACTGACGGAGGGGAATATTCTCATCACTGTCGGCGACCAGTCGGTGCAGGGTGCAGTGGAGATGAACGGGCTGCAGGTGACGGAGGATGAGGTGCTGGCCGGCGAGGGGTTGTCGCGCGTCAGGCTGCGTTATTTGCGGGACACGCTGGATATCCGGCGCGTGTTCGACCGGGAAGTTGAGCGGGACAGCGAGCGCGGGCCGTTGCACGGTCGCACGGTGATGGGCCGGAAGTCGGGTGAGCAGTGGGCGTTTCGTCTGGCCAATGGCCGTCCGGATGCCGACCAGTCGGCGGCGCTTGTGGAGTTGGCTGGCAATTATGCGCCAGCGCTTTATCCGAGCCGACGCCTGCGCATTGGCGAGAGCTGGGAGGTCGGGGCCGCCTCGATGAAGCGCTGGCTGGGGCACGATCTCATTCGGTCGGACGGCCGGGGGCATCTGACTTTTCGTGGGCTGGCCGAGTTTGCGGGCGAACGTTGCGCGGTGATCGATGCGACCATCGACGCCGTCGGACAGCTGGAGGATCCGGATGGGAACCTGTTGGAGCTACGCATTGGGATGGAGGGCACGATTTACCGCTCGCTCGAAAGCCACCTCGATCTCACCGGCACGATGGAGGGATTGATGGTGCTCGAGGGCGAGCTGGAGCAGGACGGCGCGGCCATAGCCGTCAAGGTCACCGGCCCAATCAAGGTCACGGCCACCGACCGTTTGCGCCCCGCCGGCTCGGCCATCAGCGCCGCGGCGGCAAATATCCCCGAATAAAATCTAAAGTCCGTGCCGAAACCGTCGATTCACTTGGTGAACGCAACCAACGAATCGGGAGGGTAGGCGGTTTTGGCTCGGCTGCCCAACCTGTGCCTGTTCCGCAGAGAGAAGGGAAGCTCTCCAAGGAAAACGGGAGAGAAAACAGGCGTACCGGAAACAGAGCCTCCAAAAAGCCGTTGACGACTGGCGGGTCTGTCGGCGGCTTTTTTTTTGTTTTTTGCGGACAAAACCCCCGGCACTGGCTAGACTTGCGCCATGAGAACGGTGATTGCCCTTCTGTTGATGTCCATGGTGCTGGCCGGCCGGACCGCCCCACTGCCGCCGGAGCTGGAAGCTATTAAAAAGAAAGCCGCCGCTGGCGACGCCGTCGCCCAGTGGGAACTCGGCGACGCCTTGGGCTACGGCCGCAACACCATCATCGACCACGCCGTCGCCGCGCAGTGGTACGCCAAGGCCGCCGCGCAAGGCCAGCCCAAGGCGAGCTACGCCCTTTCCGGCCTCACCCGCGATGGCCTCGGCGTGCCGCGCAATGTGGCCAAGGCCGACCAGTTGGCCCGCGAGGCACTGCCGGAACTTAAAAAACTTGCCGAGGCTGGAGACGCCCGCGCGCAGCTGATGTACGGCGACCTCATCTTCGACGGCATTGGCATTAAACAAGACAAGGAAACCGGTCTGGGTTGGTTTAAAAAATCCGCCGATCAGGGCGATGCCCGCGCCGTTTACATTCTTGGCTATCACACCAAGCAAGGCGACGGAACCGCGCCTGATCCGAAAAAAGCCAAGGCACTTTTCGCCCAGGCGCTCAAGCTGCTGACCGTTATCGCCAACGAGAAAAATGACGCCGCCGCCCAAAACCTCGTGGGCCTCATGCACTCCTCGGGCTGGGGCACTCCTCCCGACCACGCCAAGGCCATTGCCTGGTATAAAAAGGCCGCGACCAAGGAACACGCCTCATCCCAGTTCAACATCGGTATCCAGTACGTCAACGGCCGCGGCGTGCTGCGCGATGGCGCCAAGGCAATCGAATGGTATCGACGCGCCGCCAAGCACAACCACCTTTGGGCGCGCTATTACCTCGGCCAACATTACCGAAGCGGCAACGGCGTGAAAGTCGACAAGGCCAAGTCCGACGAGTTTTTCCAGAGTATCTTGGACGAGATGAAAGAAATGGCCGCGCGCAATCAGCCCCGGGCGCAGTACGCCCTCGGATACATGAACCGGAACGGCTACGGCATGCCCTCCGACATGAACGAGTGCGCCAAGTGGTACCGCAAATCCGCCGCGCAAAACTACGCCTCCGCGCAATACTCTCTGGGCATGATGCACCTCTACGGCCAAAGCGTACCCAAGGATGTCGCGCTGGCGATCAAGCTATTAAATGATTCAGCAAAACAGGGAAACCCCAACGCCCAAAATTATCTGGCGGGCCTTTACTTCAACGGCCGCGCGGGCGACGGCATTGCCGCGGATCAAAAACGCGGAATGGAACTTCTCCGGCAAGCCGCCGACAACGAGAACACCAGTGCGCAATATGCTCTGGCCCAGCGCTACACCAAGGGCCAAGGCGTGGAGCCCGGTGACAAAAAGGCGACCCATTGGTACTTGCAGGCAGCCCTCGGCTGCAACACCACCGCCATGAAGGAAACCGCGCGGCGTTACCAACAGGGCATTGGCACGACGCGCGACTTGAATGCAGCCGCCCATTGGCACGGGCAGTTGGCGCAACTGAAGCCGCCTTATGCCAGCCGAACCGATCGAGTGAACGCCGCCAACGCTCGCCGCGATTTGCTCTACCAACTCAACACGGGCACCCCCGCCAAGCTGCCCGATTTTGCCATGCTGGAAAAACAAGCCGCCACCGGCGACGCCAAGGCACAGTTTCTTCTGGGTATCCACCTGCTGGAAGGAGTGGTTGTGGTAGCCAACAAATCCAAGGCAAAGGAATGGATTACCAAGGCCGCTGACGCAGGCCACGCCGCCGCCCAATATTATCTAGCCGTGCGCCATGACGAGGGAACCGGGGGGCCGCCGCGCGATGACAAAAAAGCCGTTGAACTATACCGAAAAGCCGCCAAGCAGGATCACGCCGCCGCTGCCAACAACCTTGCCGTCAAGCTCGATACCGGCGACGGCGTGAAGAGCGATGCCGAGGCGGCCTTCGCGCTTTTCCAGCAGGCCGCCGACTTGGGCCATGCGCCCGCGCAGTTCAACTTGGCTGTCAAACTGGAAACCAAGAACGCCGCACAAGCGCTCGAATGGTACCGCAAAGCCGCCACGCAGGGCCATGCCGACGCGCAAAACAATCTCGGCTTCCGTCACGCCAAGGGGCAGGGCGTGCCCGCCGACATTACCAAGGCTGCAGATTGGTATCGCCGCGCCGCCGAGCAAGGCCACGCCGCCGCGCAGGCCAATTTGGGCGCCTTGTACCACGTGGGCAAAGGAGTACCCAAGGACCCGGCGAGCGCCTACATGTGGTGGGGGCTGGCGGCCGTGCAGGGCGAGGCGCAGGCGGTTTCCTCCATCCGCGCACTGTCCCGGACCATGAACGGCAACGACCTTAATGAAGCCAAGCGGCTCATCAGCGAATTCGTGCCCCACAAGAAATAATTATGAGATCCATTTGCTGCATCATCTTGGGAATGGGCCTACTGGCGGGCATGGGCTGCGGGAGCTTTGGTGGCGGTAGTTTCCAGCCCCCTTGGCAAACAGGGCGCGACGGTCTGCTGCACCACTCCACGACGGGCGCGTTGTACTCCGGCGAGTTTGACCACACGATTGACGGCGAACGCCACAAGGGAAGCATCGCCAACGGCCGGAAAGACGGTAAGTTCACCGTCTGGTACGCCAGCGGGGTGAAGAAAGTGGAATGGACCTACGTGGCCGGGCAGCGTCACGGCCAAGTGCGGTCATGGTTCGACGGCGGCCTTCCGCGCACAAACCTGCAGTTCAACCACGGGCTACTTTTAAGCGGAGTGACCTTCCGGCCCGACGGCACCGAGGCCAGCCGGATTACCAACGGCACTGGCACGTTGCGAGCCTACCGCGACAACGGCAAACTGCACTGGGAAAAAATTTATCAGGACGGCCAGCGGGTCGGCCAAAAAATTTATCACCCCGACGGCACCTTGAAGGTTGGCGGGTAACTGCAACCGCACAAAAAAACCCGCCCGGAAAGGGCGGGTTAAAACTATCTAGGTTTTTAATAAAGCACCTTTTCCCAGCTCTTGCCCGACCGGCGTTCCAGTGCCTTTAATTCGTTGCGACGATCCTTCAGGATGCCAGCCATCTCGCGCTTCACCAGTGTCCAGTTGATACGCTGCAGATTTTTGCGATAACTGTCGGTAGCCACTTCGCGATAGAATTTAGGGCCGCCAGAGAACCCCGCCTGCATGAAACGGTGGATCGAGATCTTTTCCAGCAAAGTGAACTGGTTGCGCGGGCGGCCGCGCGTCTTGCTTGGGAAAGCTGTTTGCGGCGCGGCGCGGCTGTCCAGCCAAGCCGAAAAGGCCGCCATCAAATCCGGCTTGGTGGACGCCCAGTTAATACGAAACTGATGCGCGCTTGAGAAGCCGTCTCCCTTGGCCACCTTACCCGATTCCTCAAGTGGAGCATCCGACTTGCGGGCCTTCGCCACATAGTCTCGGTTCTCCTTTTTCGACAGAAACGACCCTTGGCCGCTGCCCAGTTCCCGGTCAAGTTCCCAGAGGAAAACCCGGTTGATGGTTGTGCTGGGCAACTTGGACAGGCTGGAAAAATCCCAGTCTTCCTTTCTTAGATCCTTTTTGGACCACGTTTTTATTTTTTCCATGATAGGCCTATTGTGCGCGGGTTAATACGTAACTGACAAAGTCAGGCACCCAGCCAAATCGGTCAATAAACAAATACTGTTGACCCGTCGTATAATCAATGTCCGTGCCCGGCCGAGTGGGATTTTGCGGCAATGAAAAGCCAGTTTGCGGTGGCTCGACAATCGGGTATGATGCCCGTGTGCGGTGGCGATTGATAATCCTGTTTTTGTTGCTGACGCTGCCCGTGGGGGCGGCGGAGGCGAGGCGTGAAGCCCCCTCGGTCTGGGACCGCTTTCAGGGCATGTTAAAGGACGTGGCCGGCGAGCTGCTCATGCTGGTGGGGCAGGTGACAGGCTGGAGCGTGGGCTTCGCGTTGATTGGTCTCGGGCTGGGCGTGGGCGGAGGAATTTTCCTCTGGCGCTGGATGCGTGACGAGAAATGGCTGGATGGCCGGTTTAAATGGGGCCGGAAAATCCGCTGGGTGTGGGCGGTGCTTCTGGTGGGCGTGCTGGGACTGGGCGGTTGCTCAACGGGCATGGTGTGGGGCGCGGGCACGGGCGCCAAGCGCTGGGTGCGGCAGGGCGAGTTTTTTGAAAAGACCGTTGGGCACGCGTATGCGGCACTGATGATTTTCCGGGCGGAAGCGCGGCTGGGCGGCAAGCGGGCGGATGAACTGCTGGAAAAGGACATCGCAGCTTTAGTGCGAGCCACGCGCGGAGTGCAAGCGCAGGCAGCGAAGTTTGAGGGGCAGTTCCGCGAGCACTTGGACAAGTGGCTGGACGACCAGAAAATATCCGGCTTCAAGCGTATGATGATGGAACGGGCGGCAAAGTTCCTGTGGGATCAGCACGTGAACAATCCGCTCAATGACGAGGACGCGCAGGCGCTGGTGCGGGAGGTGCTGCAGGCCGGGCGCGACGAGGCGGATCGCAAGGTGGCGCGCGACGTGATGACGCGGGTGGCGAACACTTTCCGTTTCGCGGCCATCGAGTCCATCAACGAGACGGCCTGGCAGATTCTTTTTTGGGTGATGCCGCTGACGCTGGCGCTGGCGTTCGGGCCGTTGTGCCTGTATTGGATCGCGGGTTGTTTGCTGCGTCCGGGCGACTGACTAGAAGTAACTTGCTCCCCACAGGGCAACGGGCCACACTTCGCGGCACCAAGCAGAATTTAATTCACCAAAAAACATGACCCGAGAATTTATTTTAACAACCGCGCTGGCCGGTTTTTTAACAACCTCCGCGCTGGCCAACGACGCGGGACTGATTGACAAGGGACGCAACCTGTTTCAGGCCAAGATTTGTTTCACCTGCCACCAAGTGGCCGGAGGCCCGCCCGCGTTGGCGGGCGTGGCGATGAAGGCGCCCAAGTTCGAGGGCAATTTCTGGGGCAAGGAACGCATTGTCACGCTGGGCTTTGGGGGCAAGGAGGCCAGGGTGAAGTTTGATGAGTCATATTTTATCGAGTCCATCCGAAAACCAATCGATAAGGTGGTGAAAAGCGCGGCCGCGCCGATGCCCCCGCCGCCAGCGGTGAACGACGACGAAATGAAGGCGCTCATCGCTTATGTGAAATCGCTGAGCGACGGCACCGCGCCGGCCGCCGGTGGCATTGTGGCCAAGGGCGCGATTCGCGATTTCAAGTACCGCGTGTACAATGGTTCGTGGGATAGGTTGCCGGATTTTGAAAAGCTCAAGCCGGTGAAGACCGGTGAGGCCAAGACTGGCATTGCCGACACCAACCTTTCCAAAAAGCGCGACAACTTTGGAATCGTCATTGAGGGCAATTTGGAAATCAAAAAAAAGGGAAAATACACATTCAACCTCGGCTCGGATGACGGCTCGCGGTTAATTCTGAACGGCAAGGTCGTGGTCAATAACGACGGCATTCACGGCGTGAAAAACGCCAAGGGCTCAGTCGCGCTCGAGGCTGGTTTGGTGCCCATCCGCATAGAGTTTTTTGAAAAGGGCGGCGGCGAACATCTCTCGGTGGACATGTCCGGCCCGGGAATTAAAAAGCTGCAGCTCGCCCGCAACACCGCCCCGCAAGGCGGCAAAAAGCCGGCCATCGCCACGGGCAATCCCATCAATCCCGTTAACAACGAAGCGGTCATTTACCGCAACTTCATCCAAGGCGCTTCCCCTCGTGGCATTGGCGTGGGCTATCCGGAAAAAGTAAACTTCTGTTTCGACGCCAACGCGATGAACATCGTGATGGTGTGGCACGGCGCGTTCATGGACGGCGCCAAACACTGGAACGGCCGCGGCCAAGGCTTCCAACCGCCGCTCGGGCATTACCTCATCAACCTCAATCGCGCCCAAGCCATCGCGGTTTTGCCCGACGCCAAGGCGCCGTGGCCCTCGCTCAAGCTCGGCAACAACGACGATGACCGCGCAAAGGGACTGCGTTTTCGCGGCTACAAACTCGTGGAGGGCCGTCGACCCGTTTTCAAATACACCGCGGGCGAAACGGTGATTGAAGATTACGTTATTCCGCAAGCGGGCGCGCTACCGTCCTTCACGCGCCAACTCACGCTCACCGGCAGCGGCAAATATTATTTCCTCGCCGCCGCCGATGGGCTCATCGAAAAACGCGGCAACAGTTGGAAAATCGGCAAGACCCTCAAGCTCACGCTCGATTTGCCGGATGCACCCATCCTCCGCGACGGCGCGAACGGCAAGGAATTGCTCGTGCCCATCACTGTGCGCGGCAAGGCAATCATCCGTGCCAAGTACGAATGGGATTTGAACTAAACTTTAAAGAAAGGAATTTTGAAAATGAAAAAACTAATTCTCATCGCCGGCGCATTGATGGTCGGCCTCGCCCACGGCGCGCCCGCACCGAAGCAAAGCGATTATTACACGTTCACTCGCGTGCCCATTCCGGCCGATGTTTCGCTGGAGGCCAGCGGCCTCGCGATGTTGCCCAACGGCAAGCTCGCGGTCAGCACGCGGCGCGGCGACATTTTTACCGTCAGCAATCCGCTCGGCAAAGCCGATGACATGAAGCTGAAACTTTACGCACGCGGCTTGCACGAGCCGATTGGCATTCACTGGAACGACGGCTGGCTCTACGCCACACAACGCTGCGAAGTCACGCGCATCAAGGACGAAGACGGCGATGGGCGCGGTGATGTCTTCGAGACGGTCAGCGACGGCTGGGCCATCACTGGCGATTATCACGAATACGCCTTTGGGTCGCAGTTCGACAAGGACGGCAACATGTGGGTGGTGCTGTGCCTCACCGGTTCCTTCAACAGCAACACGCCCTATCGCGGCTGGTGCGTGCGCGTGAATAAAAAGGGCGAGATGATTCCCACCGCCAGCGGCATCCGCAGCCCCGGCGGCATTGGGCTCAACCACGAGGGCGAAGTTTTTTACGCCGACAACCAAGGCCCGTGGAATGGCTCCAGTTCAATCAAGCATTTGACGGCTGGCTCATTCCAGAGCCACCCCGCCAGCTACAAATGGTGGAACCTACCACTCGTGCAAAAACACATGGGACCAAAGCCGCCTGTCACGCCCATCAGTAACAGTCGAATCCCCAAGGAACGCGGGCGCGTGAAGGAGTACGTGCCGCCCGCATGCGTGTTGCCCCACGAAAAACTCGGCAAATCCACGAGCGGCTTTGCCTTTGCCAGCAACGACAAGTTCGGCCCGTTTAAAAACCAGCTGCTCGTCAGCGATCAAAGCCACTCCAACGTGAGCCGGGTGATCCTGGAAAAAGTAAACGGCGTATACCAGGGCGCCGCGATCCTCTTCATGACCGGTTTTGGCTCCGGCAACATCCCGTCATTTTACGATGAAAGTGGCGCGCTCTTTGTCGGAGGCTCCGACCGCGGCTGGGGCGCGCGCGGCGGCAAACGCTTCGCGCTCGACCGCGTGAACTGGACCGGCAAGGTGCCCTTCGAGGTACACGAGATGAAAGTCCAGCCCGACGGATTCAAGCTCACCTTCACCCACGAGGTCGACCCCAAGACCGCCGGCGACATTGCCAGCTACTCCATGAAGGCGTGGACCTACATTCTGCGAGCCCAATACGGCAGCCCGGAGGTCGACCACGCAATGCCGAAAATCGTGAGCGCCACCGTCGCCAAGGACAACAAAAGCGTCCGCCTGAAAATCGACGGCCTCGTCAAGGGCCACGTGCACCATCTCGTGTCCCGCGGAGTCCGCTCCAAGACCGGTCTCCCGCTCCTGCACCCCAACGCCTACTATACTCTCAACGAGATCCCCAAGTGAAAGTGAACCGCCATTGGCACAAAAAAACAAAACCCCATTGTCGTCCAAAGCCGTAGGTTTTGCATTTTGCACTGTGGTTTCAGCTTTCTACTTTTGTCTTTTATCTTTTCAATCCCCGCATGAATGATCTCCGCGCTGCCTCCGTGCAATTCCAACACGTGCCCGGCGACAAGCCGACCAACCTCGCGCTCGTGCGTGAATTCACGGCACAAGCCGCGGCGCAAAACGTGGAGCTCATTATTTTTCCCGAGATGTGCATCACTGGCTACTGGGCCCTGCGTGACTGGTCGCGAGCTGAACTGGAGACGCTGGCCGAGCCAATCCCCGTTGGCGAGACCACTCAGGCGCTTCTGACGTTGGCGCGGGAACACACGATGAGCGTCGGCGCTGGCCTCATTGAAAAAGGCGAGGACGGACGGCTGTTTAATAGCTACGTGGTCGCGATGCCCGACGGACGCACGGCATGCCATCGCAAGCTTCATTGTTTTATCAACGAACACATGAGCAGCGGCGACAACTACACGGTGTTTGAGCTGCCCAACGGCACGAATGTGGGCATCCTGATTTGCTACGACTGCAACCTCGGCGAAAACGTCCGCATATCCGCACTAAAAGGAGCCGAGGTTTTGCTGGCCCCGCACCAGACCGGCGGTTGCAACACGCCCAGCCCGCGCTGCATGGGGGCGGTCGATGTCGCTCTATGGGAAAACCGCGAACATGATCCCGCCGCCATCGAGGCTGAATTTAAAGGGCCGAAGGGACGTGAGTGGATCATGAAATGGCTGCCCGCGCGCGCACATGACAACGGCATTTTTCTCATTTACAGCAACGGCGTTGGCCGCGAGGACACCGAGGTGCGCACCGGCAACTCCATGATCCTCGATCCCTACGGCGATGTGCTCGCCGAGACCAGCAAGGTTGGCGATGACATGATTGTGGCCGACCTGAAAGCCGAGGTGCGCCGCATGTGCACCGGCGTCCGCTGGATCAGCAGCCGCCGCCCGGAGCTGTACGACCCAATCGCCACCCCAACGGGCAAGGAGAAAGACATCCGCACTGTACGCTTCAGCCGCGAGATGTAGGGTTGATAAATTAAAAGGTAATTTTTTCTTCCCCTAATATCCCGCCGCTTGTCCGTCCTTGCGAGATTCGCTGGCGCCAAAGTAAACCTTGTTTCTGGCGTCCCACAAAATGGCCTGATAACCGCCGTGACCGCCCGGCTGCACTTTCACCCGGTGGCCCATTTTTTTAAGGGAGACGATGGTCTTGTCGGGGAAACCGTTTTCCAGCCGCACCTCGCCGCCGTTGGTCATCTTGTCTCCGCGCGGTGTGCTGCTGCCAAAATGCCGAATGCGCGGGGCGTCGCCAGCCTCCTGCAGGTTCATCCCAAAATCGATGAGGTTCATTAAAACCTGCACGTGACCCTGCGGCTGCATGTCGCCGCCCATCACGCCAAAGCTCAGCCACGGCTTGCCGGCCTTGGTGACAAACGCCGGGATGATCGTGTGGAAGGGCCGCTTGCCGGGTTTATAAATGTTAAAATGGCCTGGCTCGAGGGTGAACAGCGCGCCGCGGTTTTGCAGCGCAAAGCCAAGCTTGGGCGGCGTGAGGCCGCTGCCGAAGCCGTAGTAATTGCTCTGGATCAGGCTGACCATATTGCCTTCGGCGTCGGCGGTGGTCAGGTAAATAGTGTCACCAGCGCTGAGTTGGCCGGCCGGGAATTTCCTGGACGCGCGCTTGGGATCAATCAGTTTCCGGCGCGTGTCGGCGTATTTTTTTGAGATGAGCCGTTGGACAGGCAGCTTGTTGAAGTCGGGGTCGCTGTAAAACTTGGCGCGATCCTCAAACACCAGCTTCTTGGCCTCCACGAACGCATGCACATGCCCGGCGCTGCCAAAGCCCAGCTTCTTTAAATCATACGCCTCGAGCAGGTTGAGCATCTGCAGCGCGGCAATGCCCTGGCCGTTGGGTGGCAGCTCCCACACGGTGTGGCCGCGATAAGTCGTGGACACCGGAGCGACCCACTCAGATTTGTGAGCGGCCAAATCGGCGGTCGTTAAAAACCCGCCATGCGCCTTCATGAACCGCGCGACCTCCCGCGCGATGGATTCCTGATAAAACGCCTCGCGGCCGCCGGTTGCAATCTTGCGATACGCTGCGGACAACGCGGGGTTTTTGAACACCATGCCTTTGCGAGGCACGCGTCCGCCGGGCGTGTACACTTCGGCCCAACCGGGAAACTTACGGTACGATCTTGCGGAGCCCGCCATTCCAGCGGCGATAATCTCTGTGAGCGGAAATCCTTTTTCGCCATAGTCGATTGCGGGTTGCAGGATCTGCTTCATGGGCAGTTTACCGAATTTTTTGTGCATCTCAAACCAGCCATCCACGCAGCCGGGTACGGAAACCGCCAACGGGCCTTGAACGGGAATCTGTTTAAATCTTTTAAAATGTTCGCGCGTCAACGACCTCGGCGAGCGTCCGCTGGCGTTGAGGCCGTGGAGTTTTTTGGTTTTCGAGTCCCACACGATTGCAAACAAATCGCCGCCCATTCCGCAACTGGCGGGCTCGGTGAGGCCTTGCATGGCATTAGCGGCAATGGCGGCGTCGATGGCGTTGCCGCCGGCCTTTAGAATGTCCAGTGCCACCTGCGTGGCCAGTGGCTGACTGGTGGCGGCGATGCCGTGCTGAGCGACGATTTCCGAGCGCGTGGCAAAGGAGCGCCCCACCGGACGGTCGCCGGGGAAGACGTCAGTAGCGGTCATGACGAGCAATAAAAAGGAGAGCGATTTCATGAGGCGAATCCATGGTTGGTTCGCCCGAATGGTGTCGGTCGTGCTGTGAAGGCGCAATGAAAATGTAGCGCAGGTTTGGCATCACGCTCCATTTTCGTTACACTCTCCCTAGTGGCCTCCATCTCATCCAACTGGCCCTCGGTCGATGCCTACCAGACCCCGACCTACCGGACCATTCGCTGGCCGGGACAGTCCACGGGTCAGACGCTTCCCGATTACGCGGATGACCGGGTCGGCTGGGCCAGCGTCCCCAGTGCGGTGCGGATGACCACCCAGCCAAACGCCATTTTCGCCAATGCCGTCACTCGTCCGTGGAAGGATCTCGGCCATCCCGCGCGCCAATATATCAAGTTCGACCAGATCATGGGCGTCGCCCCCTTTGGCCAAAACCTCAATGCGCTGGCTTGACTCAAGGCCCGCCGCCCCTATTATCTCCCCCCCTTTTACCATGACAGTTATTGTAGACATCCACGCACGCGAAATCCTCGACTCCCGAGGCAACCCCACCGTTGAAGCCGACGTCATTCTCGAGAATGGCTCGCTCGGTCGAGCCGCCGTTCCCAGCGGTGCCAGCACTGGCGAAAACGAGGCCCTCGAGCTTCGCGACGGCGAAAAACGCTACCTCGGAAAAGGCGTGAAAAAGGCCGTCAAGAACATCAACAACAAGATCCGCACCCACGTCCTTGGCCTCGACGCCACAGACCAGCTCGCGGTCGACCGGGCCATGCTCGACCTAGACGGCACCCCCACCAAGGCCAAGCTCGGCGCCAATGCCATCCTCGCCGTATCACTCGCCACCGCCAAGGCCGCCGCCGATGCCCTCGGCCAGCCACTCTACAATTACCTCGGCGGCCCCAACGCCAAGGTGCTCCCCGTTCCCATGGCCAACGTCATCAACGGCGGGGCCCATAGCGATGCCCCCATCGACTTTCAGGAATTCATGATCATGCCCACCGGCCTGCCCACCTTCAGCGATGGACTGCGCGCCATCACCGAGATTTTTCATGCTTTAAAAGATGTGCTCAAGAAACGCGGCCTCTCCACCGCCGTCGGCGACGAGGGCGGCTTTGCCCCCGCGCTCAAAGGCACCGAGGACGCGCTCGAGTGCATTCTGGCTGCCACCAAGGCCGCTGGCTACAAGGCCGGCAAACAAATCTTCCTCGCCCTTGATGTCGCCAGCAGCGAGTTCTACGATGCCAAAAAGAAACGCTACATATTCAAAAAGAGCACCGGCGACAAGCTCACCGCCGACGACATGGTGGCCTACTACGACCAGCTGATTAAAAAATATCCCATCATCAGCATCGAGGACGGCTGCGACGAGAACGACTGGGCCGGCTGGAAAAAACTCACCGAAAAGATTGGCGACCGCATACAACTCGTGGGCGATGACCTCTTCGTCACCAACGTAAAGTTCCTTCAACGCGGCATCGACAACGCCACCGCCAACTCAATCCTAGTCAAGGTCAACCAAATCGGCTCATTGACCGAGACCCTCGACGCCGTTGAGCTGGCGCACGTGAACAACTACACCGCCGTTCTCAGTCACCGCAGCGGCGAGACCGAAGACGCCACCATCGCTGACATCTCCGTCGCCACCAACTGCGGCCAGATTAAAACCGGCTCCCTCAGCCGCAGCGACCGCACCGCCAAGTACAACCAGTTGCTCCGCATTGAGGAGGAACTAGGCGACAACGCCGTCTACGGCGGCAGGATTTAGTTTTTACAGACAAGAATTTTACGGATTATCACGGACGACAGAATCCGTATGTCCGCATAAAATACTTGGATTTTCACCCTGGCGAATCTCCGGAAGTCCGGCCAAATATTGTTCAACTGTGGCAGCTTAGTTTCGCGAAAAAAAGTGGTTTACAGTGTATATTTCGTCAACTCACGGAGATTCGGCGGCGATGCGTTCGTAGGTTTTTATGGCGCGATCGTAGGCGAGTTTGGCGGCGGGTTGTTCGGGCTTCTTGATGAAGCGGTTGCGGTTTTGCCACAATAACTTGACGGACTCGGCGCACCATTGGGCGCTGGCGCGGGAGGCACGGATGGGTTGGTTGGCGGTGATGACGTTGACGGGGTTGGTGTGTAGTTGGGGGAAATGACGGAGGGCGACCCAACTGCTGCGGGAAATGGCGACGTCGAATTTCAGGTCGTGGATTTTGCCGTCAGCGGGGATGGTTTTTTTAGCGGCGACTTGGCCGTTGATGATTAGCTCGACGAGGCGTGTGCCGCCCTTGACGAATTTGCGGTGGCGCGGAGCGTGGAGGTTCACGGTGTCGCCGGTGGTGCGCGGGCGGGTGGCGTTTGCGAGCAGGCCTTGCGCGACAGTCTGCGGCGTTTCGGGCGCGAAGGAGGCCTTGGCGCGAACGGTTACTTTGCCCGACTTGGCCAAGCGCACGTCGTCACGGCCGGGCGCTTGGCCGCCGACTGTGAATTCCAGCGCGTGCGCGTAGCCGTCGCTGACGTACGATTGGCCGGCGCCGAGTCCTCGGCACCATTCGGCGAAATCGATTTTTTCTGCGTGCCCATCTGCACATACACGCGGCCAGCGCCAACGCGACGACTGGACATGCACGGGAAATCTGTCTCGCCGCTAAGCTTGAGC
>Ga0114993_10002221_pt1 | contig 21550 bp, 17 predicted proteins | sample ArcticOcean_MG_C_FD_87042 | JGI IMG/M metagenome (GOLD analysis project Ga0114993, IMG submission 87042) | Marine microbial communities from western Arctic Ocean - ArcticOcean_MG_CB2_150 | ecosystem: Environmental > Aquatic > Marine > Oceanic | place: Arctic Ocean: Canada Basin | collected...
CCACAACGAGCGCCGAATGGAACTTCACTAATCTCCGTGCCCTGAAATAGGCCCTTCCCATCATTTCTAACGAAGACAGCAATACGGCCACCACTAATAGCGCGACCAGGTCTGCCGCCCCAACTCTGCTCAGGTCCCAGGGTAAAGGCATGGCCCACGCCAGCACAATGCCCCCTCCCAACAACCCCGTGCTCAACAGCCCAAAAGAAATGGCCGTGTAAACACTGCGTCCCAATTCATCGCGATCTTCCACAGCCGGCAGGAACCGATCCAAACTGGCATCGAGGCGCAACTGACCGATGGGTGCAAGCAATTCTATAAACGCCGCGAGAGAAATCCATATGCCGAATTGGTCCGGCGACAATTGCTTTGTAAGCACGGGCAAGAGCAATATGCGGCGCAGACTCAGAGCGCCGTTGGCTATCCCCGCCAGTCCTACTTGCCGTACGAAACGCGCGTACGACCTCACTTTAGACGTTGCCTCCTCCTCGCTGGCTTCTGCCATTTACCGACTGTCGTTCATTACAAATATATGGGCAGGACCTTGCCCAAAGCGGCCAGTTCCTCCTTGGGCATCTGGTACATTTTGAGCATCTCGGCGGCTACAACCCGGGCATCATGGTAGCGCAACACATATTCGTATCCCTGTTCCCCCAAGCGGCGGCGCTTCTCACCGTCCCCGATTAACTCGGCCAACTTTTCTTCCAGGTTGTCTTGGTCGACAGCGACCATAGGGTGATTAGAGACAGGCATGAACTCCAGGGTCTCAGCAGTCAGATTAACGCAGACCGTTTTCTTTAACGACATCGCTTCGAGCGCCATCATAGCATAGGTGCCCGTCGTCGGAAGTATTTTATCGACGACGATATCAGCTCGAACCAGCGCCTCTATATAGTCCTGGCGCGACGCTTTATGCAAATGGACGAACTCGAAATTGATCCCCTTACGCTGCAAATTTTCCACCGCGCGGACGACTAAGTCGCTACCCGAAACGCTCGGCTGGGAAGCCGAGTGAAGAACCACCGGACGATCTTTGTTCTCCGATCCTTTATCATACTTCTGGTAGTCAGCAACACCGATTGGCAAGGGCATCAAAGTGACCGGGCAAGAAAAAAGCTTCAACATATCGGGATTGGAAGCCCAGCAAGCATCGGCAAAACGGGCGAAAAAGGGTTCTTTGCCCTTGAGGCGAACATCGGAGCCGTGGAAGTGAAAAAAGACACCTTTCCCCAGGGGCCGCAAGAGAATAGGGTCGAGGTAAAACGGCAAGAAAAAAGATGAGTGCAGGTGAAAAATATCGTAATCCAGAAATTTCAACTGGTGCAGCAAGCGCAGGGTAAGATATACCGGCCGAGAGTATTGTTCGAGGTTATAAATGTAGTCGTATTGGTAGCCAAAAGAATTATCGCGGAAGTGTAACACATCGCTTTGGTATCCCAAAGCCCTTTGCGCCCGGCTGATCTCGTAAGCTACATTAGCTATATTATTGAGATGCAATATCTTCATATTTCTCCGCCGCGACCGTCTCCCGCCAATAATCCAGCAAATCCTCGACCGCACGTTCAATACCGATCTCTGGTTCCCAGCCCGTAGCACGACGCAGAGCAGTATTGTCGCCGCAAGCAATGGGCAAATCGCCCCCTCGAGTGTAGGCCGCGACCCTCTCGACACTGAAAGGAATTTGGGCCTTTTCCTGAAAAACACCCAACAATTCCTCCAAGGGCAGTGCCACTCCGGAAGAGATATTGTAAACCTGCCCCGCTCCGCCTTTTTCCATCAGTAATCGGTAAGCTCTCACTGCATCGCGGATATCGACGAAGTCGCGGGCGGACCACAGGTTGCCCGTCTGCAAAATTGGCGGCACTAGCCCGACTTCGATCTGGGCAATCTGGCGTGCCCAGGCTCCAGCAACCAAATTCGTGCTCAACCCCGGCCCCAACAAATTGAAAGGTCGCACATAGACCACCTCTATGTCGTTCTGCGCAGTTCGCTCCCTGATAAAGTTCCACTGCTCCACTTTGCTATATCCATAGTCGCCCATTGGCTCTAGTGCGGCACTTTCGGGGACGGGGACACCACTCTTTAAGCTCATCCCGTACTCTGCTGCCGAACCAATAGCGAGGAGACGTAGCGGTTGTGGCACAACCTGGGCCTCAAGAGCGTTAAAGAGATTGACCGTTACCTGGAGGTTACCCGCAAGTAGCTGTTGCCTAGAACCGTTATGCACTCCAGCCAAGTGAAAAATCCAATATGGGGCAAAACCAGAAAGATATGCGGCGATTTGCTCCGGCCGCAGCAGATCTACCTGTCGGCAAAGGCATCCTTGCAGAGATTTTGCCGGCATTTTCCTTGCCAATCCCTCGATAGAATGCCGACCTTCAGCCACCAACCGCCGCAGCAGATGCCTTCCCATAAAACCCGCTGCTCCGGTGACGAGAATTTTTGCCATTACTTTTCCTTCAAGAACTGTTTTTCCAGTTCTGCAAAATCCTCTGCCGCTTCCTCGTAATCCTCGCGGCGACCAATATCCAACCAGTATCCATCAAAAGGCATTGAATACACGGGTTTTTCTGCTGTAATCAATTTCTTGATGAGGTCGGGAAAATCGAGATACTGTCCAATGGGAATGTGGCTGAGGATCTGGCGTGCGAAGGCGTATATTCCCATGCTTACGCTGTAGGGTAGAACGGGTTTCTCTATATATTTTGTCAACTGCCCATTGGGCCCCGTCTCAATGACGCCCAAATCGATTTTCACTTTCTTCTCATAGGTAGCAATGGTCGCCAGCCCCTCTTTTTTTTGGTGGTACTCGAAGAACGCGGTGTAATCCAAATCGGTGAGGATATCGCCGTTCATGACGAGAAAATGCTCCTGAAGACCGTCGAAAAGAGCGACGGGACCGGCAGTCCCCAGGGGTTCGTCCTCCCGTGAATAGAGTATTTCTACCCCCCATTTGCTGCCGTCACCCAGATACGCTTCGATCAACTCCCCCAAATATCCCACCGCCATCAATATTTGCCGGAAACCGGCGTAGTGCAATTGCCGGATGACAATTTCCAGTATGGGATAATTACCCACCGGCATGAGAGGCTTGGGTAGGACCGTAGTATAAGGCTGGAGTCTGGTTCCCCGCCCGCCTGCTAAAATAATAGCTTGCATGAACTCACCTAGATATTGTAGTCATCGACTCTAAACGCGTCCAAATTTTCTTCGACAAAATGCACCGTCTCCTCTAAGCCGGCGCGCAAATTCCAGGTCGCCTCCCAGCCGAAAAGCTTTTTGGCCTTACTGCCATCACAGATAAGTTCCATTACCTCACTTTGGGCCGGGCGCAACCGCTTGTCCTCCACAACGATCTCTTTTTTTTGTCCAAGCATATCGAGGATCTCGCGCGCCAATTCTCCAATAGATATGCCGCTGCCCGTTCCTAAGTTTACTACTTCTCCGATGCACGCTTCTGAACTGGCCGCCCCGATAAATCCCCTGACTGTGTCCTTGACAAAGAGAAAGTCCCTAACCGGCTCCAGAGCTCCTAAGGCGACTCGTCGAGCAGCCAGACCCTGTGCAATAATGGTCGGTATAATCGCGCGAGCCGATTGCCTGGGGCCGTAGTTGTTAAAAGGCCGTACGATGGTCACATTCTGGCCAAAAGCACGGTAAAAGCTTTCGGCAATGCTGTCTGCCCCTATTTTACTCGCCGCATAGGGGGATTGGGGCTGCAGGGGGTGCATTTCGTCTATGGGCACCCTGAGGGCAGTACCGTAGACTTCGCTAGTGGAGGTGTGGACCACTTTCTCCACCCCTGTATCGCGCGCGCCCTGAAGTACATTTAAAGTACCCGAAACATTGACATCGATATAAGCCCGTGGCGCCAAATAGGAATAAGGAATGCCTATTAACGCGGCCAGATGGAAAACTATGTCTGTATTTTCCAGACTCGTCCTGACCATGATGCCGTCGGTAATATCTCCCCTGACCAGCTCGATTTCTTGAAGTATCTCCTCTTTTAGATGGCTCAAATTACCGATATCGTTCATGGAGTTGTAGTGCACAAACGCCTTTACTTTTGCTCCCTCGCTCAGCAATTCCTCTACCAGGTGGCTGCCGATAAATCCCCCTGCACCCGTGACCAGGACATTCTTACCTCTGAGTCCCATGTTTATAAATATCCCAGACTCTGGAGACGGCGCTGCAATATCTCCTCGCCTCCGGGTTCCTCACTGACTGAGACCTCGGTGGAATCCAGCAGTGAAATATGTGCCTTAATTTCACTCTTCAAACGGTCGACTTGGTCAGTCCGGGTTGCGGCAAGATCCTGCTTTTCCAAGGGATCTTGCGCTAGATCGTACAATTCGCAACATCCTGTATTCTCGTGGTAGATCAACTTCCAATTCTGCACTCGGCAGGCCAGCAATCTGGTGCCATCTCCGCTCAGATCGCCTTTATTTAAAGGTCCGTTAAAACATTGGCTAATAACTGTGCGTTCAGCGGCTTCATTCTCTTCCCATGTAGCTTTGAGACTCTCCCCCTTAAACGTCGATTCGGCAAGATTGGCAAGATCGAGCACGGTCGGAGCCAGGTCCAGTAAACTAACCGGATCTTTGACCAACACCCCGCCATATTCACCTTGGGGCAACTTCACTACCAGGGGAACGCGGACAAGTTCATCGTAGAGTTTGGCTTCCCGGTGCTGCAAGCCGCCGTGTTCGTAAAATTCTTCCCCGTGGTCAGCAGTCACGATGATCAGAGCATCGTCGTACAGCCCCCTCTCTTTGAGGTGAGCGAAGAAACGGGCCAATTGCTGGTCGGCATAACAAATCGAAGCGTCGTATAGATCGACCAATGCCTCAATTTCCTTTTGCGTCAACTCATCTGGGGCTTCATTCATCTTCTTCCACAGATGCAGCATGTCCCGTTCTTTCAATGCCTGCCCGCCAATGTGCGCCAGGCACTCCTGGGGAGGATGATAGGGCTGGTGTACATCCATGAAGTGCAACCACAGGAAGAGATCGCCAGGGGATTGTTCCAAAACATCCAGGCCGGCAGCTGTTATTCTGGAAGCCGGCCAATAAGCATTCCTAAAATTCTGCCGAGCGACCACTTCCCTTTCATAAAATAAAAATAGCGATCGGCAAAACCGATATAACCACCCCATGCCTTCGAGACGTTGGCGCCAGCGCGAACGCTGTTGGAACTGTTCGCTTTTCTTGCTAAAATCGCCATCTATGAATAAATCAAATCCTCTTTCGTACCCGTAATGTCGCGACAGAAAAGGATTGGAGTGCACGGCAGCGGTGTGCCAACCTGCTTGCGACAGGACCTCGGCTAAGGGAACGCGCTGCGGCGCCAACTTACCACCATACCCACCGTGCATAAGCGGATATGTGGAGGTCAGAATGGCGGGAAAGGAAGCCGGAGTATACGGACCCACGGCATAAGCTTGCGAGAAATTGATGCTTTCCTGCCGCAGAGCATCAATACACGGCGTGGTAGGTCGCTTATAACCCATCGAGCTTATATGGTCCGCCCGCAAACAGTCGATAGTCAGCAATATTACATTTTGAGGTCTATTGGTCATATTTGCCTATTTGTAGGATCAAAGCGGTACAGCACCAGCCCCACCTGGCCTTTTTTCCATTCCTTGACAAAACTCATCTCCGGCGGGATCTCGGAACGATTATACAAGTGCTGTATATATTTTGGGTAATTGCGCTCGATGAGGTTTTTCGAGACCAGCACATAATTAATGCCCTGATGTTGGGCATAGCGTTTGAATTTATCGTATTCATAGGTGAATGGAATGTGGACGTGGGGTTTGCGCCTGTAAAAATTGACAAAGACAGTACGGGACATCAATAGCCCTTCCTCCGAATGGCTCTCCATCCATCTGGCCACGTCCTCAAAAAGCATTCTATCTGGACGAAACGCGCGTTTGGCTTCCTCAACTCCCTGCACAGTTAATAAACCTCCAATCAACACCGCCAAGGCAATATCTAAGCGGTAGCGTCTCGCCCAGGTGGGCTTGGCCTCCCTTATCTTCATGGCGACAAGCTCTAAGCCGTGTGCCGCCCATATCACAAGTATAGGTACAAAAGGCACAAAACGCCTCTCGTGATTGACGAAAATGGGATAAAGTAAGAGAGGGGGCAGCAGATAACAGGCCAGGTAGACGAAATCGCCTCTGGCTTTTCTGTCCAGAGTAGTCCAAGCACCAATAGCGGCCAACAGAATAATGACCAGCGGCATCAATCTTTTGGCGTATTTCTCAAATATCAAATACGCCATACTGGCGTAGAAACGAGAAAAATCAGCGGGATATTCTTGCACCAATTCGATCAGGCTAACCTTCACACTTTCGAGTCGTTTGCCATTGTGGATATCGAGGCCATCAGCTGTCAACCCCATCATCCCCGTCTCGTATCCCAACCCAATCTGACCAGTTTCCAGTATCCTCTTGGTAAGATGTAAACCGATGTCTGTCTTATTATTTAATCTAAAATGGCCACTCTCCCCATACATATAGAGTGCAAAGGGTAGCGTAAAAGCTAGATAGACCGCCAGACATATCGCCACCTTTGCCGCCATCTGCAAGGGACGAGTGAACACAGTTTGGCGATTATGATAGAGATATAAAAGCAGGAACACCCCCAGAAAGATGAGGGCCTCCTGGCGCACAAGCGCAGTTATTCCGAACAGACCGCCAGTTGCCGGCAAGTCCCATTTATGTGCACGAGTGAGAGTCCGATAGCCCGAGTACATGGCCATATACAAGAAAAACATATACGTGGCTTCCAGTGTCGCGTAAGCCGACCATTTGATCAAGGATGGTAGGACTGCGATCACAACGGCGGCAAACACCCCGGCGCCAACCCCGTACATTCGCCGTGCCAGAAAAAAAATAGGCAGGCAAAGCAAGCTGCCGAACAGCGCCGAAACAAGACGGCCGCAGGTAACTATATTATCCACGAACAGCGACAGAAAACCCGCCATTAGCGGAAACAGCGGCGCCGCGTAATAGGCAAGTCCCCCTTTGTGATTTATGTAACCTATGCCATGCCAAATATTATACCCCACAGTGGTATACATAGCACCATCGGCGGTAACAACTGGGTCAAAACGCCAGAAGAAACACCGCAGCGAAAATGCCATGACAATCAGAAACAATAAAACCACGCCTTGCTGGATAGATCCCCACATAGGCCGTGATTCAGATATAGTTCCCGTTTCCTCGGCATTACTGACACTGCCGGCGCGCTCGGGCGGTAAATTACCTCTGGCGTCTGGAACGCCCATTGCAGTCATCGCCTCCTCGACAACCCGAAGCGTTGTCTTAGCGTATAATGTTTGTTGAAGTTGTCATACTTTACTAATTTGCCGCCCCATTTTTCCTTAAAACGGTATATATTCTTTTCTTTTTCGTCCGCATTGTCCAGATCGGGATTTACGCCGGCCAGATCATAACATCTCATCCCCCGCGCTTTGCCCCATTGGATAATCTCCCACTTTAAGGCGTCTCCCGCGTAGATGCCCTCAAGCCTGCATCGGTCGGCCTGCGCCGACCCGATCTCTGTCATCAGTCCGTTAAAAAATAGGAGACCCAATCCGGCGAGAATTTCCCCATTCTGCTCGGCTATGAAGATCTCCATAGTCCCGGTATTGTGTAGATGTTCCCAACGTTTCTCGTGTACGTGAAACGGATTGGTGAAGAATCCCATCTGCTCTCGTGCCTTAGCCAACAAGCGATAATACCTCTCGAGGTCTTCAAGGGATTCTATGCAGCGCACCTCAACGGCTTGTCGTTGGCATTTCTTAACCGCCTTGCGAGCCGCCTTTTTCAAATTATTCCACAATTGCTCTTGCGACTGTTCTATATCAATGTGAAAGGTTCCCCGAACGGTCGCCGAGAAACCCCGCTGCTGCAATACTGGAGCCAATCCCACCGCCAAGTCATGGGACAACTGAATATTTCGCAATCCCCATGCGCGCTCAACCATGGCTTTCTCTTCGATCGCCTCCAAGATAGCCCTACCCACTTCCTGCTCGTCCAAACCGGCCTGTATGAGGGGACCACCGGTCCAACTAAAAAGTTTGAACCCCTTCGCAGTCATCGGCATGATTAAGTGGCCCCACCACCTGTGCGCTATTTCTTCTTGATAGGCACTGCCAGAAAAAAACAGGAGAAATGCCACAGGTCTTTGCGCTTCATAGGCCAGCAAATAATGCGGTTCGAGCCCCCAGGTCTGACTAATGAAGTTTGCCCAGTAGGTGCTCTGCTCTATACCGCCCCGGGCAAAGGAACAGACCGACTCATTCCATTCGCTCTCATTGACTTCGCTTAAAATCTTGATTTCCATGAATTTGGAAACGACCGCAAAGTGAAACCGCCAGGGGATGGCAGCCGAAAGTGGCCGATCGGGAGAAAATGAGTCGGCGCGAAAAACGCTGTGAACCTATAGTCACTGCAAAACACGCCGATTGCCTATTTTTATTTTTCTTACCTTATTTTTTGGCTATGGCGCCTTTGAGAGCAATATTGTGCCCCTTAATCCCCTTACCCAATAACATTTCCTCTATCAAGCTTATACCAAAGACCAGTGGAAAGACGATATATTTATTCAAGCTAAAGAGTAGTGAAGATTCGCTCTTTGTCAGATCGGCTTGGCTCGTGAAACTGGGATTAAACTTCAGATAGATGAGTTTAATGGACTCGATGATTACCTCTGCGAATAATCCCGTCGAATAACGCGCTTTGACGACTTGAATACCGCAGACTTGTAACATATTTTTTATGTCCAGCATTCTATATCCATCGCGATAGTGATACTCCGTCCCTTCTTCGTTGTGACCGAGCCTCCTATAAGGGGATTTACTCAATATACCGTCGAGAGAAGGAACGGTGAGAACAAACTGAGCCCCGTCACTACCAACGCGAGTAACTTCTCGCAAGGCCTGATCCTCGACGGGTAAATGCTCTAGGACTTCGGTGGATAGCAAAGCATCGAAGGTATTGTCCTTGAAAGGCAGGCGCTCGGCCGAGCCGACAACAAAGTGCCCCATCCCGTTTTTTTTGGCGAACTTCACCGATGAAATATCGAGGTCCATGCCAACTACAAAGGGCCCTTCGGCTGCAAGTTTCGAAGCGAAATACCCGGTCCCACAACCCAAATCCAATATCTTCTGCCCCCTCTTGCGCTGCAGCCATTTAAAGACAATGCGTTCGCGCAAGCGAGTAGGTAGTGAATACCTGAAAGGATTGGTCGCTTTTTTCTCGGATTTCATTTTCATGTCTTCTCATTTTTTCCCAATGGATTATTGAGCCAGAAGCCCAATCCCAAAAGACCGCTCAGGCAATAGTTAAATAGGACGATGAGGGAAAGCACCACAGCAGATTCCGACGACATTTGCATCTGTTCGAATAGGAGGATCAAAACGGCGTCCCGGGTGCCGATACCCGCTATGGAAATAGGTAGGAAAGTAGTCAATATCGCCAATGAAGTTGAACAGATGATTTCGATAAAACTGGCTGCAATACCCACAGCGGATAACATGACATAATACTGGGAGAAAAAGAAGAGCCAACTGATCAGGGTCAGCAAGACAACTGGAAGAAAACGGGCGAGAATTACCCGTTTAAAATCAAACGATAGCGGATCCGTTGCCGCTAAGAATTGTCGACCGCCGAACTTCTCACTCATTACGGATCTCGTAATAAAACCGGTGATATCGGGCATGTCCCACAGCCTTCGGTAGAGAGCGATACCGACGACGAATACCAATCCTACGCCCGCCGCCCAAATCAACGGCACGATGGGTTCCATATCTTTTAGCACAACCAGGGAACTGAACAGGGCCAATCCCATTAATAATACAAAATCAAAAAGCCGATCTCCCACCACGCTGAACAAACCGTGGAGCACATTTAGGCCGTGGCGTTTCAGATAGAGCACTTTCACGAAGTCGCCCAGTCGCCCCGGCGTTACAATACCCCAGAAAATTCCGATACTGTAGACTTCGATACATTTTCCCAGAGGATACTCCACCCCCTGGGCCTGCAGTAGCAGACGCCAGCGCATGGCCTTGACAGCAATCATCAGTGGTATAAAGAGCAGGGCCGCTATGAAAACACCCACTCGCATCTGGCGGAAATATGCCAAGGTCACATCAAGTTCAATGCGCCCAATGATGATGAAGAATACTGCAATGCCGACACAGCGCAGAATCCACGACGATTTCCACCACGGTCGTCCGGCTTGTTCTACCTTCTCATTGGCGAACGCCGGCGCCCCAGTTTTCAGAGGTGCACCTCGTAACTTGCGCTGGGCACGACCTGGCGAACGGTCCTTTTCACATCCTCGGGTTTTAATTTGTCGTCCGGGCGCATACCCAGCACCGACAATCCCGCCTTCATCTTGCGCTTGAATTCCCCTGCCGAGCGGATACGTCCGATATTTTTGATGATGTATCCTGGTCTCAGATAGAACTCCTTATAGCATTTGACCAGTAATTCCCGCAGTTCCTGCCGCGTGAAGTTTTCTTCCCAGACGGGCAACTCGAAACCGGGCTGGGGATCACGGGCGAAGTTACGCCAAATGTCTTCCTTTATAATGCCCTCGCTCAATCCCTGCATGTAGATTTCGGTGGCGGGATAGGGACAGAAGATGGTGAAGTGCACATAATTCGGATCGAGTTCCTTGGCCAAGCGAATGGAATCGGCGATATCCTCTCGCGTTTCCGACTGCTGCCCCATTATAAAGTAGGCGAGCACTTCCATATTCGCATCTTTGGTCCATTGCACCGCATCTTTGACTTTTTCCACAGTGCAATTCTTTCTGATGATCTTCATCATGCGGTCGTTGCCCGATTCTACCCCATAGTGTATCCGGTCACAACCGCTGTCGCTCATGGCTTTGAGCATATCTGGCGTCACAGTGTTGACGTGGGCCCGCACATCCCAGCGGAATTTCAACTTGCGCTTTTTAATCTCATCGCATAGTTCAAAGACGCGATCCTTCTTCACGGTGAAGGTATCGTCGTAAATGAAGGCCTCGTGTATGCCCATCTCGACACATTGTTCCATCTCGTCGGCCACGTGTTTGGCCGAACGGTAGCGGAATCCCGAAATGACGGGTGAGTAGGGCCGGTCGCAGAAGGTACAGCGGTAGGGGCATCCCCTACTGGTGAACATGGTTGTTATGACATTGTCTCTGCCCAGCAGCGAGGTGTATTTCTTCACATCAACTAGCTCGCGGGCGGGCAAACCCAGTTCGTCCAAGTTTTCCGTGGCCGGGGCAATGCCGGTATTGATAATTTCGTCGCCGCGCTTGAACACCACACCACCTACCTTTTCCAATGCATCGAGATCTTCCAAGTGGTCCAACATATTCAGGAAGGCGATTTCCCCTTCTCCCTGAACAAGAAAATCGACCCCTGGCAGAGCCATGGTTTCATTGGGGTAGATGTGGACGTGGGGGCCACCCAATATCACCTTTGTGTGCGGATGGAACTCCTTTACCAACCGCACCGTCCTTATCACGTCTATGAGCGTGAAGGTCATGGCCGTAATCCCCACCACGTCCGGACTTGTATGGCGCAGGTAATCTGCCAGTTCGGTATAGGTGAGTTCCATCGGCTGCGCGTCAAGAACCTCCACCTGGTGCTCGGAATGCCGTTGCAAGTACCCCGCCAAAGACAGGATTCCAAGAGGTGGATTGTAACCCCGATGATTTTCGACCAGCGCGGGATTTTTGCCGATCAGCTCGTTAAAACGAGGAGGATTGATGAGAAGTATCCGCATATTAGCTCCTAATTATAAACTGCATTCCTATATTTTCTGCAGTTGCGACTATTATTTTTCAGTAAATATCTTCTTTACTACTTTGGTCCCGTAACGCATATAATTTTTAATTTCTTGCATATTCCTCGCCTTGCCCAAAGTCCGCAAGACATAAGATGGACGCATGTAAAAACGCCGCAGGGCCTCTTTGCGCAGCGCTACCAAACGTTCCTTTGACAGCGTTTTGGTAGGCGCCAGCGGGATGGCGAAAGACTGCAAGGGGAACTCGTCGCCTTCGAGCAAGTCGCTGGCTTTGAACATCTGGTTTATCTCCGTCCCCGGAAAAGGATAGGGATGGTAAAACTCAACGAAATCGCCGTCTAATTCGAGGGCAAATGCAATGGTCTTCTCAACAGTTTCTTCGGTGTCGTCAGGAAAACCGATGATGAAGTAGAGATAGGTCCTGATCCCTTGTTTCTTGCACAGACGCACAGCTTGGCGCGCCTGCTCCACTGTGGCTCGCTTCTGCATCTGTTCCAGAATTTCTTGGTCTCCATGCTCTACCCCAAAACTCAACATCCAGCAACCGGCTTTTTTCATCCAGGCTAGGCGTTCTTCATCGATGGTGTCGACGCGACTATTGCAAGCCCAGGTAATTTTTAGCTTGCGGTCCAGAATTTCCTGGCAAACGGCGACAACCCAGCTTTTCTTAGCGGTAAAAAGATCGGAACGGAAGTGAAAATCCGTGACTCCATAACGCGTCACGCATTCCTCTATCTCGTCCACTATATTTTGAGGACTGCGGGTACGCACCGCTTTGCCCGAGACCAGAGGTGCCAAACAGTAGATGCACGAATGTGGGCAGCCCCTGCTGGTCTTAATGGTAGCCTGCGGTGCCCCGGTGTCAGGACGGATATAACGCGAGTTATCGAGCAAATTGCGCGCTGGAAAGGCTATACTGTCCAGGTCCTTGATAAAGGGACGTTCCTCGTTCTTGAATACCTGATCACCCCGTCTGAAACTAATTCCTTTGATTTGGGCAAGATCTTCAACGGTGCCCAATTCGACTGCTGTCTCCTCAGTTTCACCTCGGATTACAGCATCTAGATCGGCACAGGCCTGAAGCACTTCCTCGTCGTGTACGAGAAAATGGGCCCCTTTAGCTACGGTGAGAATGCCGGGATCGACTTCCTTGGCCAGAGTGGCCGCCACCATATCATGGGGCACTGTAGGCGTTGTCACGCTTATGATGAGCATGTCGGTGGCAAAATCGCCAATAATCTGACGCAAATCATCCCACGACACGCCCTCTGCCGGACAATCGACAATTCTACAGGTCGCGCCATTGGCTTGCAATGAGCCAGCTATATAGGCCAAGTCCATTGGCGGCCGGAATGGGACAGCGTTCTGATCATCGATGGAGACCTGACACCTGTCCTCGCGCACATAAGAACCGGTGGGAGGATAGATCAACAATACCTGACTTCGCAATATCATGCGTTCCTCTTCTGCTATAATCTCTTATCGAACAGGTCGGCGAGTAAGCCGATGGCGACCAATTGAATTGCACAAGTGACAAGGACAATAAAAGAAATATCCAAGACTACGCCGAATAAGAACCATCCACAACTAAATAGGGCCAAACCAACGCCTAGAACCAAGAGGCTGGCCGGGATAAAAATCTTTAATGGCTCAAAATACAAGACAGTTCTGAGGATGAGTTGGAGAAAGTTCAGCGTATCCCGAATAGGTCGAATTTTGGATTGACCAGTGCGGCGATGGTAATCAATGGGGATGTATTTTACATTGTAGCCATTGGTAAGCAAACTCAAGGTTATGGTAGTAGTAAAAGAAAACCCATTGGGTAGTATATTCATAAAACGCTCTACTACTTCGCGCCGCATCACCCGCAGTCCGGAGTTCAAATCCGGGATCTCCATATCTGTGAGATAATTGGCCAATTTGCGCAAGACCCACTTGGGCGGGCGGCGCAAAGCGGGAATGTGGACATCTTGTCCCACTCGCGCTCCAACGACCATATCATAGCCCTCCTCGCTGAGTCGAACCAATTCGGGGATGCGTCCATTGGGATAGGTACCATCGGCGTCTGTAATGACGATGGTAGCATATTGTGCCCGGCGGATACCCGTCTTCAACGAAGCCCCGTACCCCCTGTTTACATCGTGGTTTACGACGATAAGGTCAACGCCACTGTGCTGAATAGCACCGCGTGTATTGTCCTGAGACCCATCGTTTACCACAATAATTTCGTACGACAAGGTTGTAGCGGCGAGCACTTCGTCAACTGCTTGCAACACGGGAGCGATGCCCCCCTCCTCGTTATATGCAGGAATAACAATACTAATCCCTTTTTTCACGGTCTCCCCCTGCCGGTCACTGACGAGAATATCTTCTTCTTTAAACAGGTAATCCATTTATCTGCCAAACATTAAGTTAGATAAAAATATCCCTCGGACCAAGCCATAAGACGAGATATACAAAGCAAAGAATAGGCCAAGCGTCCGACCACTACCCACAAGCTTCATCTGACGCTAACTTACTTATTATATTTAATTTATCCAAACACACTGGACGTTTATATTTTTTATTTTAAACCATATTTTTAGTTTAAAATAAAAGATTAGATATTGTTTTTTAACGATTTAACGAATAATTAGCACTTGGTCGAAAACGCTGTGGAAGGCGATAACAATCTAATAAACAATCGATCTATTTATAGTTATCGGCAATTTCTTCCTATCCTTTATAAGAAAAAATTACTCTCCTGTAAATCTCTTGGGAGAAGTGAGGGATGGGATGGGATGGACTCTAAGAAAAAGCGGGGATTAGATCTCTTTCATCTCTCATAAAATTATATATATACAAGAGTTAGTATATTGTCAAGTACCATCTCTCCCATCTTAAATCACTTGCGTTGTCTATACAATTGCGAGTCTACTACTTCAGCCATTGCACTCTCATCCAAATGACCTCCGAGAGATTCGTTTAGTCTTTTGACATTCTCCACTGGAGCCTCCAGAAAATCTTTGTAATTAACATATACGACTTCAATATTGTCCTGCTGCCCCAGCCAACGCTCCACCTCTTCGAGGTGTTGCCCATACAGTTCTCGCATCTCATCGTCGCCAGCATAGTCTGCCAATCTATCGTGCCGTTCTAACATTCGCTTTTGCGAGGCCAATACTTCCTCGAGTTTGCGCCTCATAAAAATGATTTTATAGCTATAACGCGCCGGCAAGTCATAGAGTAGCATGGAGATCATCTTTACAGCCATTCCTGCTATATCGCCTAACCAGGTATTGTCGATCTTCAGTTTTTTTACTTTTTCTAGCTCGTAATACCCCTTGGGATTATCTTCATCCGCCTCTCTTATATTATCGGTGGCAATCGACATGCCTCCTGCCTCCAAAATCTTCATCATCATTGAGGTGCCCGAGCGCGGCAACCCCGATACAATAACGATAGGATCTACATTGATCTGCTTTGAAAAAAACCTGCGCAATAGCTTAAACAAGAGTTCTCCTCCCCTTAACTATCTGGTCGCTATCTCTTTAGCCCAATCGCGGTTCTGCTGGTACCATTCAACCAGGCGCTCAATTCCCTCTGTGAATGGCACTTGTGGTTGCCAATCGAGCAACTGCTTCGCCTTGGTGATGTCTGCCCAAGTCACATCCATATCGGCTGCGTGGGCTGGTGTATATTCGCATTTTGCTTTCTTGCCAACTAACCTCTCGACCAGCGCAATAAATTCTTTTAAATCGACGGGGCTATTGGATCCCAAGTTAATAATTTCGTATCCCAAAGGCTTAAGAGCAGCCACAGTACCTCGAGCAATATCGTCGATATAAGTGAAGTCCCGCCGCTGTGTTCCATCTCCATATATTGTTGCCGGTCGTTCCTCAAAAATCCATTGGACAAAACGAAAAGCGCTCATTTCGGGTCGGCCGGCCGGCCCGTACACGGTAAAATAGCGCAAAATACTAATATCCACTCCATGCAAATGATGGTAAACATGGCAGAGTCCTTCTGCCGCTTTCTTTGAGGCAGAATAAGGAGAAAGCGGTGCATCCGTCCCCGCCTCTTCGGCAAAAGGTATCGGGGCGCTGGCGCCGTAGAGGCTAGAGGAGGAAGCCAGGACGAACTTCTCAATTTTATGGCGTCGACATACGTCTAGCAGGTTTAATGTACCTGTGACATTTGTATCGTAATACCCCCAGGGATCTATCACACTCTCCCGCACCCCGGCGCGTGCGGCTAGGTTGACAACACCCTGTACCCCTTCTATATCTCCACTCTGCTCCAGATCCTGCAACTGTCCGCTATCGACTATATCCGCTTGCTTAAAAACAAACCCTGGTTGGGCTACCAGTCTTGCCAAACGCCACTCCTTAAGCCTTGTATCGTAAGCGTTGTTAAGATTGTCTACCCCGATCACTTCGCAGCCCTGCTCAAGGAGCATTTCCGTCACTCTAGCGCCGATAAATCCGGCACATCCCGTTACCATATAGCGTTGTCCTGCAACCATGAATATTGCTTTCCTCCTTGGAACTTCAGTCAGTCAAACTCTCTTCCGTCTCACCGCAGGGATAGCCCAGAGCCCCAAACAAATCAATAAGCCGGAGAAAGAAAAAATGCGCGCGTAGGTTTTATAAGAAGGTGCCTCATATCTCAAAATGACATTTTGACATCCAGCCGACAGATGAACCGCGGTCATCCCCGCGCCGGCCTTTAACACTTTCAGTTTTCTGCCGCTCTGATCATAGGCGTACCAATCTGCAAAACGCTGTAGTGAAACGAAGAGGAAACGCCCTTGAGAACTGCTGGGAACCTCGATCTCGATTTCATAATCTTCCAGTCGTTTAAGCTCCGGCTGAGGAAAATTGGTAGCTGGTTCGCGATAAAATGCATTTATATCGTCCACCAATATTTTTTTCAAAAAAAGCGGCAACGCAACGGTACTTTCCGCTCCCACTGCCCCATCGATTGCATCTGCCAGTTCAACTATATTGTCCACATCCTCCGCCACTAGGTAAAGCACCCGGTCGAAAACAAAATCTGAGGAAAGGGCAATGCGTTCAAATAACCGCTGTCCCGCCTCAGCACTACCGACGATGGCTATCGTCTTGTCGGGAATAAAACAGAAACGCGCGCGACGATTGCGAAAAATGACCTGGGCCGGAGGGCTTTCTCCATCCGCACTGAGATTAACTTCCTCTTTCGGTATGATACCATAGGAACGCTGCCACAACCTATCGCGTGCATCTTTCTTGCGCCGCCCGACCTCCTGCAAATCAGGGTCCTGTTGAAAATGATCGAGAATGCCGGTAAATCTGGGGGCAAATCGCCCCGAAAAACCGAACCAGGGGAGATCGACATAACCAATATTCATCAACGCCAGACATTCGCTCACCTTGTGTTCGTATGGAGGGAGGTTGTAAAAGTAAACCCAATTGAGGGTATCTTGAAAACTCCTAAATTCCGCCGTGTAATCCCTCTGATGTATGCGGTTGGCGGTCGGCCTACCCGTAACGGAAGGGTATAGCATGAAAGCGAGATCTGACTGCAAAGTATAGAAACGCTCACCTGGAGCCCATTGCCGACCTGCACTGAATTCCTTCCAATATTCGACATGGGGAATCTCTTCCATGGGCGTGTGATAGGTCCCCACTTGATAAAAAGCGTATTTTAATCCTCCCAACTCTAGCAACACGGCAAAGAGTATGCCAACCTTCCAAACCAAGACGTTCGCACCGCGCTGCCGCGCCCAGGCCACAAGGTGAAGACTGCCAAAGCCGCAGAGAAGGGCGGCGCAGAATGCCGTTATCATAAACATTTTCCGCGGCGCGCCGATCCATTCGGAAGGATAGAAATAGGATGAGACGAAGGAAGCCAGCACTGACAATGCGGTCAGACACCACAATACCCTGATCCAGATCTTCTTCCTACCCTTAAATCGCCCCACAGAAAAAAGCGAAAGACCTAGAACGCTGAACCCCCAATAGTGGGAACCGATTACTTGCCACAGATTAAGGGCAAAGGGTGGCTCGAAGTCAAACCTCTTAAAAACTGTGTTGGCTAGATATTCGGGTATCAGAAAAAAGACTTGCCATGTCTGGTGGATGATTCTGCCCCTCTGTTCAAAAAGGAACGTTTCGCTGCGATGCACCAGAGCAGTAACAATGTGAAAGGCGACAAAGACTAGTGCGATTCCCCCCACCAACCCTAAAGTCTTTCCCAGTTTTTTGAAACCATCTTCACGTCGGGTGTCAAAAAACCATTCCAAAACTACCCAGGCAACAGCCAAGCCAACTACTTTGAGTGCCGTTTGCGGATTGGCCAATATACATGCCGAAATCAGCAACGCGGCGGCGACGTGGTACCCCACCGTGCGCGCGGCAATAGCTCGCCGCAAAACAAAGACGATCCAGGGCAGCAGTGCCAATTGTAGGAGATTACTAGTGTAGACGAAATAATCCGCTGTGCGCGTCACATACCAGGAAAACCAGAAGGCCATCGTCGCCACTAGAGCGGCAAAACGATAGTGCATCAAGTCTGTAGCTAGACGATAGGTACCTATACTGCCCAAAATATAACAGAGCACCACAAATAGTCTAAGGCCAACTTCTCCCCCTCCAAAGACGCTGAGCAGGGCTAGCGCAATAGCATCAGGGATGTGATCGATATTGAAAACAGGTTGGCCACAACCAGAAAGCATAGTCCAGGCGGGAATGCGAAAAGTGGCTAACTCCCGCTTCACCAACCAGCCAAAATGCAACCAATAGAAGATATCATTGCCCTTGGAATAGCTCACTCCTACCAACCACGGAAAAGCGGCAGTTACAGAGCCTATTAGGACGACGAATTGATATCTTGAATCCCGGGAACCCATCCGCCTCCAGGGGCACCAGTGAAAATAGAATGGACTAGGGATATGTACAAAGGGAAGTGTTGAGCTTCATCCGGGGGTTGACAGTAAATATGCTAGCTTACAGAATCATGCGGAACGCCAATAAAAACAACGATCGCCCCACATTCTCCAACAGTGGGAGGCAATCAGCATTTCTGGCCGCCCAGTTCTACTTTGACTGCCATTTCGGGGATCGGTTTTTTTAAATCGAGCCCGATTTTAGTAAATAATTTGACCCCGTGGAATACACTCCTTAGCTCCTGAAAAGATCGCAGGCTGAACAGTTTCTTCATCATGTAAGAGGGTCGGAGATAGAACTCGCGGATGGCGCGAGACTGCCAGTACTTTAGCTCTTCAGGAGATATATCGGGCAGTATCACTATGGGACGTCCATCGCCTACAACAGTGTAATCGCTCCATGTAACATCCTCGCGCACCCAACCTTTTTGTTTGGCCACATTGTACAACTCCGTGCCTGGATAGGGTACGGAGATAAAGAATGCCACCGTATCCGGATTGAGTTCTTTGGCTAGGTCTATCGTTTGGCGCACGGTCTCTTCCGTCTCACCGATATTGCCCAGCATGAAGCTTGCCATCGTTTTAATACCAGCGCGTTTACAAATGGCGAATGCATCTCTCGCTTCTTCAACAGTCGCCTTCTTCTTCATAATCTCGAGTAGCTCATTGGAACCGGATTCCAACCCGAACATCAGCTTGCGGCATCCCGCTTTCTTCATCTCGAGCATCACGTCATCCCAAACGAAGTTGACACGGGTCATGCCCACCCACGAAATATCCAATTTCCGCCTTCTGATCTCCCGGCAGATCTCTATAGTCCGCTCGCGGCGCAGGGGGAGGATATCGTCGTGAAAGTTGAATTCTCCCAAGCCGTATTTCGTTACGCATTCTTCTATTTCGTCCACTACATTATCCGGACCGCGAAAGCGCGCCTTGCGCGTCCAGATGACTTTGGATTCACAGTAGGTACAATCGTAGGGGCAGCCGCGCGAAGTGATCATATTAGCCGACCGCTTGCCGCTGACGCGCTTGGTCGCCGTAGGATAGTAGATATGCAACGGCATCAAATCGCGCGCCGGGAAGGGCAAGGTATCCAAATCGGCCACCAAAGCACGGTGCTTGTTTACAACCACGTTGCCATCGGTCCCTTTAAAGGCCATTCCGTCCACTTCTTCCAGACTCCCTCCCTTGTCAAGCCTTTCCACCAACTCGTAGAACGAGACTTCGGACTCACCAAAGAAAGCGAAGTCGATATCCTCCTCTCCGGCACACAATTCCGGAAAGGCAGATGGCTGTGGACCGCCGACCGCCACGTAGATGTCGCGACTGATAGCCTTAGTGCGCTTGGCCACTTCCAATACGTGGACATATGCTGGTGTAGGCGTAGTAATAGCTATCAAATCCGGCATGTAATTGCGCACCTCTTGTTCTACTTCATCAAACCCCAGACGCAAACCTTCGGCATCCAGAATACGGATATCCGTCTCCGGCTTTTGCATTCTGAGGAAAGAAGCCAAATAGCCCAGGTTCAAAGGAGCCGCTTTTCCTCCGTGGCCCTCTAGCCCACCAAAACCAGTAAACGGTGGATTGATCAATAATACGCGCATCGCTTATTCCTTTTCTCTATCTGCCTTTATCCGATCACTTTTGATCGGACTGGCCTTCTTGTAAGCATCGAATAATTGAGATCCTCTAGGGAATGAATAGACGTCCATATCTTCCTTGCATTCGCGCAACATGTGGTTCATATACCAATTTTGCAACCACTCCAACAGTCTCATTACTTTCACTCCTTTGACTTCCCCATCGAGAATGTCTCAAGAACCATGACATATATGCGCTATACGATAAGCTAAATTTCTGGCGATTAAACTACTTGAGGATATTATAAGCAAAGTATAGGCCAATAATAAACCAAGCAAATAGAAGTTTAAGTAAATATATACATATATATATACTTAAACCAAAAAAAAAGCAATCATTCGCTTAGATAAATCAATAACATATATATAAGCTTACCTATAATATCGGCATTTCTTTCCCATTCTTTACCAAAATGTCCATCTAATCATTCAACATCAATCTCCGCTGCCAACCGACGACTGCTTTTCTCCAATAACCACGACGTAAAACCCCCAAAAACCCGGCCGATTGAACCACTTGAATAAAGGCAATAAACTCCCTGGCATTTTATTGGGTAGAATCACTCCCATACGCTTGGCCGACTGGACGTGCAATTGACTTTTTTGAAATAGGCCCACTACATAGGATAAAGAAAATTTCCGCATACCCCTCTCTTCCTTTTTTAGACTATATAGAAGCGGCAAGCTGGCACGATTCGGTTCGGCCACCACAACGTGGTGCCGTGCAACTCGCTCCATCTCATTCAGGGCTACTTGAGGGGTTTCTAGGTGGTGTAAAAGGTTGGAACAAAACACTAAATCGAACGTATTGTCTGGGAAAGGTAGTTTTTCCGACAGCGCACAAACCCTTTGCTTGCAAGGATTTATAGACAACATATAAGACGAAAAATCCAAGCATACCAATTTACCATCATGGGCCAGATAATAGGAATAATATCCATTGCCACAACCGATGTCTAAAATAGAGAAGTCGGTTTTCTTCTTGTCTAAACCTATTGTCGCACGTACTTCTGCCAGAACCGGCTCTACAAAAGCGGAAATTACCCTATGACTAGGATGGCGTCGTCTGCGTTCCTTAGCCCAAAAGGTGCTTTGTTCGCCAATGTCAACCAATCCTCCGGTCTTTTTCATTGGCTCTGTTACCAGCGGATCCATTTCTTCTCCCAATACATCATGCTGCCCCTTCCA
>Ga0114993_10002226_pt1 | contig 21533 bp, 17 predicted proteins | sample ArcticOcean_MG_C_FD_87042 | JGI IMG/M metagenome (GOLD analysis project Ga0114993, IMG submission 87042) | Marine microbial communities from western Arctic Ocean - ArcticOcean_MG_CB2_150 | ecosystem: Environmental > Aquatic > Marine > Oceanic | place: Arctic Ocean: Canada Basin | collected...
ACGACGGCGATCTCGCGAACAAACTGGCTCACCCGCGTTACTCGGTCACCCGTCGGTACCAGGTGCAGGTCGTGGGCAACCCCACTCAAGAAACGCTCAAACAACTCACCAAGGGAATGCGGTTCTCCGACGGCTTCTTCCGGGCCAGGGGCGTGAAGAAGATTCGGTCGCAGGGAAAGAGTACGTACATCGAGATCGAACTCACCGAAGGCAACAATCGCGAACTACGCAGATTGCTGGCTCGTGTTGGACACAAGGTCATCCATTTGAAACGCGTCACATTCGGCCCGGTCAAACTGGGTCGGTTAGGACTTGGTAAATCTCGACAATTGCGGCCACCGGAACTCAGTGCCTTGAATGAGTTGGTTGCAGCGCCGGGCGAAAAGCCCGCAAGCCGAAAGCGGCAGACGAGGAAACGACTAACGACCGAGGCGACACGGGGAAACAGTCAAGTCTCGCGCGGCCGACGAAAAGCGACGGGCAAGAGTTCAACCAGAAAAGGTTCGGTAGCGAAAGCATCAACTGCCAGGAAATCAACCTCCAGAAAAACTACGGCGAAAAAAACTACAGCAAGAAAAACTACGAGGAGAAAGCAGCGTGGCTGAGCCGGACTGCAATTCATCGTTGCCCGGTGCGGTCGTCTCTGCCGTGCAACACCAGGCGCATGTTGTCGCGCAAACGCAAATGGCCCGCGACACATATTGTCTGCGGCTGCACTGTCCACCCGTTGCGGAGCAGATTCACCCCGGGCAGTTCTTCATGGTCCGCCTGCCAGAAACCGACAATCCGCTGCTGGGACGACCCTTTGCGTTGTACGACGTCTACGAAGAGGACGGCCAGAAAGCGGGGATCGATTTTGGTTACGTTACCGTTGGCAAGTTGACATCGGCGATGACCGAGTGGAAATCGGGACAACCGGTCGAACTGTGGGGACCATTGGGAAACGGGTTTCCGCTTCCCGATGTCGAACACTTGGCGTTGGTTGCCGGCGGCATCGGACAAACCCCGTTTCTCGCCGTTGCCCGCGAAGCACTCGGCCAAAAACAATACGGCAACCCGCCGCGGGCGTTGCCGCAACCGGTTAATCGGTTGACCATGTGTTACGGCGCACGCTCGGCCGACTATCTCGCCGGTCTGGATGATTTCCAAATCGATGGCCTCGATCTGAAAATTTCAACCGATGACGGCTCACAAGGCCATCACGGATTCGTAACGGAATTGTTAGCCAAGTCACTCGAAAGCAATTCGGCACCCCAAGCCGTTTACTGCTGTGGACCGGAACCGATGATGAAAGCGGTGCAGCAATTGTGCGCCGCGAAAAGCGTTCCCTGCTGGCTATCGCTTGAAACACCAATGGCGTGCGGTTTTGGCATCTGTTTCAGCTGTGTGACACGCGTCAAATTGGACGAAAGCGGAGACGAATGGGATTACCGTCGAACGTGTGTCGAAGGCCCAGTTTTCCCGGCGGAGCAGTTGCTGTTGTGATGCGATGACGGCAAGTTTGGTTGCGCTCGGTGGTTCCAGCCCGCGCTGCTAATCAATGTGTCCTTATTCCCAATCCAATTCTCAACCGTGTGAAGCCAAATGAATACAATTCAACACGTTTCCCATACTACCGCAACATCCTGTCAATCCTCAGCAGACGGGTGCCACTGGCGTGTCGCCAGTGCCGCGCGCGAGGCACTGGTGACACGCCAGTGGCACCCATTCTGTCGGTCGAGATTTTCTGCGGTACTGGGCGTTGTCGCGGTATTATTCCTGCAGCACATGCAATCACTGCCAGGCAGCACCCTGCAGGCGGCCGACAAAGATGACTCGCCGAAGTCATTGGCCGGGCAACTGGTTCGGCTCAAACCGGTCGAGCCGCAGGCTGCGTTGAAAACCTTCAAGCTGGAACACGGGTTCCGACTCGAATTGGTCGCTGCCGAACCGAACGTCGCCGATCCCGTCGATGCCTGTTTCGATGAAGACGGGCGAATGTACGTCGCGCAGATGCACGGCTATCCCTACTCGGATGAAAAACGGCCGCAGTGTCCCGGGGGCATCGGCAGCCCAGAGGCCGGGGTCATCCGTTTGCTGGAAGACACCAACGCCGACGGGCGAATGGACAAAAGCGTCGTCTTCGCCGACGGGATCAGTTGGCCCACATCCGTCTGCTGTTACGATGGCGGCGTGTTCGTCATCGCCGCGCCGCACATTTATTATCTCAAAGACACCGACGGCGACAACAAAGCCGACGTCCGCGAGATCGTTTATTCCGGTTTCAGCCGCTCGAATGTGCAGGGACTGCCGAACAATTTGAAGTGGGGGCTCGACAATCGCATTTACGCAGCATCGGGCCGCAATGGTGCCACGTTGACGCACCGCGGCGAGAAGTTGTTTTCGCTGCGCGGACGCGACATTCGCTTCAATCCCAAGACCGAACGGCTCGAAGCAATCTCCGGCGGCTTACAATTCGGGCATTCCATGGACGATTGGGGCAACCGTTTCGTCTGCAGCAACAGCAACCATATTCTGCACGTCGTTTTCCCGCAGCGGTACATCGCGCGAAATTCACTTGTCGCCGTCTCGGGTGTTGTCCGCAGCATCTCGAAAGAAGGCGGATCGGCCCCCGTCTTCCGTCGCAGTCCGGCCGAACCGTGGCGGATTGTCCGCACCCGCCGCCGTGCCTCCGACCCAAAGTTTGCCAAGCGACTGCCGGCGACCGAGTTGGTCCCCATCGGTTTCTTCACGTCGGCCACCGGTGTGACCGTCTATCGCGGCAGCGCGTATCCGAGTGAGTTTCAGGGAAACGCATTCATCGGCGACGTCGGCGGCAATCTCGTTCACCGCAAAACCATCACGCCCAACGGTGCCAGTTTTATCGCCACGCGGGCCGACCAGAAGACGGAATTCATCACCTCGACCGACACCTGGTTCCGGCCGACAAACTTTGTCAACGCACCCGATGGCACGCTGTATGTCCTCGACATGTATCGCGAGACCATCGAACATCCGTTCTCGATTCCGGCCGACATCAAATCGCATCTCGATTTGGAAAGCGGCAACGACCGCGGTCGCGTCTGGCGACTCGTCCCGCCGAAATTCCAACGAACCCGGCCCCCCAAACTCGGAAAAGCCTCGACCGCCGAACTGGTGGCACAGTTGGAATCGCCCAACAGTTGGAACCGCGAGACCGCTCAGCGGCTGATTTGGGAACGGCAGGATATGACGGCCGTCGCTGGATTGAAGAAATTTGCCGTCGATTCCAAGTCGCCGACCGCCCGGTTGCACGCACTGTGGACGCTTGATGGTCTCAGCGCGTTGATGCCGCAACTTCTGATGGCAGCACTCAACGACGAGCATCCCGGTGTCCGCGAACATGCCGTGCGGCTTTGCGAGGTATTCCTGCAAACGACGCCCGAGCTTGTCGCCGCGCTTGGCAAGCTGACCGACGACGATGCGTATCGCGTCCGTTTGCAAGCTGCGTATTCGCTCGGCGAAGCCCGACCCGCCGATGCTTTGCCCGCTCTGACAAAACTCGCGGCCAGCAATCGAGCCGACCGTGACCTGCGGACGGCATTGCTGACGTCCATCGGTGAATCGTCCGACGAACTTGCCGCCGCGCTGCTTGAAGATGACAAGCTCACGCGGCAAACGCGGTTGTCCGGCGTATTAGCCGAGATTTTGAAGCTCGTTGGTTCCGACAAGAACTCCGCAGGCTCAATCGCCGTGCTTGCAGCGCTGACTGTCCGTACGCGCTCGGCCGACATCCAACAGACGGTCGTCCAGTCGCTCGGTGAGGGTCTCGCTCGCCGCGGCGCATCGATTCCCGCACTACTGGCAGAAAAGGCCGTCGCCCCAAGAATTCGTCAGCAAGTGGAAGGATTGTTTGCTGCCTCCGGAAGGCAGGCCAGTGACATGCAAGCCGCGATGACCGTTCGCAAAGCGGCGGCGGGTCTGCTCGCGCATGCCGACTTTGCCACAGCTTCGAAGCATCTTACACCGTTGTTAACGCCCACCGCTCCCAGCGGCCTGCAACTGGTCGCCGTCGATGCACTTGCCAATCATGCCGAAGCCGGCACAGCCGCCGCGCTCTTGAAGAACTGGCGGTCGTACAGCCCGCAGGTCCGACGGGCGACAATCGATGTGTTGGTGAGCCGTACAAATCACGCAACTGTTTTGCTCGATGCGATCAAAGCGGGCCGGGTCAAATCGGGAGAGATTGAACGCGACAAGAAGCAACTCTTGTTGAACCATCCTAACGGCGGTCTGCGATCACGATCACGGAAACTGTTGGCCGCCGATGTCGCGACCGACCGTGCGAAGGTCGTTGCCGGACTCCAGAAGGTGCTCGACCTCGATGCCGACCCCAAACGGGGCCGTGAGGTCTTTCTGAAACAGTGCGCGGTTTGCCACAAGGTTGGCAACGAGGGCAAACAGGTCGGCCCCGATCTGGCATCGACGAAGAACAAGTCACCGGCCGATCTACTGATCGCCGTTCTCGATCCCAATCGCGAAGCACAACCGAACTTCACCAATTACACGCTGGTCACGCTGGCAGGAAAGGTGATTACGGGCATGATCGCATCGGAAACCGCCAACAGCGTCACTCTGCGGCGGGCCGAAGGCAAACAGGACACCGTGCTGCGGTCGAACATCGAAAGCCTCACATCCAGCGGCAAGACCCTGATGCCCGAGGGACTGGAGAAAGACGTCACCCCGCAGCAGTTGGCCGATGTGATTTCGTTCGTGCGAACCATCGCGCCTCTGAAGGGAAAGTAGGAGAGAGGAAGATAAGGAGCGGGGTAGCCAAAGGGAAAACCGAGGCTTGACAATGATTTCACCAACTGTAAAGCAGTAAGCAACATGACGGTCGGTGGGGCGACGTTTTGAGAAACTTTTGAAATTCTGGCGTTTTTCGTCAAACTGGTCTCTCACTTTCGATTCATTTTTGGGTAGTCTAGAACGTCGGGCAGGTTTGACGCCGGTTCGATTGACTTCAAGATTCACACCTGAAAGCCCGCTCCGAACAACCGTGAAGGTCGAATTGGACTTTCCGACGCGAGCGCCCGCCACGACGGCAGTCAACTCCCGAAGAAGTTTGGCTTTTTGCCGATTTTCTGTTTGACGCCGATTTTCTGTTTGACTCGGAGGGGAAGTCTCGGTTTGATATGGGGTCGGCAGACGGTTTTCGGGAAAAAGTCACGAGAGTTCGGGCCAAAACGACGCGGCGCGAAACAGACGCATTTTGAAAAACTGGAGAAAAGGAACGGATGGTCAATTCTACCGCAGCCAAGAAGCAAACCGGACGTATGCTGCCGGGGGCAGATTTGCCGAATTATACGTTTATTCCCGGAACCGACACGCCCCACCCCTACCGCGATCAACGGGGGCATAGTTACGGGCAGAAGAACCGCGCGATGAAGCCGTTGCCACCCGATTCCTGGGCCGACAACCGCAACTATTTGCTGGCCATCGACTATTTCAATATCGGATATTACTGGGAAGCGCACGACGAGTGGGAGCGACTCTGGCGAGTGACCGGCCCGGATTTGACCGTCGGCCGATTTCTGAAGGGCCTCGTCAAATTGTCCGCTGCCGGCATGAAGGTTCGCGAAAAGAGCATCCACGGAGTGCGACGGCACGCAGCATCGGCAGGTGAAGTTTTTGCCGACGTCGCCGCCGAAACCGGCACCGACTCTTACTGCGGTCTGGAATTCACCAAGTTGCAGTTTGCTGCCGATCGTGCGGCACAACTGCGATATCGCAACGACTACCCGGTTGGCCGACCGTTACGGGTCTTCCCGTTCCTGCTGTTGCCAAATCCCCGACCGTTTCAATAATCTGCCGGCTTGGGATCGACTGAAATCAAAAAACCCTCGTGACCGACGGTCGCGGGGGTTTTTTCTTTTCATGTCGAGCAACAATTCAGCGTCGAGTCGATTCGCCCTTCAACATCGGTCCCAATTCCTCGACAAAATCGTTCACGTCCTTGAACTCTCGATACACCGACGCAAAGCGAACAAACGCGACTTGATCGACGTCGCGCAGCGCGTCGATGACTTTCTCGCCGATCGACCGTGAAGGAACTTCTCGCTCGAATTCCTCGTAGACGCCGGCTTCGATGTCGCAGATCATCGTTTCGATCTCGTCGGCACTAATGGGGCGTTTGTAGCAGGCCTTTTCCAATCCCGAGCGAATATTCTCGCGGTCGAAGGGAACCCGCGTGCCATCTTTCTTGATGACCTTCAGCGGCGACTCTTCGATCTTTTCGTAGGTCGTAAACCGACGTTCACAAGTCAAACACTCGCGGCGTCTGCGAATGACGAATAGCTGACTCGCGCGCGAGTCAATCACCTTGGTTTCACCATCTCGGCAAAATGGACACATCATGGCTTGGGGGTTCCGGCACGAAAAGGAATTCGGCCATCTGATGCTGCCGCGTCACAACCGATTCCATTCGGTCATGCTGAGCCAGTAGATTAGCGAAGCGATTCCCCGTTGCCTAGCTGGAACGGGATTGTTGGTGAGGTTGGGACGAGCAAGGCAGTTTGACAGCGCCTCATTTCGACGCAAAGACGCGAAGCACCGCAAAGAAGAAAACGAGGGGGTCGCCAAAATGCGACAGGAATTGCGTCGTTTGTGCAGATATGTCGCAGCGATTTCAGTTGGGACGTCGCACCGTGACACGACTGCCCGTCCTACTCAACGGTATTGAAGTCGGTGCCACTCGTTTTTCCACGCCATTGATTCTCGTACCTTTTTCTCTTTGCGCATCTTTGCGCCTTTGCGTCAGAAATTGAATGTGCACTGTTCATTTTTGCGGTTGGTCTCTACCGACTTTCACCGCCGAAAATCTGTCGGTATTTGTCAGGTCGCTTCATCCAGAACTTCCGGATGCTCGGCCGACTCGCGGGTGTCTTCGCGCAATTCTTCCAGCATCAGCCGCAACTCGCCAAATGCGCCGAGACTGACCGTCAGCAGCAATCCAATGAAACCAACAACGCCTACCACCAGGGTAACCGTCCAGAGAATCATCCACCCGTTCATGTCGTCCCCTTTGGTTGATGACTGCTTGGTTTGGTTTGTTGGGGGAACAACAGCGACACCACGACAAATCCCAATGAGGAGATGGCAAACGTTGCCAACACCATGTGCCAATTCTCGATGTGGAACGACACTTGAACGGACTTGAGTTTCAAGTTCATCCAGTTGACGGCCGGCCCCATTGCGAGAACTCCGGTCACCCCGCCAAGTAACGCGACGTATGCTCCGGCGGTGGCAGAGCGCTTCCAGTACAGTCCGCCGACGACAACCGGCAACACGCCGGCCAGATAAACCGTTCCGGTGGTCGCCATATACTCCCACAGATTCGCCTTCGTCTCGTACCACAACCCCCACACCAGTAGCATTGCTCCAATGACAACTATGGAGATCCGCGTGCTGAGAATTCGCTGCCGTTGACTCAACGGGCCGAACAGCGGCGCGACAATGTCCTGCGTGACGACGCCGCTCCAGCAGAGCAGATAGCTGTCGTGCGTCGACATGAATGCGGCCACCATGCCCGCCGTCACCAAACCGAGTATGCCGGTGGGGATGATCTTCGCCAGAAACAACGGCGTCGCCGAAAGTGAGGAAACTCCCGTACCCCCGCCGTTGGCCGACGCAGCCACCTCGTTTTGGAAGGCGTTCAACAACTCGGGGTTCATTCTGAAAAATGCAAACGCCCCGATGCCCCACAACACGGGCAGTGCACGCCGCGCCAGAAACGGAATCGTGCTGTACAAATAAAGCTGCTGCGCCACTTCGGACGACTTCACCGCAAGTGTGCGGGAAGCACCGGCCGGCCAGAGCATGAGTGCCGTGAATAAAACCACCGCCATCTGCACCATTTTTCCGCCGCCGATACCAGCGGCTGGAACGTTGGGGTTGGTTGGATTGACGGCACTCGTCGGATCAACGTAACCATCATGCACTGTAACGACGTCTTGAAGCCCGTCGAAGCCGATGTGGCTAACGACGAACCAGGTGACAACCAGCATGCCGATGCCCAACACAACGAACTGCACCAGGTCGGTAATGACCACCGAGACCATTCCCCCCAGCACCGTGTAAAACAGCACCAACAGCAGCAGGCCGGTCATAATCAGCTTGAGATAGAGGGGATCTTGCAATCCCGAAATCGCGGTCAGAAATTGTGCGCCGGCCTTCAGGAACAGGCCCATATTCAGCACGCCGGAAACGACCATCATTGAACCGCCGACCACGCGGACGCCGCGAGAGTACCGCCGTTCGTAATACTCGGGAATCGTGAGGACGGCCGTTTGCCGTAGTCGATAGACGACAAAGCCCGACAAGCCAATGATCAACAGAAACGCGGCTTCATACAGGGCGAGATACAGCGACGCGTATTGCTGCAAGTATCCGAGTTCGGCGCTGTACATCACCGTGACCAGCCCGAGTTCGGTGCCGGTCATTGTTGCGAGCGCCAGCCGGATCCGCAGCGTGCGACCGGCCAGCAGGTAATTCGACAGATTGCCGACGTAACGATTCGCCCACAGCCCGATGACAATGGAAGCCGCCAGATAGACGCCGACAATTCCCCAGTCCCATCCGGTGAAGTTCGTATCGTACAGCGACATCGTGACCCTTCTGACAGGTGGCAACTGCGAGTCCTCGCGGGAACCAAGGTACCAACATGCCGGTCACATTGCATGCGAGAGGCGGGGGAGACAAGAAGTGTGGGAGATGGGGAGACAAGGATGCAAGGAGATGAGGATGCACAACGGGCGGATTGAGATAACCGAACTGGTTTGACTCCCCCACTCCTGCTCTCCCCCACTCCTGCTCTCCCCCACTCCTTATCTCCCCCACTCCTTATCTCTCTCCTTGCCGTATCAGCAGTGGGTCGCACCAGTTGGCGTGGTCGAGGATGTCGCCCCGTTCGCCGAAGTCAACGATCAGCGTCAGTCGCTTTTTTCCGGAAAGGTCGAGCGGACCGATGGCTGTTGGTTTGCTGGCACCTGTCATCGGTCGGCTGGTGAAGACACGTTCGCCATCAACTTCGACGGCGAATTGGACACTGCCTTTTCCGCCGGCCGAGTCATCGATTCCAACCGTGGTGCGAAACTGACTGAACTCACCGGCCAGATCGTAACTGACGACGCTACGACTGTGCATTCCCAGTCCCTTGGCGTACTCGCGACCGTTCAACCGCAGCGGGCCACCGTTCACGTTGCGGTCGAGACGCAACGGCCAACGGGTTTGGAAATACGGCGTAAACTCGAATTCGGCCGGTTTCAGATCCGATAGATAAACCGCCCTGCCGCCGAGCAATCGCATCGAAACGACGGCCGACGTGGGGACTCGCAAATCTGATCCAAACTGTGTTTCCACCTCAAGCAGTCCCTGCTCGGCCAGAACCACGCGGCGAGCCGTCATCCGTGAACCGTCGCGCAATTCCAGCAGCACGCGTTTGCCTGTTTTCTTCGGCACGTTGATCAACTCGCTGTTGAGCGCCAGTGCGCGAATGTCGTTGCTGGGAATTGACAATTTCCCGACCGGCCCCTCGAACGAAAGAACGTCGGCCGAGAGTCGAATCAACTGACCGCGAAGACGATCGCCGTTTTCGAGAATGACGGTGTCACTTTTTTCGCGGTACTCCAATAGTTGTGCGGTCAGTCGGTGGCGGGTCGGCGCATCTTCGGGAAGTTGAAATGCAATTGCCCTTACGCGTTCGAGCGGGATCTTCAATCGCGGCCACGCCGGAAAATGCTGCCAAATACCAACGAGGTCATCTTCGCCTAAAGAGGTCGGCTGCAGCAAAAGCTGATCTCCGCCTGCTAACAGAACCAGCGCGCCGCGCTGTCGTTTTGCCGCGGTGCGTTTCCCGAATCGTATCGACAGCAAGTCGTTCAAATCGAACTGCTGTGGTGTTTCGTCCCCAATTGTCAGCGCCGTGTCGGTCAATTGCTGAAGCATCCCGGAACGTTCCCGACCGGAAAGCTCGACAACGGTGACGGTCTCCTTGTTCGGCGGTTGCGCTGACGCTGTCAGCGGTCCCGACAACAAGAAGACAAACGCAAATCGGTGCACTCTCATGGTGTGATATTCATCTGCCCTTTTTTGATCGAATAAGGGCGGCGCGCCAGGATTCGATCCAACCGCATGAATGCGGTCACTACGAACCTCTGTTCAACAGACGATTCAGCTGACTCACCGCTGGAAGATCGGCAGGTAATTATTCGGCATCTGCAGAATCAGGCAGGCCATTGCCGTGCCGTACTCGGTATTGATGGTGGTGTCGGTCCAGCCGCCGTTGGGTTGCTGGCGGTGGATCAATTCGTCGCGAATTGCCGGATACCAACGTTTCCAGTGTTGGCCGCCGGCATGCCACATCGCCTGCACGGCGTAATAATGTCTGTAGAAATAATGCGTCTCGAACCGGAAGACCTGGCCTCGCGGGACGAATCGGTTGAGATAACCGATGCCGCGATCGATTTCCGGGCCTTCGTAAATTCCCGCGCTGTACAGTGCGACCACTCCGGCTGCTGATCGCGGGAACATGCTCTCAGCCTTGCGAACGAGTTGATAGCGAAATCCGCCGTCGGAGTTTTGACTCTGCTTCACGTATTCGACCGACTTGTCGATTGTACTCTTGGGAACGAACAACCCGCAGTTGCGTGCTGCCCGCAAAGCCATCACCTGGCAAACCGTGACCGACAGGTCGGCATCTTTGCGTTCGGGAAAATACCGCCAACCGCCCTTGTTATTTTGCGTGTTGACGATCAACTTGACTGCCTTTTCGAGTGTCTGTCGGACTTCTTTCTTGGGCGACATTCCGTAGGCTTCGGCCAGAAAGAGCGTGGCAAAGCCGTGTCCATACATTGGCCCGTGCGACTTGCTCGATTCATCGATGATGAAACCGTTCGGCTGCGCTTGCGAGACGACAAAATCGACGGCGCGCTGCACCTCGCGACCATACTTGCCGCGACCGGGGGTGTGACCGGCCGAAAGAAACGCCATGCCGCACAGGCTGGTCACTGCGACGTTTCGCTGATAGCTACGCTGTTGGCCGAAAGAGCCGTTGGCGTGTTGCTGCACCGCCAGATACTTCAGCCCACGCTCGATAGCCTGCTGAATTTCCGGCGTGATGTACTTGCGGCCGCTCGACTCCACCGACCACGGAAGCTCTGGACCCGCAGTTGCGCGCGTCGGAACACCGGCTAACGAAATCACAACCAACAGGCTGGTGAAAACCAGTGTGCGGCAATTGCCGCGTCTCGCAGAATGCATGGCAGAAGTCCCCGTGCCGATGTGTTCAGAACACAGCCGATTTTCCGGCCGTCGTCCACATTGCACGGCAATTCCGTTCGGTCAAAACCGGACCGAATCGCGGTATTGCGAGCCGCGCAAATCAGGACTTCCCGATTGGAATGGGTCGTTGCCCGTTGTCCCCTGAAACAACTTTTCCTCAAGCGCCCGTCGTGGTTCGCTACGCTGATTACTGAACTCGCGCGGGCGAACCTGCATGTCGGGAGCCGATAGTTCATCGGGAAAGGGATCGTGCCGTTCGTACGATCGTTTCTCGACTTGCGGCTGACCGGATTCAAATCCCGGCAGCCGTGTTAACCCGGAATTGAAACAGCCTGTCATCAACAGGCACGCCGCCGCAACTCCGGCACTCTTCACGACAGACGACATACGTTGCCTTCCTCATCCTGAATCTGGCGACGAGATTTCACTTCACGTAGTTTCAAACTCGGCGCACCGCTTCCATTCGGTAGAGAACATTGTAGCACTCCCCTTTGACTCAGGACAGGCCGAAATTACCCGCTCAAGATTGGTCAACGGCGGAAAACTGCCAATTTGAGCGATGTTTTCGGTTCATTTCTGACCGATCGAGCCACCGTCTATCACGACGCAAGCACAACGTGCGGTCATGTTGTCCGCAATCAATCGTTCGACATATCGGGAGATTTTGATACACTAGCGGCGGTAGCCGACATCGAAATCGGGGTGATGTCATCGTGGTTTGCGTTCGCGAACTGGCACGCCACAGCGTGGGGTTTTGCGTGCTTGTTTTATTTCTGAGGCCAGCACTTCCTGCTAAGACGGAGGCCGTTTCATGCTGACAATCCAGGGACGACCGCAGCGAGTTTGCTCGGGACTGACCCGGCGTGATCTGTTGCGCGTCGGCGGAGCCGGTTTGTTTGGGGTGAATTTGCCCTCAATACTTGCAGCGGAGGCAGCCACGGATATTGCCTCACCCGGAACAGCTTTCGGCAACGGGCGAGCAAAGTCTGTTCTGTTTCTCTATTTGTTTGGCGGCCCAAGCCAGTTGGAAACATTCGACATGAAGCCGACGGCGCCGGCGACGATTCGCGGCCCGTTTCAGTCGATTGATTCACGAACCCCCGGCCTGCGTATCTGCGAACATCTGCCGAAGACGGCAGCGATTTCCGATCGCTTGTGTGTCGTTCGCACAATGACGCATCCGCACAACGATCACAACGCCTGCCATTACATTCAAACCGGACACAAGTGGACCCGCAGTGCGGAGAACGGCAGCGACGTCAATGCCCGCGACACCGACTGGCCGGCGATGGGATCGGTCGTCGAGTACCTCTCGGCACACGCTCCCGACCGACATTTGCGAACGTTTCCCGATTACGTCTACCTGCCGAATCGGCTCGGTCATCTAGAGTCGTACGATCGCACCGGACAATATGCCGGCTGGTTGGGACCGGCGTACAACGCGTTGGCGACCGACATCCGCCGCCGCAACAGCAAGGACAATCCTTTCTTTCGCGACTGCACCGAGACGGAACTCGACTTCCGAATTAAAGGGCTGGTGCCGGAATCCGAGATGTCGCTCGATCGGCTCAACCGTCGCCGCAGTTTGCTGGAACAGTTCGACGATAGCCGACGCGTCGTCGAGAAATCGAAGCAGTTCGTCAACTATGACGCCATAAGGCAGCGGGCCATGTCGCTGGTCACTTCGGAGAAACTTCGCAGCGCGTTCGACATCCGCCGCGAATCCGATTCGCTTCGTGACCGATACGGTCGGCATCTGTTTGGGCAGTCGGTGTTGATGGGCCGCCGCATGATCGAAGCGGGCTGCCGATTTGTCAGCGTGATCTGGGATGCGCCCGATGGCTACAGTTGGGATTCGCACCGCAACTCCAACAGCCTCAAGGACCACCTGCTGCCCAAATTCGATCAATCGTTTTCCGCGCTGATGTCCGACATGGACGACCGAGGTTTGCTGGACGAAACGCTGGTCGTGGTGGTGGGCGAGATCGGCCGCACGCCGAAACCCACTGCCACGTGGGGCCGCGGACACTGGAGCTTCTGTTTTCCCGCCGTGCTGGCCGGTGCCGGCATTCGTGGCGGAACCACCTATGGGCGTTCGGACAAGGACGCCGCGTATCCGGCGACGCATCCGGTCAGCCCCGAGGACATGGCCGCGACGATTTATCAATCGCTGGGGATCGATCCGCATCTGGTCATCCCCGACCAACAAGGCCGTCCAGTCAGGATGATCGAGGGCGGCGAGCCGTTGACGAAATTGTTTTCTTAGCACGAGGGGCAGAATCAAAACCTCTGGTAGGTGTTGGATTGGAATCAAGGAACCATTGATGAACGGCGACTTCTGTCGTGGCCCTGTCTCCCGCCGCGGCTTCATGCAAATTGGTGCGTTAGCGTTGGGCGGCGGCACATTGGCCGATGTCCTCGCCGCTCGGGCGGCCGCCGGTCAAACGGCTGCGCCGGATACGTCGGTCATCATGCTGTATCAGCATGGTGGTGCGTCGCAATTGGAAACGTACGATCTCAAGCCCGATGCGCCGAGCGATTACCGCAGCATCTTCTCGCCGATTTCCAGTAACGTCCCCGGCATGGATTTCTGTGAGTTGTTTCCGCTGCAGGCGAAACTGGCCGACAAATTCTCGCTGGTGCGGTCGCTGCATCACGATGTCGGAATTCACAGCGACGGCGGCATCGTCGTCCTTACCGGCAAGCGGCCGACGAAACTCGATCCGACATCACAGTCGAAGAGCGAGAACCCCGATTTCGGCCACATCACCGGCAAGATTCGCGGTATGAAAACCAGGGCGATTCCACCGTACGTTGCGATTCCCCGAAAACCCTACATGACACGGCCGACCTATCTTGGATTGCATAACGCCCCATTCGAGCCGGGCGACCCCGCGTCAAAAAGTTATACACCGCCTCAGGTCAAGTTGGCTGCCGGTCGCGATTCCCGCTTTCTCAAAAACCGCCAACAACTCGTCCGGCAACTCGATCGAATGCGCAACGATCTGGACGTCGCGGGTGAACTCGGCAGCATCGAGAAGTTTCGCGGCCTCGCCTTCCAAATGCTCACCAGTCCGGAAGTGGCGAAAGCATTCGATATCAAACGCGAAGACCCTCGACTCAGTGAACGATACGGCGACAACCAGTGGGGGCAGTGTTGTCTGCTTGCCCGCCGACTGGCCGAAGCCGGAACCGCCGTCATCAATGTGTATTTCAATACGCCCAAGACTGGGCAGGAATTCACCAACTGGGACGATCATATCTCAAATGCGGGTCGCCCGGGACATTTCGGAAAATACATGAAGGTTCGCCTGCCGTACATGGATCAGGCCGTCAGCACGCTCATCGAAGACATCCATGAACGCGGTCTCAACCGAAAGGTTTTGATCGTTGTCGTCGGTGAGTTCGGCCGCACGCCACGTTTGAGCAAGAACACGACGGGCGCCGGTCGCAATCACTGGCCGCAAGCCTATACGGCGCTGTTATCGGGCGGAGATTTGCGAATGGGACAGGTGGTCGGCGCAACCAATAGCAAGGCGGAATACCCGGCCCAGAAACCGTACACACCACAGGATTTGCTGGCGACCGTTTACCGCCATTTGGGCATCGACCCGCAATGGACGTTCAACGATCACTCCGGCCGTCCCCACTACATTCTCGATAGCGGTCGACCGATTCCCGAGTTGATTTGATTGCCCCGCACGCCGCGCAATCTGGGGATGAAAACCTTCACGGCTCTTGCGTACTTGTCGGCTCTTTGGCGCGGCCGGCGGCCCAGGCGCGCAGCGCTTTCAATTCTCTCAGTCCCCGACCAAAGTAAATGCTTTTCAGTGAATCGAAATGCTGCCGATAGACGCGGTCGCGGCGTTCCTTCCAGTCGACTTGCGGCGTGACCCAGCCCCGCTCGGTCATCGTGAGGGTCAATGCGTTGGCGATGAGTTGATGTCCGCGGAATTTTGGATGGACGTGGTCAACCAGTATTTCACCACTCAGAATCCCGTGTCGGCATTCCGTTTCCAGTAGCGTGTAGGCGTCAACTAATGGAGTGCCGGTATCGGCCGCAGCGTCGGTCAACACATTCTCCAACGGGGCGATCATTCGCAGCGGGCAGATATCCAGTTCGCGCGCCCTCAAGAACGATTCGCGTGCGAGATCCGGACTTCCTGTCAGCAGGTGGCATCGCCCCAATTCGTAATGTGTCGCCGCGTACTCGTCATCGACATCGAGAGCCTGATCAAACAGTTGAACCGACTGAAACAGGTCGTCGCGATAATGGTTCTGCGCCTGCTGGACCAGCGTTTGCCAGCGGGCGAGTTCTTCCCGTGATAGCTTATCGCGATGTTGCGACTTAAACGGCGGGCAATCGCTCAGATTGGAAGGGGGACGCATGAGAATCAGCGGAATCTCCGCATTCTGCGAAAGCGTAATCATCCGCCGAACATTGTGTTCGTAATGGGCGATCACGCCGGAACGAAAAACGGGGTCGCGATGAAACGCCTCGATGCCGTTCTTGTAATTGAGCAGCGCATCGGCATCGACGGACAGGTTTGGTCGGCCTGTCGAGGATGCATCCGCTTGAGTTAGAGATTGATAGGCCTCCCACAGCAGAGAGTACGTTCGCAACTGCGAAACGAATCGGTGTGTCGCCTTCATCGCTGCCGAAGTTTGCTTGATGTGTCCGTACGTCCGCTCTTCGAGAAACTCATTGTGTCCCGTGCAGACGATGAACAGATCCGGCTCGTAGGCGATGCACTCTTCTAGGATCGGTACCAACCGATAGCTGGCATACGAAATGCCGCCGCAGTTGATGACTTCCCAATTTCGTTCGGGCTGAGCAGTTTCCAAGCTCAATTGCAGCCACTTGGTGAACGATGTGTCGGTGGAATACGGTCGCCCTTGGACCGTCGAACCTCCCAGGCAAAAAACGCGAAATGTGTCTTTCTTTTTCTTCGCTGGAAACGACTCCGGAGCAAAATAGAGCTTATGCCGCGAAGGCGGAATTTCTAGCCGCGTACCCGATTCGTTCAGCACGAACAGCGGGCGAACATCGTCGAAGCCGACAAACGGATCGTCCTGCTCGTTCAATCCGCCAACGTCCAGCACTGCCAAGGCGAGTTCCAGCAGCACGAACATCGACAGCCCCAACACGACCGCCACCGTCCGGAACAACCATCGTCGCCGACCGTTTCGCATGGAGTGGGATGCCTGTTCGCTTGTCATATCCACTGGTCTATTTTGTGATCGAACCGGTTGCACGTGGAAACCGGTGTGAAGCTCCCGTGTGAAGCCCCCGCGAAGACACTGTGAAGAAGAGATGAAGACGCTGGTTGTGCTCTTCGTTGACCGGGCATCGGCTGTCGCCAACCCGCGCCATCGAGTATCCTGAATGAAAGCATGTGTTGGATTGCATACCGACACTCAGTGCGCACCGTTATATCATATCGAAGACCCACCACCGTTGCATTCCCGATGCTTCAGTGTTCGATCCCCCGGGCCGCAGTCCGCGGGCTTTGAGACACCATCAATTACAACACACGAATTCAATTCATCTCCCAGGACCAATTGAAGGACCATAACCGATGAGTTCTGTTTCTCGCCGACGTTTCCTGAGTGTTTCAAGTGGTGTGGCTGCCGGCTTCTATGGGCTTCGCAGTTTTTGTGGTGCTGCCAACAGTGACCAACGGAGCGACCAATTCGTCGAGCAATACGGGCCGCTCGTTCCGGATGCCAAAAAAGTTCTCGATTTACCACGCGGGTTCCAGTATCGCATCATTTCCCGTACCGGCGACAAACTCAATGACGGGCTTCTGCTTCCCGGCCTGCCCGATGGCATGGCAACATTCGCCGGCCCGAACGGTCGCACAATTCTCATCCGTAATCACGAACTGCTTCCCGATCACGGAAACGCGTTCGGCAAGAAGAACGAACGGCTGACGAAGGTTGATCGTAAGCGACTTTACGATTACGGCAACGGGAAAACGCCGGGAGCCGGCGGCACCAGCACAGTCGTCTTCAACACGAAGACGCAGCGCGTCGAACAGCAATTCATGAGCCTGCTTGGCACCTACCGCAACTGTGCCGGCGGTCCAACTCCCTGGAATAGTTGGATCACCTGCGAAGAAACCGTCATTCGAGCCGGACTCCACGAGGACGGATATTTCGCCGAAAAAGATCACGGCTACGCCTTCGAGGTGCCGGCGACTTCTGAGATTTCGCTGGCCGAACCGCGACCGCTCAAGGCGATGGGGCGATTCAACCACGAGGCGATTGCCGTCGATCCCAAATCGGGAACCGTTTACGAGACGGAAGACCGCGACGATGGACTGTTCTACCGTTTCCTGCCGAAGAAGCCCGGCCGATTGGCCGAAGGCGGAAAGCTGCAGGCTTTGCAGATAGTCGATAAGAAGAGTGCTGACACCCGCAACTGGGATGCAGTGGCCGGAACGTTCGGTGTCGGTCGCAAAATGTCTGTCGAGTGGATCGACATGAAAGAGATCGATTCGCCGAAAGATGATTTACGTTACCGCGGCCACAAAACCGGCGCCGCGCGCTTCGCTCGGGGCGAGGGGATTTGGACGGGCAAAGACGAAATCTACTTTGCCTGCACCAGCGGCGGTGCGAAAAAGGTGGGGCAAATCTGGCGATACATTCCCAGTCCGTATGAAGGAACGGCACGCGAGAAGGATCATCCTGGGATATTGGAATTGTTCATCGAGCCGAACAACACCGAATTGCTTCACAAAGCCGACAACCTGACGATTGCCGCCTCGGGCGACCTGATTGTTTGCGAAGATCACAGCGATACACCTTGCCGTTTGGTCGGCGTCACTCCCAAGGGAGATCTCTATCTGCTGGCCCAAAATCATCTGGACACAGAACTCGCCGGATCGTGCTTTTCACCCGACGGTACGACGCTATTCGTCAACCTGCAGAAAGCGGGGCTGACCGTCGCAATAACGGGCAAGTGGTAACACTGAGAGTTCATCCGCTCTTGCGCGGGTTCCTTTGCAAACCGAAGGATGATAGGTGTCGACAGGAGTGAAAGTGTCTTGCGCGGTGTGATGTTGATCCCTAATTGTCCCCGGAGCAGGATATCGCCACTTGACATCAAGTGGATCGAGGTGGGAGAATTGATTTGGCAGGTGTATAGTGCGTTGCGAAGAGCAATCGTGGGCATTGCCTGCCCTTGTTCATTTCACTTGCCGTTCGTTGGCAGGAACTCACATCGGGCTGGCGTTGGAGCGGAACATGTTGGCACAACTCATTCCGGTTGAAGGCGACGAGCCGATCGTACTGAAGAAGGACGTAATTCTTGTGGGCCGCAAGTCGCGACTGTGCGATTTGGTGGTTGATCGGGGAAGCGTCTCGAAGCTGCATTGCCTCATCGTCAAGACCGACGGCCTGTTGTTCATCCGCGACCTTGGAAGCACCAACGGCACCAAGGTGAACGGTCAACGAGTGACCAGTGGTGCGCTGCTACCGGGCGACGAGCTGGCATTCGCCGGTGCAAAATTCCGCGTCCACATGGGCCCCGACGAGGCGGACGACAACGAAGACTACCTCGCCACCAATACGCTGGATGATCTTCCCGGCGAGCTTCCGGATCCCTCATTCCCGGCCAATCAAGACAGCGACAGCGACGTGTGGATGCTCTCGGACGAGAACGATATCTGATCGGGTTGGGGTGCCACTGGCGTGTCGCCAGTGCAGCACGGTGAACACCGGCGACAGGCCAGTGGCACCCTTCGACAGAGAAGCGATTACGATGCGATGCGCAGCTTAATTTCGTTGGCATTCAATGCGACGATCGCGATGCCGAGCTTGTCGGCCAGCTTGGCGACTTCCTCTTGGTTCAGCATGATGGTCATGTCGCTTTCGATCGCCAGCACGCGTGCTCCGGCTTCGTGCATTGTTTGCAAAGTCTGAACACCGATTGTTGGAACGTCGAATCGCATGTCTTGTTGCGGTTTGGCCACCTTGACGACGGTGAGACCACCGCGTTTGCACAGCTGGCCCGCGCGGCCGATGGCGGCGTCGGTGCCTTCGATGGCTTCGACGGCGATCACGGCCGTGTCTTTAATGACCACCGTCTGCCCGATGTCGAGTTTCCCCATTTCCTTCGCCATCTTCCAGCCAAATTTGATGTCGCGCCATTGCGCAGGCGAGGGCTTGCGGCGGGTAAGGAATCCGTGTTTCACGAGAAGCTCCGGACAGAAATTGAGGGCCGATTCGAAGATGATATTATCGCGGGCGAATTCCCGGATGACAGCGAGTAACAACGTGTCGTCGGTCTTGTCCTTGCGGGCGTACCGAAACAACACGCTCAACGCGCGCAGATCGGGGAAATTCCGAATCCAACGAAAACGCTCGAACAACGCCGTCTTCTCGATTTTCCCAGCCATAACAGCCCGTTGGACGCCGGCCCGCTTAAACAGCCGAATCGCTTTGCCGACCCGTCCCAGCGGCGCGACGGAGAAGCCGTCACAGATTTCCGACAACTCATCGGGAACCAGACCCAACACACCAACGCAGTGCACCGAAAAACCCTGTGATTTCGCCGCCTTGGCGAAATGGATCGGAAACTGCCCGCTGCCGGCAAGCAGCCCGACGCGTTCGGGTTGTGTGTTTGAGTTGATGGTCACGGCAACGATTGGTTCGCGTTGAAGAATTTCATGGCAATTGGCCGAGTACCCGAAAAAGATCGTTTGAGAAAAACTGTAGGCAATGATTTGGTTGCGACATCAAGCAGCCGGCTTCGAACTCGATTGTCCCGACTCCGACAGCGCATCGAGTCGCGACGACAGTTGATCGACTTGTGCTTCGAGTTTACGAAGACCTTTGCGCAGCTCGGGAATCTTCTTAGGTGCCATTGCAATCTTGATCGCTTCAGCCGCAGATCGCGCTGGCACGCCCATATAGGTGGCATCGGCGGGAACATCTTTGATCGCGGCAGCTCGCCCCGCCAGTATGCTGCCTTCCCCCACGTGAACGTGATCCGCCACGCCGGATTGCCCGCCACAAATCACGTAGTCGTCGGTGGTTGCCGAGCCTGCAAAACCGACCTGAGAGACGAGCAGGTTATGACGTCCGAGTTCGCAGTTGTGGGCGATCATTACTTGGTTGTCGATCTTGGTTCCCTCGCCGATGATGGTTTGCCCGATCATCGCGCGGTCGATCGTCGTCGATGCGCCGATTTCAACGTGGTCGTCAATTCGCACACTGCCGAAGTGCGGAGTTTTTACGTGGCGGCCGTCGATCAGCTTATAGCCAAAACCGTCGGCACCAATCACCGAGCACGCGTGAATTTGCACGTGGTTGCCAACGACAACATCGCCGTAGAGGACGACATTAGGGTACAGGGTCACGTCGTCGCCAATGCGGCAGCCCGGCCCAATGCAAACTCCGGGCAAAATGTCGCATCGCTCACCGATAATAACGTCATCGCCAATACTGGCACCGGCATGAATGTTCGTCTCCTCACCGACCTGGGCCGACGGACTGACGAATGCTTGCGCGGAAACTCCGATTACCGGCCGCGGACGCTGTGGGCGAAGAATCGTCAAGACTTCGATGAATGCTGTGGCGGCGTCTTCGACCACCACCACGGCCATTTCGGGCGGCAATTCAGGCAGACTGTCGATGTGGTCGCGGCAAACGATCACCGCGCCGGCGCGGCAATCTGGCAGTTTACGCAATTTGATTTCGTCGCCGGCAAATGTAATGTCTTCTTCGCTGGCTTTTTCAATTGCCTGCGCATCCTGGATGAAGCACTCCGAATTGCCGCGCACCTCAGCATTCAGAGATGATGCAAGCTCTTGTAGGGTAGGCATTTAGGCGGGATTCCTTTCCCTGGGCCAACCATCGTCGCGGGTAGATGTTGGCGTTTTGTACTGGAATTCAGCACATGACCGCAAGATCGGTTCGACGCGACATAAACATTGCGTGAGTGGTGCGGTTAGTCGCCGGCAGATTTTGACCCAAAGCCGCGCTGACGCAGAGGATCGCGAAGAGGGGGAAGAGAGGGGTGTATTGGGTCAGTCAACGCTCCATTGCTGACCGAACTTCTATGCCGCAATGTTTCTCATGGCCCATATTCATTGCGCACCTTTGCCACTTTGCACGTGGATGTCCATTTTGACGATTCGTATGCGCAGCGTGAAGCGGCTCGACGGTTGTATTCGCGGGTTGGCGTGCGAGCGAATTGAGCGGACCGAAGGATTCGGTGGCCACGCGAC
>Ga0114993_10002236_pt1 | contig 21478 bp, 22 predicted proteins | sample ArcticOcean_MG_C_FD_87042 | JGI IMG/M metagenome (GOLD analysis project Ga0114993, IMG submission 87042) | Marine microbial communities from western Arctic Ocean - ArcticOcean_MG_CB2_150 | ecosystem: Environmental > Aquatic > Marine > Oceanic | place: Arctic Ocean: Canada Basin | collected...
CGTCCGCCTTGTCTTTTCGTTACTCATACTTTTTCACCGCAGCTATGTCCGAACGGAACAGAAGATTATACTGAATCGCCGTTCCTTGATCCCTTTATAATTAGTGCGGAAGCGAACAATGTCAACATATAGGCGCCGCATCGGGCATTTTTCGCCCCTAATTATGGTAATTTCAGCCCAATACTCTTAAAAAACAGTTAATCCTGTAACAATCCGGGTCGTGTTAGTCTCCACGCGCCGCTCCGGACAGCAACGACACGATGTCGGAGTGGCCTTCCGATTCAGCCCTGATGGCCGCCGTCATTCCTTCTTTGTCGCGCACCAGCGAATCGGCGCCGTGTTCGAGCAGCGATTCGACCGCGTCTATTTCGCCGTTCCAGGCGGCGCGGGCAAGAGCCGTCAAACCCAAATTGTCGATCCAGTCAATATTTGCGCTGCGCCCAACCAGGAGGTCCAGAACTTCAGTATGGCCGTTGAGGGCCGACCAAATCAGCGGCGTTCCGCCTTGTTCGTCCGGAAGGTCGATTTTGGCGCCGCGGTCGAGGAGGGTATCGGCGACCGCGCCTCTGCCTTGCCACGCCGCATTGATCAGCGCCGTCTCGCCGAATTTATTGGCCGCGTTCACATCAACCTTGCGCTGAAGCAACGCCTTCACCAATTTTCCGTCGCCATTTTCCGCCGCAAACATGAGCACGGATTTGCCGTTCTCATCTGTGGCGTTTGCATCGGCGCCACGGGCAAGCAGGGCCTGGGCTGAATCACCATGCCCGCCCTTGGCACTCAGCAATAGGGCAGCGCGGCCCCTGGAGTCTTGAAAATTGGAATCCGCCCCCTGGTCTAGCAGACGGCGAATGCGAACCGCGTTGCCGGCCCGCGCCGCCGCGAGGAGTTGAGCGTTCAATTGCGGATTGTTGATAATGGCGAAGCGCTGCCAGGAATCCCAATATTGCTTCAATTCCAGCGCACCGCGCGCAGACTCATCAAAATCCGTATGCGTCAGGACGGGGCGCAGGAGTTGCGCCGCTTGTCCCGCCAAGGTATCGCCGGCTTCCGCAGCGAGCGTCCACCACATGAAAGCGCGCGCCGGGTTGGCAGGCACGCCCCGGCCGAGCGCATAAAGCGAGCCCATGCGTAATTGAGCATCCACCAGCTTCTTTTCAGCGGATTTAAGCTCCGGCTGCGCCGCCAGTTTTTCGTCTTTCTTGACCCCCATCCCGGCCAAGTAAAACTCGCCAACCAGAAATTGCTCATCGACATAACCGTCTGTCGCATCAGCGATCAGACGCTCCAGATACTGTTTTGATTCTGGGTCGGCGGGATCGAACCCACTGATAATTTCCGCAAGCAAACCGTCGATTCGCTCGGAGACTTCTTGCATGGATTTGGGTGCCGGGATATCGGTCGCGGTGCTCGCAGTGCCGGCGGTAGGTCCAGATTTTTCCGTTAGTTCTGCCGTGGTGCTGGGTTCGGCCGAATCGTCGCTGGGCGACATGTTCAGCAGATACACCACCACCACGGCAATCGCCAGAATGACGACGCCTTGCAGCAGGACCGAAAAAACTCCGCCACGGAACAAACCGCGCCGGCGGGGAGGGGCAAGTGTTTCTATTTTCGAGCGTTTTTTTGCCATGGTTTGGCGGTTACCGGGCCCAAAGCGTGTTGCTGCCAGTATAACGCAGATGTTTCATTTTAAAGGTCTAATCAAGCGGCGCAGTATTCTCCGGCCCAAGATGATGCTGGTCCCCACGAACGCGCCAACAGCGTTGATGGCAAAGTCCTGAAGAGCCGGTGTACGGCCATGGGCGAAGAATTGCAGTACTTCGCCGCACATCGCCGCGAGAAGCAACGATGCCAATAGGAGTCCGGCCGGCGCGCTCGGCCGACGCAGGACTAGCGCCGCGCCAAGCAGAGCGAACAACAGCAGATGAGCAAATTTTCCGGGCCTTAGAAGTTCGAATTCGGGCGGTTGCGCCGGCTGCTTCGCTGTGTCCGCAGGCTTGGCCGGTTGCCCCGCTTGCATTTCCGGCGGCGCAGCTTCATCGGGTGGTGTTTGGGAGGAAGAAAACAGGGCGACGATCTCATTCTCGGCGGCAAGTTGCATTTGTTTGGGACCTAGTGCGCCCAATAAGAAGACCGTCGCGACCGCCATGGCGATTATTCCCGCCGCGCGCCCAGGCCCGGCGCGCAGAATATTCCGCGCCAGCGCTACACCGAGCAGAGCCCAAAGAGCGATCAGCACTGCCTGCAATGCAATCCACTCGGCTCGCGCCTCGGCGCCGCGAAGCGTAACGCCGCGCATGCGGATTGACCCGGTGGAACGAATGAGTTGAGCGATCAAAATCAGTTCGTGCACATCGCGCCCGACCCGAAATGTTCCGCGATATTGCTTCCAGCCATGACTGCCATCCTCAACCACGACAACATGCGGATGGTGCCACAGGCCCTTGCCGGTGGAATCGTAACTGGCCAATACGATGCGCGCCTGGTGTTCCGTTCTTCGCCCGGGGATCATATCCTCGAGCAGAAGTTCGAAAGCCACACTCACATAACTAAAGCGCGTCGGCTCGGCGACGATTTGCCAAAGATGGGCCGAGCGGGCCGGATCGCGATTGCGAATTTCGACATATGCGGGCGCCTCTTCGGCATTCCTATGCACCGAGACATGGGCGGTATCAGAAGGACCGCGCCACCGCCAATGATCCAGATCGCCGGAGAAATCGCCATTGGCAAGGAGATTGCCGCCGCGTGGCGTGAATCCGTCATACTGGGTAAATGACAAAAAGGTGCCAATCGCCAGGGCGGCGGCGGCGAAAACCGGCCAATGGCAACCGAAGATGAAACCGAGCACTACGCGAAACATGACGCCCGTCCGCCGCGCTGCCGGTCGATTTCGCTATGTACGCTCAATTCGTTCGTTATGCTATATTCGAAGGGACTTGAATGGTCAGGCGAGTTAAACGTTTCGCGCCTGACACGATTCGCTGTTTAGGTGCGCGAACTGTTTGACGTCAGCGCCTATGGAACAAACTAGTCGGATTTCATAAGGGAGGGTTTCTGGCTCATCGTAGTGACCGAAGGGAACGAAGATGAGACAGAAATTGCAGACACGCCAGACCGGCGCCTCAAGGCAAGCCAAGGCTAGTGGTGCACCGATCAAGGCGCTCGCAGCGGCGGCGGCCCGCCGTAGAAAATTTATTGGCCGCGTGCTTTTTTACCGCGACCTTTTGGCCGAGATCGGTATCGGTGGAACGGAAGGCCTTTTCGCCGGGCAAAAACTGACCTCTACCGGACAGCATCTTGTCGGCCGGGTTGCCGGCAACATGCGCTCGTTGACGTTGCCGCATCTGCCGGACGGATTTAAGCTTAAGCTCGAAATGAGCCTATATGATTCGCCGCTACATCTCCTGCGGCGCAATGGTGAGCGGCTGGCCGGTTTGCTCATTCGCCGGACGCATGAACTGCCCGGCCTGCCAATAGAAGAAGCGGACGCGCAACCTTGAGTGAAAACCAGCCTGAATCAGGGGCTCCGAGTGCCTCGCCAGACACAACGAAATCCGCCAAGGCGGATCATCACTTCGTGCGCAAATTTGCCAGCAGCATGCCGTCCCATATCGCTGAGACATTCACCGATGCACAGCTTCGCGCCATTATTCGTGCCTATGGTGTTCGCAGTTGGGGTCGCCATGCGATCGATTTCCGCTTTACCCTGCCGATCCTGACGCGCACCTATTACTTCGTGTTTCTGGCCGGCATCGACAAACGGCCACGCAGCCGCAACCGTGCTGAGCGCCATTCCCATCCCATGGCAAAGCTCGGAAATATACTGTTTCTGCTTTTCATTCTATTGCTTCTCTTGAGCTTCGTATTGGGCGCTTTTTATGTGCTTAAGTCGGCACTCGGGCTCAATATCGCACCTGGATTCTCGCTCGGCGTATGGGACAGCATTCAATCCGAAATGGGGAACAGGTGACGGTTGTTCCGCCGATCCACCCCGTAATCCTGTGCGGCGGTTCGGGCACGCGGCTGTGGCCACTCTCCCGCGCTACCTATCCCAAGCAATTTCTGCGGCTGGTTGGCAACCAAACCATGGTGCAGGATACGGCGCGGCGATTTTCTGCTTCCGGCCTCGCGCCACCGCTGCTGATTTGCAATGAAGCGCACCGTTTCATCCTCGCCGAACAGCTTCGCCAAATCGATCTCACGCCGCAGCGCATCATGTTGGAACCGGTCGGACGCAACACCGCGCCCGCAGCCGCCGTCGCCGCTCTCATGCTGGCCAAGCATGCGGCAGATGCGCTGATGCTGATAACACCAGCCGACCATGTCGTCGCGGACGCCGAAGGTCTTCGCGCAGCCATTGTGGACGCCCGGCCGCTGGCCGAAGCCGGCCACCTGGTCACCTTCGGCATCACCCCAAATGCGCCGGAAACCGGTTACGGCTATATCCAGCAGGACGCGCCGATTGGCGATGGACGGGGCTCCGAAGTGGCGCGCTTCGTCGAGAAACCTGATTTGTCACATGCGCGCGAGTTTATCGCGACGGGTCAGTATCTTTGGAATAGCGGCATGTTTTTATTCTCCGCCGCGCGCTATTTGACTGAGCTAAAGCTCCGTCGTCCGGACATGCTGGACGCCTGCCGCGCGGCGCTGGACGGGGCCAATGCCGAACAGGATTTTCTTCGCCTCGCCGAAGCGCCGTTCACCGCCATAGCTGGTGAATCGATCGATTACGCTGTCATGGAGAATTGCGAACAGGCGGCTGTGGTGCCGATCGATGTTGGCTGGAGTGATGTCGGTTCGTGGCAGGCCTTGTGGCAGGCGGGCGCGACCGACACCTCGGGAAATCTCATCGAAGGAGATGTCATCGCGCTCGACTGCACGACTTCCTACATCCGCAGCGACGGGCCGCTGGTGGCCGCGCTCGGCCTTGAGAACATCGCGGTGGTGGCGACCAAGGACGCGATTCTCGTTGCCCCTATGGATAGGGCGGAAGCGGTGCGCGATGTAGTGCGCCAATTGTCCGAGCAGGGCCGCGCTGAGGCGGTGGAGCATTTGCGTGTTGTTCGCCCGTGGGGCGCATTCGAGAGTCTCCGCCAAGAACCCGGCTTTCAGGTCAAACTACTGACGGTCAATCCGGGCGCCAGTATTTCACTGCAATATCATAACCGGCGCGCCGAACATTGGGTGGTGGTGGCAGGCCGCGCCCTAGTGACTCGGGATTCCGAAACGCAGGAACTTAGCGCAAATCAGTCCACCTATGTTGCCGTGGGTGTTCACCACCGGCTGGAAAATCCAGGCAGTGAGCCGCTTCACGTCGTGGAAGTGCAGAGCGGCGACTATCTCGGCGAAGACGATATCGTGCGCCTGGAAGACCATTACGGGCGTTCGTAATTTCGAGGTGCGAGCCGCACCAATGTTGCCTTATACATATCGTATTCCAACCGTCTGAAGGGCAATGGCGATCATTTGTCTATTCGCTCTGAACGCCCCGGCAAACGCCAACTCCCAGCGCGCAAGCGCTGCTGGGCATAGAGCAGGGCGCAACCGCACAAGGCCAAAGCCTGCATCGCTTCGCGCGGAATACCCAACGGTTCGGCCACCACCGTCGGGCGAAACAACAGAACGCAGAACCCAAGCAGGATAAGCCGTTCAATGATGCTGCAGCGCTCGGCGAAGAATCCCTGGATCGCGGCGGCGAAGGCAAACATCGCGAGCAGCGTAACGACAAAAATCCAAATGAGACGCAGCGGATTGTCGATCCACACAATCGCGCCGCCCGCGGCGACGCCGTCGATCATCAGCAAATCGGTATTGAACAGAAAGATGAAAGGTAGGATCGCAGTGCGCAGGTCATAGGTGAAGCCCTGCACGCCGGTACGGATCGGATCAGAGCGGGCGATCGCCGCCGCCGCATAAGCGGCAAGACCGACCGGTGGTGTATCGTCGGCCAGGATGCCAAAATAAAACACGAAAAGATGCGCCGCGATAATCGGAAAGATCAACCCCGCATCGCTGCCGAGGGCCACGATCACCGGTGCGGTTAAGGTCGCCATGACAATATAATTGGCCGTCGTCGGCAGGCCCATGCCGAGGATCATGCTGGTGATCGCGGTGAGAATCAGCATGAGATAGATGTTGCCCATCGAGGCGGTGTCGATCAGCGTGACGAACCGTCCGACCAGTCCGGTGCTGGTCACGACGCCGACGATGATGCCGGCGCTCGCCGTGGCCACGCCAACCGCGATCATGTTTCGCGCGCCACCAATCAGGCCGAGAAAAATATCTTTGATACCGTCGACAAATGCGGTGCGGAGCGCCAGCCCCAAAGTCTGGCCAGGCGCCGGCTCATGGCCAGCCCGCCACCAGGCGAGCCAGGCAATGATCGGACGCTGCACGACAATGATGACGGCGAGCGCCTCGATGGCGAACAGTGCCGAGGTAATCGCCGAGCGCCGCAACACCACCAGATAGACGACCAGCACGATGATCGGCAGCAGATAGTGCAAGCCGCCCAAGAATGTTTTGAGAAGACGCGGCAATTCGGAGCGTGGGATGGGCTTGATGTCTAGTTTACGCGCCTCGAGATGCACCACATAAAAAAGCGCGATGTAGGAAACCAGCGCCGGGATGAGCGCCGCACGCACCACATCGAGATAGGGTATGCCGATAATCTCGGCCATGATGAAGGCTGCGGCGCCCATTATCGGCGGCATAAGCTGGCCATTGGTCGAGGCCGCTACCTCGATCGCAGCGGCCTTGTAAGCCGGCAGTCCGACCTTTTTCATCAGCGGGATGGTGAAGGTGCCGGTCGTCACCGTGTTGGCGATGGAAGAGCCGGAGACCATGCCGGTGAGACCTGAAGCAACGACCGCCGCTTTGGCCGGGCCGCCGCGCATCCAACCGAGCCCGGCGAAGGCCACATCGATGAAGTATTTTCCGGCGCCGGCGCGATCCAGAAGGGCGCCGAAAAGTACGAATAAAAAGACGAAATCGGTAGAGACGCCGAGCGGCACGCCGAATATGCCGGTGGTCGAGAGATATTGATCGGCGATGACATAGTCGAGCGGTATGCCCCGGTGGCGCAAAAATTCCGGCATGTAGGGGCCGAGAAAGCTGTAGGCCAGAAAGATCATGCCGAGAATAGGAAGCGCCAAGCCGAGGGCGCGGCGTGCCGCTTCGAGCAGCAGCACGATCATCACCACGCCGACCCACACATCGGCCGTACTCGGCAGGCCCTGGCGCGTGATGATGCCTTCGTAATCCCACCAGATATAGAGCACGCTGGCGGCGGCAATGGCACCCAATGCAAGATCGAGCGGTGGGATGCGGCTGCGCAAGGAGCGCCGCGGGCGGGCGCGCGGAATGATCCGCCGCGTCAGCTTCACCCAGAATGGCAGCCGCGCTTCGTTGTAAGCAGGATAGGCGAGATAGACCAGGAGGATCGCAAACGCGAGATGCCAGGCACGGGCGATGGTGGCGTTGACCGGCTGAAAGGCGATATAGAGCTGATAACCCGACCAGGCGATGCACAGTAGGAGGATGGCGATGCGGGCGATCGGAAGGTCCGGGCTGCGTGGCCCGCTCTCGACCTGTTCCATGATCTCTTGGGCCGCGGCCTCACCGCTCTTGGCCTCAGGCCCCGGCGATTCCCCGTTCTTGCGCCCGGGCTCCGCCATCTTTCGTCCAATCCAGGTTCAGTTAACGCCAACGCAAGGGGGGCGGCACGTGCCGCCCCCGATCGCGTTCGTGACGTGTCGCGACTATTTCCAGCCGCGCTCTTTATAGTATTTTTCTGCGCCCGCATGGAGTGGCGCGGTCAAGCCCTTGAGCATGGCTTTGGGCTCCAGCCCGCGGAACGCCGCATGCGTCCCCTTTAGCTCATCGAGATTCTCAAACACCGTCTTGACGGTGTCATAGACCATTTGTTCCGACGCATTGGCGCTGGTCACGACGGTCGCGGTCACGGCATAAGTTTCGACATTCTCATCGACGCCCTTATAGGTGCCGGCGGGGATTGTCGTCATGACGTAATACGGGCGCTCATCGACAAACCCGTAAATCGTCGCGTCGTTGATCGAGATGATCTTGATCTCGGTGGAGTTGGCAGGCTCCTCAATCGCGGCGGAGGGATTGCCGACGGTATAGAAGAATGCGTCGATCTTCCGATCCACCAGGGCGCGGCTCGCTTCCTGCTGTTGCAGGCCCTCCGCATCTATATCATTGTCCTTGTCGATACCGTAAAGACGCAGAACGTCTTCGGCGTTGCCGCGCTGACCGGAACCGGGATTGCCGATATTGACGGTCTTGCCCTTCAAGTCCGAAACGCTGTTGATGCCGGCATCGGCGCGGGTCACCAGCAGCACCGTCTCCGGATGCATGCTAAAGACGCTGCGCAAATCCTCCATCGGTTTGCCTTCCCAGTCGCCGCGGCCGCGGAAAGCCTCGGAATTGCGATCGGACTGAGCGACACCGAAATCGAGCAGGGTACGTTTCACGGCGCGAATGTTGAACACCGAGCCCAGCGCCGGACGGCCGACACAGTTATAATTGTCGCCATTATGCTTATTGATCAAATTGCATACGTTAAGCGCGACCTGATAATAGACACCGGTTACTGAGCCGCCGCCGATCAAAATATCCTGTCCCGCCTTGGCCGGGGCCCCGGCGAACGTACCCGCCATAAGCGCCACTGCGGCAGCGAGGGCCAATACCCTTCTTCGACTGATCATGATGCTTCTCCTCTGTTCATTTTTTATTTGCAGTCATATCTCGCGCTTCGGGCCGGCAAAATCTCGCTTGCGCGCCGCGCGGCCCGCGCGTCCTTAATCCGAACCGTAGCGGCGCGACGGTTCGAATGCAACCGAGCCCTCACGGCCCGAAGGCTGCCAAATGTCGGAAACCCGGACCTCATTTGCGTCACCAGCCGAACCCATGGAGTATATTCGAGTGTGATGGCTTATGGGCATATATCGCTCCTGCGCCAGCGGAATACGGCGCCCTCACCAATTCAAGCGACATTCTCAATTTCATACCGGTAACCATCGGCAACCTGATTGGCGGCGAAGTTCTGGTTGGTATGGTCTATTGGTTCGTGTACCTCCGACACCGCTAAACCAGTCGCTCGCGAAGACCAGAGGGAGGCTTACTTAATCAGCTTGCTCAAAGCCTTGAAGTCATCGTTGCCGGCAGCTTCCAGCCATTCGAATAGGACCATTTCGCTGGTCACGCATTGCGCCCCGAAACCGGCCATTCGCGCGACACCGGCGCGGCGGTTTTCTTCGGCGCGCGAGCCGCTGGCGTCGGTGACGAGAAAGACCGGTAATTCTTCGGCCAATAGATCCGCCACCGTCTGTAAAACACAGACATGCGTTTCGGTGCCGCAAATCACCATCTGATCGCGCCCCCCCCCCCCGCTCGCAAGGCCGCTAAATCGCGGCAGAAATCCCCGCTACGCGCGGCACTAAAAGTGAGCTTGGCGATCGTCTTTGCATCATTCGGCAGTTTGGCTGCAATGGCATCGACCGTGAGCCCGAGACCCTTGGGATTTTGTTCGGATACGATAACCGGCACGCCGAGCCGGCCCGCCCCTTCGAGCAATATGCCGGCGTTCGCAACGACCTGATCCCCCTTGTCGATAGCAGGAACCAACTTTTTTTGAAGGTCTATAACGATCAAGACAGAGCGCTGAGCGTCGAGCAACATATGGTATTCTCCGGGCGATCAGCCCCTGAACGGACTGCGTGGGACGGTGGGTTTGCCGGCCAGCCTGACGAAATCGCCACCGCGCCGCAAGGCGGTAACATCAATATGCTGGAATTGCGCTAAAGTAGCGCTAAAGTAGCGCAACATCCAAACAACTTAAGGAAGCATTACCCGCATGAAAAAACCCGCAGACAACGATTTCCCGATCCTCGATCAGCTGCGCGACCGTTGGTCTCCACGCGCCTTTTCCGGCCGCCCCGTTCCGGCAGAATCGTTGCGCTCCCTGCTGGAAGCCGCGCGCTGGGCGCCGTCCTGTTTTAACGCTCAGCCATGGCGTTTCATCATCGCCACGCGTGAGACGGATAGCGAATTCCAATCGGCGCTTTCCTGTCTCGTGGAAGGCAACCAAAAATGGGCCGCGAACGCCCCGGTATTGCTCTTCGCCATTGCGCGGATGAATTTTGAAAACGGCAAAGAGAATCGCCATGCGTTTTACGATACCGGTCAGGCGATGGCCCTTCTTAGCGTCCAGGCCACGGCGCTCGGCCTCTTCGTCCACCAGATGGCGGGCATTGTGCACGAACAAATTCAACAAACCTATGGCCTGCCCGAAGGCTATCAAGCGGCGAGCGGGGCCGCCATTGGCTACTATGGTGAAACCGACAGCCTGGCGGAGAATTTACGAGAAATGGAATTGGCGCCGCGCACGCGCATGGCGCTTTCCGAGACCGTCTATAGCGGCACCTGGGAACAGCCCGCGCCGCTCTAGCGGCCACAAATTCCTGGCATAGGTCAATTGATTGAGCCCGCGGCGGGCGGGGCGAAATAATTGTTTTACCAAACGGCCTGCGCTGTCATATTTTGCCGCCGGGCGCGAAAAACTCCGCTGCTCGGCATTCGAGTTATCAGGAATAATACTCCCATATGAGCTTGAGCGTTGCGATCATAGGATCGGGTCCGGCCGCTTTCTATACAGCCGATGCCTTGGTCAAATCCGACAGTGACTGCCGCATCGATATCATCGAGCGCCTGCCCTGCCCATATGGATTGATCCGCTTCGGCGTCGCACCGGATCACGAGAAAACCAAGAATGTGATGCGCGCCTTTGCCAAAACCGCAGCACACGAGAACGTCAATTATTACGGCAATGTCGAGGTCGGCAAGGATATAGGCCTCAACGAAATTCGCCAGCTGTACGATGCGGTGGTGCTTGCCGTGGGCGCCGGCAGCGACCGCGCCGTCAGCATTCCGGGCGAGGACAAGAATGGCGTCTTCGGCTCCGCCACCTTCGTCAATTGGTATAACGCCCACCCCGACTGCCGCGACCTGAACCCCGACCTAAACATCGGCGCTGCAATCGTTCTCGGCAATGGCAATGTCGCCATCGATGTCGCGCGGGTGCTGGTCAAGACACCGGCCGAAATGGCGGCCACGGATCTGCCCGACTATGCGGCCCAGCCTATCCAGGCTTCGCCTTTGACGGATGTCTACATGGTCGGCCGACGCGGCCCCAATGAGGCCAAATACACCAATGTGGAGCTGCGCGAAATGGGGCATCTGGAGAATTGCGTGCCGCAGATCGACGCTGCGCAATTGCCCGATTCGGTCGAAGGCGAGATGTCAGACCGCGACCGGCGGCTGACCGAAAAAAACCTCGCGACGGTACGCGAATTCATCGACCGCAAGGCGGACGAGAAGCCAAAACGGGTGCATTTCGTATATTATGCTCAGCCAGTAGAAATTCTCGGTGACGCGCAGGTGACGGGCGTCCGATTCGAGCGAACACAGGTGCGCGACAAGCGCGCGATCGGCCTGGGAGAATATTTTGAAATTCCTTGTGGCCTGGTGGTCGCCGCGATCGGCTACACGTCGCGCCCCGTTGCCGACACGCCATTCGATGAACAGGGCGGCATCGTGCGCAACGACGACGGCCGGGTGGCAGACGGCCTGTATGCGGTGGGCTGGATCAAGCGCGGCCCGAGCGGCGTTATCGGAACCAACAAGCCGGACGGCAAATTGGCTGCGCAACAGATTCTCGCGGACCTCGGCGCAACGGGCGGCGGAAAGAGCGGCCGCGCCGCGCTGGAAGCGCTGTTGGCCGAGCGTGGGGTGCGCGCGGTCAGTTTCACCGAATGGCAGACGATCGAAGCGGCGGAAATCGCCAATGCCCGGGAAAGTGCACCACGCAAGAAATTCGTTAGCGTCGGCGAAATGTTGGCGGCATTGGGTTGAATCCATCCTGTCGGCGGAACGCGTGCGCCGGTTTCACTCCGGCTTCACTGTGATTTGACCCTTTGAACGGTGGACGAATCTGCAGATTAGGCATATGTACTGACTAACCGGATGATAATGAAATTATCCCGGAGTTTTATTCATCCAATCTATGGAGAGATTCGTGAGCTCGGATGGAAATGCGGCGTTGAAACTTGCAGAAGTTTCGCGCGAAGAAGTCGATGCGGTCGTGGTGCGCTTTGCCGGAGATTCGGGAGACGGCATCCAATTGACAGGCTCGCGGTTTGCCGATGCCACGGCAGTGGCCGGTCAGGACCTTGAGACCTTTCCCGATTTTCCAGCCGAAATCCGCGCCCCTCTCGGCACCACCTATGGCGTCTCGGCCTTTCAAATCAATTTTGGCTCCGGTGTGATCCTGACCTCGGGAGATGCGCCGGATGTGCTGGTCGCGCTCAATCCGGCGGCGCTGATCGTCAATATTGAAGAGGTCAAACCGGGCGGCCTGGTGATTGTCGATTCAGGTTCTTTCTCTGATAAAAACCTCCAAAAAGCGGGCTATAAGAGCAATCCGCTTGAAGACGACAGCCTCGAAAAATACCGCATCTTTCCGATAGATATTTCGCGCCTGACCCTGGAATCGGTAAACGATATCGAGGTCAACAAACGCGATGGCCTGCGCTGCAAGAATATGTGGACGTTGGGGCTAATCAGCTGGATGTACGACCGCGAGCTGGCCCCCACCTCCAATTGGCTGGAGGGCAAATTCGGCAAGAAATTGCCAGACGTGGCCAAGGCCAATATTGCCGCGCTCAAGGCCGGCCACGCCTTCGGCGAAACGGCGGAGATGCCGGACGGCGTGCGCGGCTATTCCATCCAGCCGGCGGACTTCGAACCCGGTATTTACCGCACCGTCACCGGCACCGAAGCCACCGCATGGGGCCTCGTCGCCGGCGCCCGATTGGCCGGCCTCGACATCACCATGTGCTCCTATCCGATTACGCCGGCATCGGGCCTGCTGCATGTTTTGGCGCGGCTAAAATCCTATGGCGTGACCACCTTTCAGGCAGAGGATGAAATTGCTGCGGTCGGCGCCGCGATCGGCGCCTCTTATGCCGGCTCGCTCGGCGTGACCTCCAGTTCCGGGCCAGGCATCGCCCTCAAGACCGAGGCGATTGGCCTCGCCATCGCCACTGAATTGCCGCTCATCGTGGTCAATACACAGCGCGCCGGACCCTCCACCGGCATGCCGACCAAGACGGAACAATCCGATCTGTACCTTGCCGTGTATGGCCGCAACGCCGATTCGCCGCTCGTCGTTATCTCGGCGCATTCCTCCGCTGATTCTTTCGATGTGGCGATTGAGGCGGTGCGCCTGGCGACCAAATACATGACTCCGGTGATTATCCTCAGCGACACCTACATCGCCAACGCAGCCGAACCCTGGCGGGTACCGGACGCCGATCATTTCGAGCCGTTCAAGGTCGATTTCCGCACCGAGAGCGCCGGCTTCCAACCGTTTATGCGCGACGACAAGACGCTGGCGCGGCCCTGGGTCAAGCCCGGAACGCCCGGTCTGGAACACCGCATCGGCGGTTTGGAGCGGGCCTATGACAGCGGCAACGTCTCCTACGATCCGAAGAACCATCAGCGCATGACCAATGTCCGCGTCAAGAAGATCGAAGGCATCGCCGATGACATCCCGCTGCAGAGCGTGGAAGTGGGCACCGATAGCGGCCAATTGGCGGTGGTCGGTTGGGGCTCGACCTATGGACCGATCCGCACCGCTGTCATAAATTTGCGGGCAGAGGGCAAGGCGGTGAGCCACATCCATTTGCGCTATATAAATCCGATGCCGAAAAATCTCGGCGAGCTCCTGGCCCGCTTTGACAAGGTACTGGTGCCAGAGATGAATATGGGCCAGCTCAGTACAATCCTGCGCGACCGCTTTTTGGTGCCGGCGGAAGGCTTACACAAGGTAACCGGAAAGCCGTTCCGGATTGTCGAAATCGAAGACGGCATTCGTGCCAGCCTGGAGAAGTGAGATGAATGATATCGCAGCCGCAGCGGAACTAACTCCCAAGGACTTCACTTCCGACCAGGAAATTCGCTGGTGCCCAGGTTGTGGCGATTACGCGATCGTCAAGATCGTACGCAAGGCGTTGGCCGAAATCGGCACGCCGACGGAGAATGTGGTGTTCGTCTCCGGCATCGGTTGCGCCGCACGCTTTCCGTATTACATGGCTACTTACGGATTCCACACAATTCATGGCCGCGCGCCGGCGATTGCCACCGGCGTGAAACTTGCCAATCCGGATCTGGATGTTTGGGTGGTCGGTGGCGACGGCGACATGCTCTCGATTGGCGGCAATCACACGCTGCATGCAGTTCGGCGCAATGTTGACCTCAATATTCTGCTCTTCAACAACGAGATTTACGGCCTGACGAAGGGGCAGTATTCGCCGACCTCGCGCGAAGGCACCCGCTCACCGTCTACACCAATGGGCTCCGTCGATCATCCGGTCTCGGCGACCTCTTTTGCGCTCGGCGCCGGCGCGCGCTTCGTCGCCCGCTCGGTCGATACCAATCAAAAACATATGCCAATGGTGCTGAAACGCGCGCATGATCACAAAGGCGCGTCGTTCGTGGAAATATTCCAAAATTGTATCGTCTATAATGACGGCGTCTTCAACGACTTTACCGAGAAAAAAACCGCGCCCGATACCCAACTCCATGTTGAACACGGCAAGCCGCTGATCTTCGGCGCCGAAGGCAACAAAGGCATTCGCGTTAATCACGATATTCTCGACCTCGAAGTGGTGACCGTCGGCGAGAACGGGGTCACTATGGACGATGTGCTGGTGCATGACGAGACCAACCGCACGCTGGCGGGATGGCTCGCCCGCATGGAAGCACCGGATTTTCCAGTCGCGATTGGCGTGCTCTACTGCAACCCGACGGAAAGCTACGACGCTGCCGTTGGGCAGCAAATAGCGGACGCCAAGAAAAAAGCTCCGCAAGCGAGCCTAAATAGCCTGCTGCAAAGCGGCCATACGTGGACGGTCGAGCCGCATTAACCCGGCGACGGCGTCTCATCAAGGATACTAACCGAACGGAACCACTCAATGTCGGGCGCGGATGTCTGACATGAATCGAGTATTTGTTTGGTGCGGATGTAACTCTCGGTCTGGGTCCATGAGTCAAAATCCGCGGTCGCGCGCCACCGCCCGACCACGATTCGTTGTGATGGTTCCGAGACCGGCGCCCAAGATGCGACGCCCAACCAGCCCGGCGCCGAGGCGGCTTCCTCGATACGCTCGCGAAAGGCGGCGTCCCATGTTGCTTCCGCGCCGGGGCGCAAATTGAACCGCCCAACGACCTGAAATATTTCGCCCTGTTGCGCGCCGTCGGTCATTTCAAAAACATCCTTACTGCTGGATGAACTCGAGATGCCGCGCTGCCGAACGGGTAATGGCGGCCTTGCCGTCGCTCGGCACCATGTGCCCCGACCACAAAGAATAGATTCTGTCGAACTCGAAGGGCTCGAGCCGGCGAACGATTTCTTTCACCGCCGTGGGGCCCATCGGGATGAAATTTACAACGCTGTACATGAACCCGACATAGCGCCTGTCCATCACCGTCTTGATCGTGTCTCCGGTGATCAAAGCGCCGAGACCGTCCTCCGTGTTTGCCCAGTGCAGCGCGGAGGAGCCGGTGAAGTGCCCGCCGAGTTGGATAAGGGTGACGCCGGGCGTGAGGTCGAGCGTCTCGCCTTGCCAATAAACCAGGTGGTCGCTGGGATCCATCACCCAGTCGCGATCCGTAGCATGTATATATACCGGAATGTCGAGCGCTTCGGCCCACGAACTCATTGAGGCATAGAAATGCGGGTGCGAGATCGCCATGGCCAAAATGGGGCCACGCGAGCGTATGAGGTCGAGCGTCTTGTCATCGAAATAGGTCGTGCAGTCCCAGATAATCGTGCCCTCAGGTGTGTCGATCAGATACGCACGCTGACCGATTGCCGTCGCCGGCACGATATCGAGGCTGGTTAGCCCGGGCTCTTCGATATGAAGTGCGCTGCCGCGCGGGTTTTGACGCAGCCGATCGAGGGTTGTCCATTGCTGGCCGTGCCAGCCGATATATTGGCGCTCATCGGCGCAGATTGGGCACAGGTCCATGGTCACATCTGTCGGCGCGTACTGAACGCCGCAGGTCATGCAGATTGGCCGCCATGGCGGCGGGCCGAGTTCCGAAAGATCCGCGACCCCGGTCTCGTCGGGTGAGCCGGCGCGCCCGGCCGAGAATGCTTCTCCCGCGACTTCGTTTGGGCGGTCTTTCTCGGCGATGGTCAAGCGGCAGCCCTCTAGGCGGCTTCGGCCATGCGCCGATTGAACGCCGTCCGGGCGCGCTGTTGCAGCACAAGCGTGTGGTCCACCCGTTTACGGACCCGTTGCTGCTGGTCCTCCGTGATGCAGTATTTTTTGATGCATTGTTTGCCGAGCTTCATATGGAATTTTTCGTCCGGGATGATGCGGTCGATGGTTTCCTGCACGAACTTGGGAACCAGATCGTAGACCTGCTCGAAGGATTTGTAGGCGCCGAGTTCACCGGTGACGTTGTGCGCGGCGACGCGCTCGATCGTGTCATCACCGGTCGGATACCATTGATCGATCCACTCGACCCATTCGGGTTCGAGCTGGTAGTCGCCAATTGTGTCGACGCCGAGTTTCGATAGCGACTTCATGTGGAGTTGATAGTGCACCGCTTCATCCCGGATCTGCTGCGCCAACATCCCGAATATGTCGATTTCCGGCGTATGCGGAAGCCAGCCAGCAATGAATTCCGCGGCGCTGCGCTCGTAATAGGCTTGAAATTTGAGGAACTCGATGAGCTGCCCCTCGCTGAACTCGCCACTCGCGAAGAATGTTGCCGCCTCTGAAGGGGCGTTCGCTTGGCTCTCCTCTATCGAAGTGATCAGCCCGTCATAGAATTTAGATGAAGATTCCACGTCGCTCACCTAATTCAGTAGTTCAGCCAAGATCCATGAACAGTCTGTATGATAGCCGACAGGGCGTCAATTGACGCTCGATTTGGCTTATCGCTATGGCCGCGGCGCGTTGTGCCAGGTCGTATCCGCGGTGAACGTTCGATCAAACCCCTCGCCGTTCCAGGTCGTGATTTTTTTCGCCCGAACATAGAACGGCACACGGGGAAATCCGAACGTTGTTTCGGCATAGGCGACCCCGGGTAAACCGAGGTAGCGCTCGGCCATGCCGCGTGCCGGTGGGATCCAATCAAAATCATCGGGCAGGAACTCCGCCTCGCCCTGAACGCTGACCCTTTTATAGGGCGTGGTCGGATTGTCGACGAGAAGACCGCAGCGCGAGTCGCGGCGCAGGTTGCGCACCATACTTGTGCGTTCCTTGCTGACCACCAGAAAGGCCTGCTCATCGGCCAGCCAGTCATACCAAACCGGGCTCATCACCGGCCACCCGTCGGCCATCGTGGTGGCGATCTTGGCGAATATTGCGCCCGAGGTGAGGAACGCGTCGCGTTCTTCTATGGTCATGCCGCGACCTGAGTCAGATGTCATCGCCATGTTAATTCCCCTTCGTTCCGCCGGTCCAAAATAAATTATAGCCGTTGCGGAGCAGGCACAAGCGAAGGCCGCGAATGCGGTTAGCGCCTCGTCTCCGCCCTGAGGCTGCCTAAGATAACCAGGGCGAGACCACAGAAAAGCAGCACCAGTGCAAGCCATATCCACAGGCTGTGCGCTTCGCTGTGAATCAGCATGCCCCAGCCGATGCCGGTCACCGTGGCGATATAATTTTGCACCGAGAAGAAAACCGGGCCGGCGAGGCGGATCGTCTCCATCAGCAGCCAGAAAAACATGGCGAAGATCAGCGCGACCCCGATCAGTGCCCAGTCGCCGTCTCCCATGGCGCCGACACCGCCTTCGAACCACCACCACTCGCCCGTCGCCACCATCACCAAGCCCAGGAAGAGGGCGCCGGTCAACGACATCGCGGCGCCGAGCGCCAGGGAAGAGGATTGCGGCGCGCGCACCAGCGGGATCAACACATTGGCCATGGCGTAACAGATCGGCGTCAGAAATGAGACCAGCACCCAGACCGCCATATCAGGCGAGGGGAGACCGGCCTTCGGCAGCACGATCACCAGGACCGCCGAAAGGCCGAACCCCAATCCGGCCAGTTTGAACGCGTTCACTTTGTCGATCCGCAGCACAAGCGCGAACGCGTAGGTCAGCATCGGCACAAGTGTTAACGGCAATGCCACAACGCCGGCGGGCAATTTAGCGGCGACAAAGTTCAGCACCAGCAACGGTAACGCCAAGCCAACCGAGCCCAATACGGCGTATCCCTTGAGGTGGCGCAGCGAAAGACCCGGCGGGCGGCGGAAAATGAAGGACAAAGCCAACAGCAGCAGGCCGGCGCCAACCGCCTGCCAAAACGCGTAAGGAATGAAGGGGATGCCGTCGGTGGCGGCGATGCGGTTGAGAGAGAACGTCAAGCCAAACAGGATTCCGGAAGCGAACATCATCACTGTCGGTAACAGGCGCAACCCCGCCGACGGCGAACTGGCCGCTGTGTCGGGCGGATGGATGCTTTGAAACCGGTCACCCGGCGCAACCGGTTCAGCCGGCTTGGCTGGCGGTGGCTGATGCCAGAGATGCCCGCATTTTGCGCATCGCACGTTTCGGCCTAACCGCCCGAGTGCTTGCGGGCCGACGCGGAAGCGCGCGCTGCATGAGGGACATCCGATGATCATCGAAGATGAGGATTTGTCGGTGAATGATGGCGGGGCACCGGACCAGTATAGCGCCGCAGCGCCTCGATTACGAAAACCTGAGTGCGGCGCCGAGAAAATAGATCACCAGGCCAGCCATGCCATGCTCGTAAAGATCGTTGTGCCCGGCCTCGGGGTAGACATGCAGGGTTTTGGGCTCGCTCGCTGCGGCAAACAGCTTCTTTCCGAAACGCAGCGGTATGGTGCCATCGTGGGCGCCATGCACGATCAGGGTCGGCGCCGCCACAGCAGCGATCTTCCCTATCGAATCGAAACGGTCGAGCAGCAGGGATTTGACCGGCAGCAAGGGCATGCGCGCCTGGGCGACGTCAGCGATCGAACTGAACGGCGCCTCGAGCACAAGGGCGGCGGGCGCCTGCTCCTCGGCCAAATGCACAGCGATACCGGTGCCGAGCGATTCGCCGTAAAGCACGATGCTCTCCGGCACCACGCCCCCGGCCTTTAAGAATTCCAGGGCGGCGCGGCCATCATGATAGAACCCGTCTTCACTGGGTTTGCCTGGATTGCGGCTGTACCCGCGCCAGGTGGTGAGCAGCACGCCGAAACCGGCATCGAGATAGGGCCGGACTTTGTAGGCGCGCATGCCGATATTGCCGGCATTGCCGTGGAAATAGACCAGGGTGGGGAGCGCCGCGCTGGCTGGCGGACGGTGCCAAGCGAGGAGAGAAAGACCATCTTTTGTGTCGAGTGCGACTTCCGCCATCTCGGGCACGCCGCTCGACTGCGGGCTCGGGCGCTCCGCATCAGGGAAGTACATCAAGCGGCGTTGGCCGGCAAAGGCGCCACCGAGCACGACGCCATAGCCGCCCACCGCCGCCGCGACGCCGCCCCATAGCCAATTGTTCATGTCGCGTGCCTCGAAGATAAAAAAACACCCGGCACAACGAACCGGGTGTTTTCGTCTCGATTCTGCCGTTCGCTAGTCGCGCCCGCCGCCGAACAACATCAACATAAACTGGAACATCAAGATGAAATTCAGATAGAGGCCGAGCGCACCCATGATGGCTTTCTTGGTCATCATGGCTTGGCCATCCGACTCCACATAGGATTTTTTGATGCGCTGGGTGTCATAGGCGGTCAAGCCGGTGAACACCAGCACGCCGACGATAGAGATGACAAAGTGCATCACCGACGATTGCATGAAGATGTTCACAATCATGGCCATGAAGATGCCGATCACTCCCATAAAGAGGAACGAACCCCAGCGCGCCAAAGAGCGTTTGGTGGTGTAGCCATAGAGGCTCATCGCGCCGAACATCGCAGCGGTGATAAAGAATACGCGCACGATGCTGGTCGCCGTATAAGTGAGGAATACGTAGGACAGCGAGGCGCCCATCAGAATGGAAAATGCCCAGAACAAGGTCTGCGCCGTGCTCGGTTTCATGGTTTTCATCTTCGCGCCCATGAAGAACACGATGCCGAGCGGCGCGAGCATAACTATAAAGCCGATGCCCGAACCGAATAAGGCCTGGTAAAGACTGGTGTGCGCGACGACATAGGCGACGATGCCGGTGAGCGCCAGGCCCGAGCCCATATAATTGTAAACGCGCAGCATGTAACTGCGCAGGCCCTCATCGACCTGTGTCTGTGTCAGTGTCGTCCTAAACGGGCGACGGTCCTAGCCAATGGCCATGGAATATTTCCTCACGATAAATTTCGGTGTTCCTGGAGCTTATATAAGGCCGAAACAGCTATTTTTCAACATTTTAGATAGTTTTAGCGCATCGATTTGCGACGCTTTGGGCGTACCCTAAAGGCGATGCATCGTCTTTTTGTCGCCCTCGATATGCCGCCCGCCGTCAATGATAGCTTGATTGGCTTGTGCCAAGGCGTAGACGGCGCTAATTGGGCCGATAGCGCCCCATTTCACCTCACACTTCGCTTCATTGGCGATGTCGACGACGGTCTGCTGCAAGATATCCAATACGCGCTCGCAAACATCAACGCGCCGGCTTTTGATCTCGCGCTTAAGGGGGTCGGCTATTTTCCGCCGCGCGGACCGGCCAAAATCCTGTGGGCCGGAATCGAAGAATTGCCCCTGCTGTTGCGCCTGCGCGGACAGGTTGCCGCGACGCTCGAGGCGATCGGCCTGGAGCCGGAGCGGCGCAAATTCGCACCGCATATTACGCTTGCCCGGTTCAAGCGCGGCCCAGCAGCGGCGCGGCTTGGAGAATTTCTTTCTACTCACGCGCTGTTTCGCACCGAGCCCTTCCCGGTGACCCAATTCCACCTATATTCAAGCCGTTTGCGCCCGGGCGGTGCTCTGCACCGAATCGAAGCGAGCTATCCGTTACTCGATACCGCGGCGTGGGACGCCTAGCCCGCCGCCTCGATGCGCTCCATATCGGCGTCCGAGAAACCGAAATGATGGCCGATTTCGTGAATCAACACATGACGCACCACATCTTCAAGGCGTTCGCCGGTCTCTATCCAATAGTCCAGCAGGGGTCTCCGGTAGAGAAAAATCATATCGATGTCGTCGCGCACATCGCCGGCGCTCTGATCGCCGAACGGCACGCCATGATAAAGACCCAGCAGATCGAACGGCGTCTCCAGCGCCATCTCGCGCGTCACCTCTTCGCTCGGAAATTCCTCGACACATATGCGCACGTCGTCAGCGCGCGCCCTGAGCACTTCGGGAATCGTCTCATAAGCTTCGGCGGCAATCTCTTCGATGTCGCCCACTACGGGCGCTGTTCCGCCACCGGCAACCATA
>Ga0114993_10002241_pt1 | contig 21469 bp, 21 predicted proteins | sample ArcticOcean_MG_C_FD_87042 | JGI IMG/M metagenome (GOLD analysis project Ga0114993, IMG submission 87042) | Marine microbial communities from western Arctic Ocean - ArcticOcean_MG_CB2_150 | ecosystem: Environmental > Aquatic > Marine > Oceanic | place: Arctic Ocean: Canada Basin | collected...
CGCGCGGTTTCGGTGGCCAGGGGCTCGGACCCACGCGACTGCGCGATGATCGCCTTTGGCGGCGCCGGGCCCTTGCACGCTTTGTCCATCGCCCGCGACATCGCCATCCCGGCCGTGGTGATCCCCCAATATCCAGGCAATTTCTCCGCCCTCGGCATGTTGCTGGCGCCCTGGCGGCAGGATTTCGTGCGCACCTTCGTTGCCGATCTGGCCGATGTCACCGAAGACGCCGCCAACCATGTCATCGCCGAATTGGCGGCGACCGCCACGGCCAAGCTGGCCTCGGAAGCCATAGCCATCGAGGCCGCCGAATTTCAATTCGCCGCTGATTTACGCTATGTGGGGCAAGAACATACCATCCCCATCAACTTCGCCGCGGCGGCCGATCTTACCGGTGGCGGCTCCGGCAGCTTGCGCGCTGATTTCGACGCCGCCCACGACACCCGCTATGGCCACGCGGCCCCCACCGAGCGTATCCAGCTTGCCAATATCCGCCTGACGGTGACGGTGGCGAGAGGCGGCGCCAACGTGGCGGAATGGCTGGCGGCCCCGTTCCACGCCGGCGATGCCCAGCCGGAAGAAAGCCGCGATGTGATTTTCGATGATCCCGATCAGCCACAAGCGGCGCGCATCCTATGGCGGCCCGGTCTGGCGGCGGGAACCGAAGTGGAAGGCCCGGCGGTGATCGAAGAGCCCAATTCCACGACCTTGTTGTATCCCGGCGATCAAATGCATATCAGCGAGCATGGCCACATGATTATTGCCGTGGGCCAGGGCTGATAAATTCGTTAAGATAAAACCATGAATGTGCACCCCATCACCCTGGAAGTCGTCCGCAACGCCTTCGTTGCCTATTCCGAAGAAATGGCGACGGCGCTCTGCCGCTCGGCCTACAATATGATGATCTACGAGGTGCGCGATTTCTGTTGCGGGCTGATCGATACGGAAGGGCGCTTGATATCGCAGAACTCCGGCGGCCTGCCGATCTTCCTCGCCGATCTCGGCGTTGCGGTTCTGGATGGGATCGAACGCTACGGCCTGGATGGGTTCGAGCCCGGCGACGTGATCATCATGAATCACGGCGGCGTCTGCGGCCAGCACCTCAACAACATGGTCATCTATACGCCCTGCTTTCACGAAGGCACGCTGGTCGCCTTTGCCGCCAACCGGGCCCATTGGGTCGATGTGGGCGGCTCGCGCATGGGCTTCGGCTCCTACGATACCACCGAGATCTATCAGGAAGGATTGCAGCTCCGGTCTTTGAAAATCTATGCGGCCGGCAAGCGCAACGACAGCCTGTGGCAGGTGCTGGAAGACAATATCCGCTTCCCGGAAAGCTCCTTGGGCGATCTGCGCGCACAAATCGCTTCTTGCAATATTGCCGACCGGCGCCTGGCTGAACTTTATGACCGCTACGATCACGCCACCATCGCTGCCTGCATCGCCACCATCTGGGATCAGGCCGAGGCCGAAGCCCGGGACGTGGTCACCGAAATTCCCGACGGCACCTACGAAGCGGAAAGCTTCCTCGACAATGATGGCCGCGATACAGAAACGCCGCTCCGGGTCAAAGCCAAGGTGACCATCAACGGCTCGGACATGGTGATCGATTATACCGGCATGAACAGCCAAGTGAACTCGCCGTTGAATTCCGGCCATTCCGGCGGCCTGGCGGCGGCGCGCATCGCGTTCAAGTGCCTGACCCTGCCGAACGCGCCGGTCAACGAAGGCTGTTTCCGCCCGCTGGAGCTGATTTCGCCGGAAGGCACCATGGTCAATGCCAGATCCCCCGCCGCCATCGGGCTTTGGAGCGTCGCCATGCCCACCGTGGTCGATACCATCTTGAAGGCCCTGGCGCCGGCCTTGCCGGACCGCATTCCGGCGGCGCACAAGGCGGACATGGGCGGCTGCTCGTTCCACGGCTTTTGGGAGGACAGCGGCAAGCGCTTTTTGCTGATGAACATCATGGGCGGCGGCTGGGGCGGCAAGCCGGGCGGCGACGGCGAAAGCGCCGCCATGTCCATCTGCCAGGGCGACGTGCGCAACGCCCCCATCGAAGTGCAGGAGATGAATTATCCGTTCCTGGTGGAGTGCCACAAGCTGCGCACCGATTCCGGCGGCGCCGGGCGCACCAGGGGCGGCCTTGGGGTCGAGGTGCGCTATCGCTGCCTGCAGGCGACGCAAGCCAACATCAATCTGGACCGTACATTCGATGCCCCCTGGGGGCTGCACGGCGGCAAGGCGGGCGCCGTCAACAAGGCCATTGTCCGGCGCACCGATGGCTCAGAAGAAACCGTGCTCAAGCAAACCAATCTGCAATTGAACGCCGGCGACAGCGTTACGTTTTTGACCGGCGCCGGCGGCGGCTACGGCCCGCCCGGGGAGCGCCCGAGAGACGCCATCAACAGCGATATCGAGGCCGGTATTATTACCGAAGAAGCCGCATTAAAAGATTACGGCGCCGAAGGAGGGGGAGAATGAGCAAAGTTCACGAAGAACGCAGCCAGCGCATCAAGGACGCCCTGGCGGAACAGGGCCTCGACGGGGTGCTGGTCTACGGCAATGCCTGGCGGGTCGATTATCTGCGCTTTGCCGCCGATTATTCGGTGCTGGAAGGCGACGCCGTCGCCATCGTCTTCGCCGATGGCGATACCCATATTATCGTCGAGGGACCGGTCGAAGGCGCCCGCGCCCGGGCCGCCCGCCCCGATGCCACTGTTACCGCCACTGACGATCTCATCGCCGCCGCGCGGGCGCAAATGAAAGCCTTCGGCAACCGCAAGATCGCCATGGCGCCCGTTGATCTGATGCCGTTCGGGATGACTGGCGGCGACGATGCGCCCAAGATGGAAGACGCAACGTCGCTGATGGATGCGCTGATGCGGGTCAAATCACCGGCGGAGGTGGAGACCATCCGCCGCGCCACCGATATGGCCGACAAGGGCTACGAAGTGTTCGTCGATGCCGCCAAGCCGGGCCGCGCCGAGTTCGAAGTGGTCGCCGAGATCGAAGGTTTCTTCCGGGCCGAGGGATGCCAGGAGAACTTCATGCTGATCGGTTCCGGCGGCGTTGAAGTGATGGGCATGCATCCCGCCGGCACACGGCGCATCAAAGCCGGCGATCTGGTCACCACCGAGCTAAGCCCTTGCGTCGATGGCTATTATTCGCAAATTTGCCGCACCCTTGTGGTCGGCGAGCCGACCGAATTGCAGATCAAATCCTTCACCGTGTTTCAGGACGCGGTGGATGCGGGGTTTGCCATATTGAAGGCCGGCGTGACGGCGGGCGAGGTGGCCATTGCCGAAAACGATGTGTTCCGCGCTCGCGGCCTCGGCAAATACACCACCTCTGAATATACAAGGGTTCGTGGCCATTCCCTTGGCCTGTTCGTGGATGGCAAGCCGCCCTTGCTGGAGGATGTGGAGACGGTTCTGGAAGCCGGCGCCTTTTTGATCATCCATCCCAACACCTACCATCCGGACGCCGGCTATATGGTGCTGGGCGACGCCGCCCTGGTGACCGAGGACGGCTATATCAGCTTTTCGAAGACGCCGCGCGAATTGATCGTTGCGGCCATATAAGGGGAGATGCCATGCGGCGTGGATTGCTGAACTGGTCGAAAGAAGAATTGCCCGAGAGCGTATTCGACGGCCGCGTCAACCGTTTGCGGGGCGCCATGATTGATGCCGATATGGGTGCCATGCTGGTCTATACCAACTTTCCGCGCCCGGCGGCGGTCTCGTACCTCACCCATTTCGTGCCCTATTGGAACCAGTGTCTGGCGGTTGTCCTGCCCGAAGGCCCGCCGGTGCTGATCGTCAGCCTGTCCAAAAGGGTGGCCGGCTGGATCAAGGAAACCGCCCATGTGGCAGACGTGATCTGCACCCCCAATATCGGCGCCGAATTGACATCGTTGCTGGCCGGTGCCGGATTGGCATCGAACAAGATCGGCATTGTCGAGATGGACAAGACGCCGCGCCCGATTGTCCAGGCAGTGCTGGACGCCGATGCGGGCTACCATGTATCGGACGCCAGCGCCCTGTTCGCCGGCGTGCGCAACCCCGCCGACGCGGCCGAGGTTACCCTGTCGGCAAAGGCCGCCAAGATGGCTGCCGACGCCTTATCCGGCGCCGCCCAGAATGGCGGCGATCCCGATCTGGCGGCCATCGAGCGTGATGTGCGCCTGGCCGGCGCCGAGGATGTGTTCATGGATATCGCGCCGGATCTGACCCGGGATGCCAACTATATCCGCGCCGACAAGCCGATGGCGCTTGGCGACCGTTATGCCATCAGATTAAGCGTCGTTTATAACGGCAGTTGGGTCCGCTATGGCCGCAGTTTCGACCGTGCCGGGAACGCCGAGGCCGATGCGGCCATCAACGATTATCTGGCCGCCGCCATCCCGCCCTTGGAAGACGGCGCCGACTTGGTGCATCTCGGGGTTCATGCCAACGCGGCAACGCCGCTGCAATGGGAAGGCGTGGTGGTTGAGGGCTGCATCGGCTGCTCGCCGCTTCAAATTCTGCCCATGCCGCCGGCCGGGGCGGTGCTCTCACTGGGCTTCAGCTTTCGGGACAAAATTGGACATTGGCTGGCCGACGAGCCGGTTAAATTGGCCGACTATCCTGGCAAGCGCGCACAGCGGCTGGTCAAGGGCTGACGCCGAAATTGGGGGATTGAGACATGGCAACCGTTCTGGTAACCGGATCGAACCGGGGCATCGGCCTGGAATTCGCGCGCCAATATGCGCAAGCCGGCTGGCGGGTTATCGCCACCTGCCGCAATCCGGTTGCCGCCGCCGATTTGAACGCGATCACCGGCGATATTGAAGTGCGCAAACTGGATATGATGGATCTGGACGCCATCGATGCCCTCGCCGCCGATCTGGACGGCACCGCCATCGACGTTTTGATGCTCAACGCCGGCATCAATCCGCAGCCGGAAGCGCCGCCTTCGCCCGGCACCGATTACGTGGCATGGGCGGATGCCTTCCGCACCAATACCATGGCGCCCTTGCGCGCCGCCGTGGCCTTCGCCGATCATGTGACGGCATCGGAGCAGAAAGTCATCGCCTCGATCTCAAGCGGCAACGCGTCCATTGAGCGCAATCCCGGCGGCAATTATGTCTATCGAAGCACCAAGGCAGCGCTGAACCTCTGCATGAGCGGGCTATCCAGAGAATTCAAATATCGCGGTACCACGATTATCATGCTGTCGCCGGGCTGGGTGCGCACCGATATGGGCGGGCCCAATGCGGCGCGCTCGCCGGAAGAATCGATCAGCGATATGCGCGCCATCATCGAAGGCCTCAAAATCGGGGATAATGGCCGCTTTATCCATTTCGACGGAACCGACGTTCCCTGGTAACTGCGAACAACGAAAGTTGATTGGATTGCTGATGACCCTGGAACTTTATAATTTCCCAGCCTCCACCTGCAGCCAGAAGGTGCGCCTCTGCCTGTTCGAGAAGGGGCTGGAATTCACCGACACGATATTGAATTCCGGCAAAGGCGAACATTTGACGCCGGAATATTTGGCGCTCAATGCCAATGGGGTGGTGCCGACCCTGGTCCATGACGGGTTTGCCATCGTCGAATCCTCGGTCATCCTTGAATATCTGGACGAGGTGTTTCCCGAATTTTCTATGATGCCGGCAGATCCGCAAGGCAAGGCAATCGTGCGCAAGTGGCTGCGATTTTTCGAAGAAGTGCCGACGCCCGCCGTTCGTTATCCGTCCTTCAATATGGCCTTGGTGCAAAAATACGAGAACCTCACCGAAGATGCCTTTGCCGCCGTCGCCGATGCAAGGCCATTGCGCCGGGATTTCTACCGGCAGATGGGGCTGGACGGTTTCTCCGATGCCGAGATCGAAAAATCCCTCTCCGATATCCGCATGACCGCCGATCGCATGGAGGCGTCGCTTAGGGAAAACGGCCCCTGGATCATGGGTGAGAAGTTCACCATCGCCGACTGTGATGTCGCGCCGTCCTTTGACCGCATGGAAGATTTGGGCTTTTCCGGCCTTTGGGACCATTGCCCAAACGTGGCCGCCTGGCTGGCTGCCATGAAGGCGCGCCCGTCTTACGATAAAACCTATTATCCCGGCACCCGCCTGAGCGAAAATTTCCCCGATTTCCGCTCTAGCGCCTGAGGCAAAATAATAGGACGGCCCGCCGGTGAAAGCGGGCCGCCCCGAATATTTAACGGCTGCGGATCAGATATATTTGGTATAGCCGCCGCAGACCTCGACAACGGTGCCGGTCTGGTAGCTGTTCCGTTCCGAAACAATCCAGGCCGCCGCGTCGCCGATCTCGCTCGGCTCGGCCCAGCGCCCCAGCATAGTCATCGCGGCGACGCCGGCGCGCACCTCTTCGGGGGTGATGCCGCGCATCTTGGCCATGCCCTCGGCTCGGGGGCCCCAGCTTTCGGTGGCCGTGAAGCCCGGGCAGATGGTGTTAACGGTGATGCCGTCCTTGCCCAGCTGCTCGGCCATGACCTTGGCGAACCCGTGGATGGCGGTGTTGGGGATGGTGGTGGTCAGCGCACCCGGCATCAATTGCTTGCCGGTGACGCCCGATACGCAAAGGATGCGCCCGGCGCTCGATTTCTTGAGATGTTCGATGGCGCTCTTGGTGGTGTAGACGAAGCTCATCAGATTGAGATTGAGCACCGTCGCCCAGATTTCTTCATCCAGGCTGTCGATGGTGCCTGGGATCATGCCGCCCACATTGTTGACCAGAATGTCGAGGCCGCCCAAGGCCGCCGCCGCCTCGTCGATGAACTTCTTGCAGCCTGCTTCCGACGACAAATCGCAGACGATGCCGACCGCCTTGACGCCCTTGGCTTCGATCTCGGCGACCGCCTGATCGAGCCGGTCCTGGTTGCGCGCCGACAAAGCCACATTGCAGCCCTCGTCGGCCAGCGAATTGGCGATAGCATTGCCGATGCCCTGTGAGGAGCCGGTCACGGCGGCGTTCTTGCCTTTAAGTCCTAAATCCATAGCTTGGTTCTCCCGTTGGTTTAATCGCGATTGTCGACGCGCTTGTTGAAGGCGCGGATTTGAGAATATTCCCAGACATCGGCCTGGATCAGCGGATCGTTTTCGCAAAACTCCTCGATGGCGGCGCGGCCCTCGGCCTCGACCAGATAGAGGCTGCCGACGATTGTAGCGCCATCGTCGGATGTGAGCGGGCCCGACACGACCAGCTTGATCGGCGCCTTGTCGAGATACGCCACGTGGGCGGGCATGACCTTGGCGCGGGTTTCGGCCATATTCGGCTTGTCGATCCCAAAAATGCAAAAAAGCATATTCCTCTCCCTCCTCAGAAACCGATTTTCCGGCTAAATGATCGCTGCGTTGGCGCCCGCTTCTTCGGTGCGCCGGGCCACCCGTTCGATGAGCGCCAAGGTGTCCTCCACGTAACTTTTGTCAAGACCGTGGGTGATAAAAACAATGCGCGTGCGCCGGTCGTCGCTCGGCCAGGCGGGCAGCCAGTCGAGGGAATGGAAGATCAACTGGGCGCCCTGGATGACGGCGGGCCGCTCTTCGCCGCGAACATTGACAATGCCCTTGACGCGCAACAGATCGGGCCCGGCTTCGCCGGTCAGCCCTTCCAGGAACATGCGCAGCATATCCAATGACATGGGCTCGTCGCGGGTGATGCAGAAGGAATTGACGTCGCCGTGGTTGTGACCCTCTTCCGGGGTGTGGCCGTGCTCGGCGTAATAGGCGCGGGCCGCCGCGTCCGGCTCGGCGCCCGGCGTCTTCGGCAAATCGGCGGCGGCATCGTACAGGGCCGGATCGATCCAGCTTTGCAAATCAATCTGCTTGGTGTCGGCATCGAACATGCCGGTGCCGAACAGATCTTCGGGGTCGATCTCTTCGGTGGCGGTCTCGATAATTTCGGCCGCCGGGTTGAGGGCGCGCAAGCGATGGTTAAGCGCGGAAACGGTCTCGCGGCCTTCGTCGCCTGCCACCATATCCACCTTGGTGACGATCAGCCTATCGGCGATGGCCGCCTGTTTGACGCATTCGGGGAACCGCTCCAGCGACGACAAGCCGTTGATCGCATCGACCGTGGTCACCACGCCGTCCAGAGCATAATGGTTCATGATCATCGGGTTGGTGAACACCAATTGCAGGATCGGCATCGGATCGGCAATGCCGGTGGTTTCGATCACCGCCCGGTCGAAATGGGGGATGGTACCGGCGTTGCGCTGGATATAGAGGTCGCGAAAGGTGTCGATCAGATCGCCCTTGACCGAACAGCAGAGGCAGCCATTAGCCAGTTGCACCACCTGCTCGTTGGATTGCTCGATCAGGTCGTAATCGATGCCGATCTCGCCGAACTCGTTGACGATGACGGCGGCCTGGCTCATGGCCGGATGGTGCAAAAGCGTATTCAGCAGCGTCGTCTTGCCGCTGCCGAGAAAACCGGTAATCAGCGTGACCCAAATTCTATCCATGCACCGCTCCTCTTAGGCTCGGCTCTATCCCCCCGCTCTAGTAAATTTCGCAGCCGGGCAGTCCGCAGGAAATCAAGTGGTCGCTGGGGAAGTTGGTGATGATCTCGCAGCCATCGTCGGTGACCACCACTTCTTCTTCGATCCGCGCCGCGCCGGAGCCGTCCTCGGCGCCTTTCCAGCATTCGACCGCAAACACCATGCCTTTTTTGAGCACCGTCTTCTGGCCCATATAGCGGCGCGAAATAATCGGCCGCTCCCACAAAGACAAGCCAACGCCATGGCCGAACTGCAACAGGAACGCTTCGTCTTCGTTGGCGTAGCCAAACTCTTCGGCGCGCGGCCAGACATTGGCGATATCGTCCAGCTTGGCGCCCGGCTCGATGGCGTCGAGGGCGGCATTGACCCATTGCGAGCAGATCTCATAGGCCTCTTTCTGCGCCTCGTTGGGGACGCCGCAGATGAAGGTCCGGTAATAACAGGTGTGGTAGCCGTTGAACGAATGCATGATATCCAAAAAGATCATGTCGCCCGGCTGGATCATACGGTCGGAGAAGGTATGCGAGTGCGGTGCGCCGCGCGGCCCCGAAACCGAGTTCACGCATTCGACCCGCTCTGATCCCATGCCGTAGAGCTTTTCGTTGGCGATGGCCACCAGATCGCTTTCCCGGGTGCCGGGGCGGATTGCCTTGGCGATATCCAAGTACGTCGCGTCGACCATGGCGGCGGCCTGTTTCAACAGCTCGATCTCTTCTTCGGTCTTGACCTCGCGGGCATCCATCAATGCCTGCTGGCCATCGACCACGTCGATGCCTTCGGCTTCGAGGGCGCGCAGCATGGGCAATTCCATGATATCGATGCCAAGGGGCTGTTTATCGATACCAAGTTCGATCATCTTTTCCTTGATCTGCTTGGCGAAGACATTCTGGATGCCGTGCTCCGGCGGCAGGGCGCCTTGCATGGTCGAGACCGGCGCGTCCACCCGGTTGCCCAGCCAGGGCGAGCTTTTACGCTTCGCCGGCGGCGCCGGGTCCCACAAAAACGGCGCCGTATCGGTGGGGCAGAGCGTATAACGGTCAAACTTGTCGCGGCCCCATTCACCGATATGGGTCGAGGTGATATAGCGGATATTATCGAAATTGAAGCAGAGAAAGGCGCCGAAGCCGGCATTCTTGGCGGCCGCTTGGGCGCGCTCCAGGCGGTCCGTCTGCAGTTTCCGGAAATCAACACCGGCTTCCCAGTCCTTGGCGATGGTGCCCCAGGTGGCGGTCGAACGCGGACGATTGTAATGCATAATATCCTCCTCATGGCGGCGGGACGCCGTTACAGCCACCCGCCGTGGAACACGGAATTTATTGATGCCATTGTTGCGACTACGGCCCGATTAATAAAGCACAATTTCCCATCGCCAATGGGGTTCTAGTTTGATAATGCTAGCTCCTTGATGCGCGGGCCGATGCCCGCCGGGAGGGATTGCATTGGCCAAAAAAGCGAAATCAAAGGCACCCGCCAAATCGGGCAAAGCCCGTGGCTCGGCGCGCCTCAACGATGATATCGGCGAGGAAAAGCGCCTCGAGATGTTCCAGATGCAGTTGGAAGTGCGGCTTTTGGAAAACCGCGCCAACGATTTGTTCCTGCAGAACCTGGTCAAGGGCACCATCCATCTGTCGGTGGGCATGGAAGCGGTGGCCGCCGGCTGCGGTGCCGCCATGCGCAAGAACGATTACACCTTCTGCACCTATCGGGGCCACGCCCACACCATGGTGCGCGGCGCGCCCATGACCGGCGTGCTTGGCGAATTGATGGGCCGCGAATGCGGATTGCTGAGCGGCAAGGGCGGCTCCATGCATCTGACCAGCGTCGAACATGGGGCGATGGGCTCCTACGCCATCATCGGCGCCCATCTACCCATAGCCGTCGGCGCCGCCTGGTCGGCCCAGTACCGGGGCTCGGGCCAGGTTTCGGTCTGTTTCTTCGGCGACGGCGCCACCAATATCGGCGCCTTCCACGAAGCTTTGAATTTGGCCGCCGTCTGGAAGTTGCCGGTGGTCTTCGTCTGCGAAAACAACCTCTATATGGAATATACGCCGATCGCCGACGTAATTCCGGTCGAGCATCCCGCCGCCGACCGGGCGTCAGCCTATGGCATGGACGAGATCTTGGTCGACGGCAACGATCCCGATGCGGTCTACCGGGTGGCCCGCGACGCCATCGAAAAAGCCCGCGCCGGCGACGGCCCGTCGATCATCGAAGCCAAAACCTATCGCCATTTGGGCCATTCCCGGGCCGATCCCGGCACCTACCGGCCGCCGGAAGAAATCGAAGAATGGAAGAAGCGCGATCCGATCCCCATGTACCGCCAGCGCCTGCTGGATTACGGCGTCGGTGAGGCCACCGTCAGCGGCATCGAAGACGCGGTCATGAAAGCCCTCGACGAGGCCACCGAGGAAGCCAAGGCATCGCCGACGCCGTCACTGGCACTTCGCGATACCGAAGTGTGGGCGGATGGAGGCTCGTCATGGCGGAATTAACCTACCGCGAAGCCGTCGCGGCGGCCATCGCCCAGGAAATGCGGCGCGATGAAAATGTTGTCTTCCTTGGCGAAGATATCGCCGATGCCGGCGGCGTCTTCAAAACCACGGTCGGGCTTTTGGATGAGTTTGGCCCTTTAAGGGTGCGCGATACCCCCATATCCGAGCAAGCCATCGTCGGCGCTGCCATGGGCGCGGCGATGACGGGCCTGCGCCCCATCGCCGAGATCATGTTTTCCGATTTCTTCGCCGTCTGCTGGGATATCATCACCAACCAGATCGCCAAATCCCGCTACATGACCAACGGCCAGGTGGCCTTGCCCCTGGTGATCCGCACCGCCAATGGCGGCGGCGTCCGCTTCGGCGCCCAACATTCCCAAAGCCTCGAAAACTGGGCGATGATGGTGCCGGGCCTGAAAGTTGTGGCGCCCTCGACGCCGGCCGATATCAAGGGGCTTCTGGCGGCCGCTATCCGCGATCCCGATCCGGTGATATTTTTCGAACAGAAATCCCTCTACGGCACCAAGGGCGAGGTGCCCGAAGGCGAACATGTGGAGGAGCTCGGCATCGCCAAAATCGTCCGCCCCGGCGACGATGTCACCATCCTCGCACTCGCCGCCATGGTGCCGCGCGCTTTGGAGGCGGCCGAAATTCTGGCCGCCGAAGACGGCATCGGCGCGAACGTGATCGATGTGCGCTCCCTGGTGCCGCTGGATACCAAGACCATATTGGCCGAGGTGTCGCGCACCGGGCGCGTCGTCACGGTGGAGGAAAATCCCCGGCTGTGCGGCTGGGGCGCGGAGTTATCCTCGATCATCTCCGAGGAATGTTTTTACGATCTGGACATGCCCATCCACCGGATCACCACGCCGCACGTGCCGCTGCCGGCGGCCGATGATCTTGAAGATCATTCGATCCCGTCGGTGAGCCGCATTGTCGAAACCATCCGCCGGGAAGTCGATTGATGGAACATTTCCAGAGGAAATTTTGATGGAACATTTCCAGAGGAAATTTTGATGGAAATAGTCATGCCGCAACTGGGCGAGACGGTGTCCGAGGGCACCCTCACCATCTGGCACAAATCGGTCGGCGACGCGGTTACCGCCAACGAAGTGTTGTTCGAGATCGGCACCGATAAGGTGGAGATGGAAGTGCCTGCGCCGATGTCCGGCGTGCTTAGGGAAATCCGCGTCGATGCCGGTGAAACCGTCGGCGTCGGCACCATATTGGCGGTGATCGACGATGGCAGCGCGCCCGCCCAGGCGGCGCCTGCGGGCGCGCCCAAGCAGGCCGCACCTTCCGCACCGCCGCCGCCCGCCCAACGGCAAGCGGCGCCAACCCGCGATAAATCGGTGAAATTGTCGCCGGTGGTGCGCAAATTATTGGCCGAAAACAATTTGCAGCCCAGCCAGATCACCGGCACCGGGCGCGAAGGCCGCATCAAACGCGGCGATGTGCTGGCGTTCCTGAAAGGGGCGCCCGCCGCGTCGGCGGCACCTGCTGCCCGGCCCGCGCCATCCGGCGATGGCCGTACCGTGGTTCCATTCAACCGCCGCCGCCGGATGACGGCCGAGCATATGGTCCGCTCCAAGGCCACCAGCGCCCATGTTTTGCAGGCCGTCGAGGTGGATTTCTCAAACGTCGAAGCGGCGCGCAAGCGGGCCGGAACCAAATGGAAGACCAAGGAGGGCTTTTCGCTGTCGTACCTGCCGTTCATCGCCAAGGCGGTGTGCGACGCCATTGCCGAGTTTCCGAAAATCAACGCCCATGTGGAGGGCGAAAACCTGGTGACCTTCGACGCGGTCAATCTGGCCATCGCGGTTGATCTGGATTTCGAAGGGCTGGTGGCCCCGGTTGTCCGCGATGCCGGTTCCATGGCGGTGGTCGATCTGGCCCGCGCCATCAACGATATTGCGGGCCGCGCCCGGCGCGATTCCCTCGGCCCCGATGATTTTCAGGGCGCCACCTACACCATTTCCAACAACGGCACGTTCGGCACGCTGATCACCGCGCCGATCATCAACCAGCCGCAAGTGGCGATCCTGTCCACCGATGCGATTATAAAGAAACCGGTGGCGGTGGTGGTGGACGGCACGGACGCGGTCGCCGTCCGGCCCGTCGGCGTATTAGCGCAAAGCTTCGATCACCGCGCTATCGACGGCGCCTATTCGGCGGCCTTTTTGAAGCGCCTGAAAGAGATCATCGAAAGCCGCGAATGGGCGGCGGCGGTGCCTTAAAAAGGGCCGGCGGGCGCCATCAGGGGAGGGGGCGGCTTCTGATCCTTCTCCGGATTTCCTCGCCGGATTTGCGTTCGGCGAGTTCCAACTGGTGTTGGCTCTGCAAGTTCATCCAGAACGCGGGTGTATTGCCGAAGAATTTGGCAAGGCGCAGCGCCGTGTCGCCGGAGATGCCGCGCTGGCCGTTGATGATGGCGGTGATGCGGTTGGCCGGCACCCACAGTTCCATGGCCAACCGGCTGGCCGACAGCCCGTGCGGTTCCAGAAATTCCGACACCAGGATTTGGCCGGGATGGATGGGTTCGTTGACCGACATGTGACGTTCCTCTCATCGGCCCTTACCGGGCGGGGTAAATGAAGCCGATCCTTGCGCCGTTCCATCCCCATAGCCCGGCTCGGCGCCATGGTTCAGCATCCAAGCTCAGCATCCAAGCTCAGTATCCATAGGAACATATTATATATATTTTCCGTATTACGTAATAGATATTAATCGGTCATGCCAGACAGCGGACGGCTGCCAAATTGTTCGGACGCCTCGCCGTTCTGCTGCACGCCCCAAGCCACACCGTCGCAACAAATCGCCCGCCAACAGCCAACCACGTTCCCCCCAACTCACCAACAAACCTCCAACCTTCATCCCGGCTTTGAACGCACCATTCCCAATTCATACATTTAACGTTCTACATAAAACATATGAAATGGGCATGGCTCCAAAACATGCTTTTTTTCCGGCCAAAACGAAGGTAATAGATTGGGCAATCCAGACCCTCATCATATGGCTTCGGTCGTCGCCTTGGGCGGCGGCGGCAACCGGAAGGAAAAATCAATTATGGCTGACAGGGATTTGAATAGCTTGCGCGTTGGGTGGATCGGGACCGGGCGCATGGGGCTCGCCATGGCCAGCCGTCTGCTCGATGCCGGCGTCGAACTTATGGTCTGGAACCGGACCAAGGCGAAGGCTGAGCCGCTGGCCGAGCATGGCGCAATCATCGTCGATAACCCGCGCGATCTGGCCGCCATGGATATTGTCTTCACCATCCTCGCCAACGACGTCAATTTCACCGAGGTGACCACCGGCGAGGGCGGTTTGCTGGTCGAAGGTGGCCCCAATCCGGGTGTCATGGTGGATCTGACCACCATCTCCGAGGGCGCGTCCCGCAACGTGCGCGAAATCGCCAAGGCGCGCGGCACAATCATGCTCGATTCGCCCGTAAGCGGCAACGACAAGGCCGTCGAAGCCGGCGCCATCAGCATCATCACTTCGGGCGATAAGTCCGCGTTCGATGTGGCCGAGCCGTACCTGGAGACCATCGGGCGCAGCGTCTCTTACGCCGGCGAGGGCGAAAAGGCGCGCATGGTGAAAATCTGCCACAACGTCATTTTGGGCATCGTCGCTCAATCCATGGCCGAGATCACGGTATTGGCGGAAAAAGGCGGCGTGCCGCGCCATGCCTTTTTGGAGTTTCTCAACAACAGCGTCATGGGCTCCACCTTTACCGCCTACAAGACGCCGGCCTATGTGAATTTGGATTTCACGCCCACCTTCACGGCGCCGCTGCTCAGGAAAGACATGGACCTGGGCCTTGCCGCGGCGCGCGAATTGGGCGTGCCCATGCCGGTGGCTGCGGCCGCCCGGGAATGCGTGCAGGCGCTGATCGGCAACGGTTATACCGACTGCGATTTTGCCGCTTTGATCGAGCAGGAAGCCAAAAACGCCGGCTATGCGATTGAATCGGAAGACGTCGAAGTCGGCACCGGGCTTTAAACGAAAACGGCGGCGTTTACCGGTTGATTGCGGGTATCGCCGCCGCTTTTACCGCGCCCCCGCCCTGTGGATAAATAATTGCCCTAAAATCACAAATTTTGACGTCTGCGCCCTTTAAATTTTGGCCACAATTACAATATTAGATGCAAGCGGTGCAAAACCGCGCGCCGCCGCCACCAGGGCCATCGGCGGCGCAAACTTGGAATGTAACTTAGGATTAATGGCGAGAGAATCATGACGGAACAGGCTCAAAGCAACGATAATACCTTTGTCGGCATCATGCTTTTGAAAGATGGCAAGTGGACGCCGCACAGCAAATATGACGTCAATGCCCTCGGCGGCGCCCTTATGACGGCCAAGGAGCTGGACAATGATACCGAATATGACGGCGTCAAGGTGATGAAAATCACGGCCGGCGAGGGCGCTGAAAACAAAGAAGTCTGGGTCAGTCCGCGCTTCGAGGCGCGCCAGAAGGCGCATGCCAATGCCAAAGTTCGCGAAGGCGAGCTTCAGACCAGCCAGCAGTTCGCCAACGCCCACCAGGAACGCAAGGCGCAATCGCGCAGAAAGTAACGCCGCGCCCCTCCCCATTAAAAAACCCCCGGCCGCAACCGGGGGTTTTTGCTTAATCGATCGAAGCAAGGAGAATTACCTGGCGGGCAAATTCATGATCTTGGCGGCGTTGCGCCAATAAATGTCTTCGCGCCATTCATCGTCGATGTCGATCTCGTTGAGAATCCGAATAGTTTCGCGAATATACATGGGGCCTTTTTCCGGATCGAACGGCGCGTCGGACGCGAACAATACCCGGTCGCGGGGGTAATAATCCAAGCCGCAGACGGTCGCTTCCTTGGAGCCGAAGACGGCGGTGTCCGCATAGAAATCCAGGAAATAATCGGCGTGCGGTTTTTTGAGTCCGTCCTTGGCATTCCGGTATTCCTCGCCGGCCGGGCCCGATGTCCGGTCGCCCAGGAACTGCCAGCCAGGGCCGGTGCGGCCCGAATGGAAAGGGCTCAGCCCGCCCAGATGGTGGGTGATCAACTTGAAGTTTTCAAGTTTGTCCATCATCCCGGAAAACACCATGCGCGCTTGCGCAACGGAGGTCTCGTACGGCCAGCCGAGGGTCCACCAAATCTCGTATTTGGATTTCTCCTCGTCCTTGTAGTCGGCCATGTCGGCGCCTCGGGCCGGGTGCATCCAGATGGGGATATCCAAATCGGACGCTTTTTGGAAAATCTGGAAATATTCCGGATTGTCGAGGGCGCGGCCCGCCACGTTGGTGAAAATCTGGATGCCCAGCGCCCCGGTGCCGTCCATGACCCGTGTCGTTTCGGCAACCGCCGCATCCGGGTCATTCATGGGCAGGGAGGCCACATAGCCCGGGAACCGGTCTGGGTATTTCTGGCAAATCTCGGCCATGCCATCATTGGCGATGCGCGCCAGTTCGGGCGACGTGTCCTTGTCGAATAAAACTTCCAGCGGCGGCGAGGCCAGGGACAGGATCTGTTCGTAATCGTCGAACAGGTCCATCACCCGGAAACGTTCGTCCATATCCATCAACATCGGCACCGAGCGTACGCGCTTGCCCATGTCTTCGGTTTCACCGGCTATTTCGATCATCTTATCCCAAAAGGCTATCGGGAAGATGTGATTGAATGCATCGACTTTTCTCATGATTTTGTTTCCTTTCGCTCCAATATTTGTGGCGCCGGGATCAATCCCAGCCGTAAATTTCGAGAGACGTCTCGCCGCCCCGGAGGCGGTCCATCACCGCCGTTTCCTTGGCGTCCCGTTGCCGGGATTTCTCGTTGACCTCGCCAATGCGCAGCAACGGCACGACAACCACGCCGTCGGTATCACCGCGCACCAGATCGCCGGGCTCGATCAATATATTGCCGATGGATAGGGCCGTACCGAGGGAGCCCTTGCCATTGAAATCCTTGCCCGTACCACGCATGCAAAAGCCGCGCGCGAACACCGGAAAACCGACCTCGGGCAATATGGCGCCGTCGCGGACGCAGGCATCGATCACCAGCCCGCCCAAACCGCGCGCCTTGGCGGCGGTGCTCATGATCTCGCCCCAATAGCCGGCCTCGTAATGATCTTCGAGATAGGCGACCAGCACGTCGCCCGCGACCGCATCGGCGATGGCCCGGTGCAGCCAGAGATTATCACCGGCCGGGCCCGATACGGGGTAAGCCGGCCCGCAAACTTCAAATCCCGGCGCGGCGGGCTTGATGGAAGAGGGCAGGGCGCCGATCTTGCCGCCCGCCTCGTGCATGGTGGCGGTCGAAATTTCCGCCGCTTCCGATAACAAGGCGGCATCGGGACGCTTGAAATCCGCCATGCTTTATTGCTCCCGGGTCTGCAATTGGTGATAGCGGAATTCTTTGCGCGCATCATCGAGGCGCATACCGCCATCGATGGCGGCGCGGATATGCTCTTCCGCTTCCTCGATATCAGCGCAGATACCTAAGATAGCATCCACATGATCGTTCGGCAGGCAAACCACGCCATCGGCGTCGCCAAGCAGGATATCGCCGGGATGGACGCGGGCGCCGCCGATCGAGACGGGCACGTTCACATCATCCATCTGGACCCGATCTTTGCCGGTGCGCATGGACCAACCCCTTGAATACATAGGATATTCCCGCTCCAACGCCAGATGCACGTCGCGGCAATGGCCATCGATGACGGTGCCTTCGACGCCCATCTTCTTGGCCAGGAAGGTCAGGATGTCGCCCCACACGGTCATGTCTTCGCGGCCATGATTGTCGATCACCACCACTTCGCCGGGCTTCACATCGTCGATATAATCGCCGACCGATCCCGCCGGGATTGCGGCCGGCGCCATATGCATGGTGAAGGCCCGCCCGCAAAGGCGGAAATCGGTGCTCAATGGTTTGATGCCGAGGCATTGGCCGGCAATGCCGAGCCGGTCCATGGCGTCACTGACCGAAGAGGTGGAAAGGGTACGCAGTTTTTCGATGATTTCGTCGCTCATGATGTCCTCTGATACTGGTTTATTTTTTCAACATGGATTCGTAATCGCCGCCCATCACCTGGGATACCGGCTTGCCTTCTTCGACGGCGCGGGCCATGGCGGCTTCGCGGGCGGCGATGTCCTCGGCCTTGTCGAGAACCTCGGCCTCCGAGGCTTTGGGAATAAACACTATCCCTGAGCCGTCGGCGATGACCAGATCGCCGGGCTCCACATTAATGCCGCCGATGGCGATGGCAACGTCCCAGGCCAACTCGGCAATGCGCCCCCTTGCCGTGAACGAGGTGGCCGAGCGGGCAAACACCGGAAAGCCGATCTCGTCGGCTTCGTCGGCGTCCCTTGCCGGGCCGTCGACAATGGTGCCCGATAATCCTTTTACCTTGGCGGCGCGGGACAAGATGCCGCCCCAGCCCGCAGCGATCTCGGTGGTCAGGTTTTCAATGACAATGATATCGCCTTCGCTCGCCGCATCGACGGCGGCGCTGCACAAATGGCGCTTGGTGACGCTATCGTTGGGCGGGCCCAATTTGACGGTCTGTGAGCGCCCGGCGATGCGGCGCCCCGCCGAGATGGCGCCGATGCCCTTGACCGTGCCCTTGAGACCGAGCGCATCCAGCGCGTCGGAGACCGCGCAACTGTCGATTTTTCTAAGCCGATCGGCGGCTTCGTCGCTCATGTCACGTTTCTCCCAGCTACAAATTGAATATGCGTTCGGCGTTTTTGCCGCGGGCGGCATCGCGCTGATCGGCGGGCAGGGCATCGACGCGGGAAAGGGAGCCCTTCATGTCGCCGATATTGTGCGGATAGTCGGACCCGAACAGCATGTTGGCACTGCCGCCCACATTGATGGCCAGCTCCAGCGCTTCTTGTTGAAACGTCACGCTGTCGTAATAGATACGGTCTGCGTAGGTGCTCGGCAATTCCGATATCACTTCGCGGGCGCCGGGCATATTCATATGGCAGATATCCAGCCGCCCGAATAAATAGGGCAGGGCGCCGCCGGCGTGGCAGGCGATGATCTTCAAATTCGTGTAGGTGTCAAAAAAGCCGTCATAGATCATGCGCGAGACGGCCATGGTGGTATCGAACATAAAGCCGATGGAGGCCACCAGATTGAAGCGCTGCATGTCCATTTCACCGACGCCCGGCGGCGCCGTGGGATGCAGCAATACCGGGAGGCCGCGCGCATCAATAGCGTCCCAGACTGGTTTCAGATGCGGATCGGTGAGTGACATGCCGGAAATGTTGGCCGACACGAACACGCCGACGGCGCCTTTTTCGTCGCAGGCGCGGGCCAGCTCTGCGACGGCGGCATCGGGGTGCTGCCAGGGCAGGGTGGCGAAATAGCGGATGCGGTCCGGATGCCGCGATTGCTGGGCGGCCATGTCGTCATTCATATATTGGGCGAGGGCCGCGCTCACGTCCTCGCCGCCCCAAAAGACGCTGGGGCAGGTGAGCGAGACAATGGCCATATCGACGCCGGCATCGTCCATATCGGCAATGCGTTTTTCATAATCGAACATGGGATCCATCAGGGTCATGAACGGCGCCCCGTCGGCGCGGATCACCCGCTGGCCCTTGAATTCGGACAATTCATAATTGCCGCCATGGGCGACCAATTGTTCGAGCCAATGCTCGTTCAGCATATGGGTATGAACGTCGATGACGGTGCTCATGATTTCCCCTGGATGGCGGCGGTTTTATGCAACGCGGCTTGGACCGGAGTATCCGATATCAGACCCGGCTTGCCAACCGCCCTCCGCAGCTTGATCTCGGTACCCGCTTGGGCTTTATTGGCGCCGCGAATTACCTATAACGAAACCCGGCAACCCACCATGCGCCTTGCCTATTTCACGCAACCGGTCCACCCGCTCAATCGCGGCTACGGCGATGTTCTCCAGGAAAACCTGGACGCGGTGATTTTGGCCGACAAGCTCGGCTACGAGGAAGCCTTGTTCGGCGAGCATTTCACCGATATCGCCGAGCCGATCACGTCGTGCCTGATGTTCATCGCCCGGCTCATGGGCGAGGTTGAACAGATCACGCTGGGCACCGGGGTTACCAACTTGCCAGTTTATCATCCGGTGATGCTGGCCGGCCAGATCGCCATGATCGACACGCTTTTGGACGGCAAATTTATCTGGGGCATCGGGCCCGGCGGGCTGCAATCGGATATCGAAGCCTTCGGCAATCTGGATATCGAGCGCAACGAAAAAATGGTCGAAGTGTTCGAGCAGATTTTGCAAATCTGGTGGGGCGAGGCGCCCTTGGATGTCAGCGGTAAATTCAACAGCTTCACCACGCGCGCCAGCTTTTATCCCGAGATCGGCCAGGGCATTGCCCCCAAGCCCCTCCAGAAACCGCACCCGCCCGTGGTGGTGACGGCGGTGGCGCCGGCGTCGCACGGCATTACCTTGGCGGCGGAGCGCGGCTGGCAGCCAATATCGTGCCAATATGTGCACCCCCATTGGATCGCGACGCACCTGCCGAAATATCTGGAAGGGCTGCGCAATGCCGGATTACCGGAAGACCCCACCGGCTACCGGGTGGCCAAGTTGGTCTTCGTTGCCGATGACGAGGCGACGGCGGCGCGCTACGGCAAAAGCGAAGACGGGCCGTATGGCTTTTATTTATCGAACCTGATGAAGAAGCTGTCCCGGGGCCCCAAGTTCGGCGTTTTCTCCGCCTATCCCGACCAGCCGAGGGAACAGATCACCCTGGCGCAATCGCTGGATCAACAGGTCATCGCCGGCACCGTGGCAAGCGTTACCGAGCAGATTTTGGCTTTGCGCGAACAGATCGGCCCGTTCGGGACTTTGTATTACACCGGCATCGACTGGGCCGACGAGGCGCTGGGCCGCCGCTCCATGCAGTTGATGGCGGAACAGGTATTGCCGAAGCTCAACGCGGCAATCAAGGACGAAGAGGCCGGGATTGCTGCGAAGGTGGCGGCAGGGGGATAGGAAAAAGAAAAGAAGTTGAACCACAGAGACAGTGAGACGGTGAGGAAGAAAGAAAAGGAATGGCGCTGCGCGCCGGGACTATCTTCTCACCGTCTCACTGTCTCTGTGGTTAACCTTTCTACCCGCTAATACCCAATCCCCCCTTACATTGGGTCTTCCAACGCGCGCACGCCCCAGACTTTGCCCTCGGCCATGCCCATCAGATCCTTGGCGCATTGGCGCAGGATCAGCGGGCCGGTGGTGGCGTGCTGGGCGCCAGCCATCATGTCGCGGATGCAGCGCTGCAAGGGGCTCGCCCTCAGTGCGCCGCCGCCGCCATAGGTGAAGGCCAGAGACGCGATATCATTGGCAACGCTGGTGATATGAACCAACGACAGGCGGATTAGCGTCAGGGCGCGGGTCGGGATTGGGCCATCGTCGGGCAATATCTCTTCCATGGCGCGCCAGCTTTCGAAAACCAGCGCCCGGGCGGCCCGGTAGCGGGCTTCGGCTTCGCCATAGAGGGTTTC
>Ga0114993_10002245_pt1 | contig 21451 bp, 19 predicted proteins | sample ArcticOcean_MG_C_FD_87042 | JGI IMG/M metagenome (GOLD analysis project Ga0114993, IMG submission 87042) | Marine microbial communities from western Arctic Ocean - ArcticOcean_MG_CB2_150 | ecosystem: Environmental > Aquatic > Marine > Oceanic | place: Arctic Ocean: Canada Basin | collected...
AGTAGAGTTGCAGAGCCCAATCAGCGGAATTAATTCACTGTTGAGAGTCTTCTCAATCGAGTAGAGTTGCTGGGTCTAATCCAAGTTCCCTCGCCACAAGGAACAGCGCCATCCATACTGTGATTGCACCGAGTGCCCTTCGTTTGCGCTGCGCCCTTCTCATCACCTCTTGGCGCTCCAATTTAGTCGCGTCAGAAATTGCTTGAAGGAGAGCGGGGATGTCTACTGATTCAGTCGATGGTGGCCGTTCTATAGTGGGTTGAACGGAATCTTCTTCCGTAGCACCCACGCTCTGTTTCTGCTCAACTGTCCTCGGTTGGATAGTTGAGCCTGATTCTTTTGGTTCTTCCTTTGGTGTACTAGTTTCAACCTTCGCAGTCGCTGTCGGTGGGGTTGGACATTTTGGAGGTTCATCGAGCAATCTCTTTCGAGGGAACCAGCCGAGAGGAACTGTGACCTCGCCAACTTCTTTTGATGGGCTGAGTCCATCAGATGATGTCACAAGCCAGCCTGCGGCGATTAATTTTGATAGTAACAGTTCAGCCTCGTTCGGTGCAAGCCAGCCGAGGTCAAGACTCCAAGTTCGAGTTACCGCGCTGGGGTCGAGTGGGATTTTCCCCCAGGTTCTCCAAGTGAGCGCGAGTAATCTTTCGATATCAGTAATCGCCTCTTCTTCTCGACTCATCTAACATCATCGACCATTCGACTTCCATCGAGAACCCAACCGGTGAGTGCACCGTTGTTTTTCAAAGGAATTTCATTTCCTTCGTCTGGCGCTAACCACCAATCGAAAGAGGCCAGAATATCTCTCGGAATTCTGTCGTGGACATAGCCAACATCTCCCTTCTTTCTGCCGACAATTAATATCGCCCTTGGACCCAATTTTCTAAGATGTTGCAATCGTGGAAATAATTCATCAGTAAGATAGTGCATATTGAACTCTGCAGGTAATCGCTCGCGCAGCATCACTCGCTCAGTAACCGCATGACCGAGTTCGATCTCTTCATCGGTAGCCCACACATCAATGCAAGCTCGTTCAGCGCCGAGCAACAGCAGGTCCATGACATCGCGATGAGAAAATCCGTCAGGGTCAAACTGCACCTTTTGCCAAGTGGGAATCAGTAGTCGCAATGTGTCGAGTGGTAGCCCGCCTTTTCCATTTCTCCTGAATTCGATGTGCAAAGGAAGTCGAGTTAGTTTCTCATCATCGATTGCAATTGGCCCCGGCAGCAGAGAATTTCCACTCCACACGAACCGAGCCCAGGTCTGCACTACTCTCTCCCCCATCTAGGAGGGCGGTGGCGATGGTGCATCAACTCTCGTAAAGGAGGCCGAAGTCTCAACAGCCGAAATATATGGTTTGATTATTTTTAAAATAGCCGTTTTTTCCCCAATTTTTCTCTTTTTGGACGAACGAGATTGACAAGAGTCACAGGAATTGAGGTAGACCCAACACAACGGAAGGGTCATGGATAAGTGACCCCTGCGCGCGCCTCGGTAGCACCGTGAACTGAATGGCTAAAGTAAGGTCGAAGTTGAGGAATTGTAGATGAGAGAGTATATCGCGCGTGACCCGCGTACAGGTTTTCCGCTTAGTTCCGGGGGCGGAAGAGGACGGATAGAAGTCGATGAGGCTTACCGCCCAAGTCGTGGTCCGTGGGATGCAATCAAACATTTCGACATCTTGCCGCTTGCCAACGGTGAGAAATCCGCCCTTGAAGTCGATTGGTTTGACAGACCCCATCTCGTAAGTCAGGCAGATGGCATAAGAGCGCTGCCAAGAATTGCAAAAGAAAATCCAGAGGCAGCCCATTCTGCGTTGTGCTCAGCCTTCTCGGAATTGAAGCCTGAGTTGAGAATTGCAGGATTATTTTCTCTACCTTTCATCGCATTGACAAATCCAGAAAAACTCTTCGAATACCTTGAGGAGTTGCTCGATGATGTCGATACTCAGGTGAGGGTTGCAGCCTCGGAATGCCTCAAGATTGTCGCTCCGGTGTTCCCTTCGGCAACCGAGGAAATACTCTCTCGCGAATTGAGGTCTGAAATCAACAGCCGAAATACCGCCGCATTTGGCGCATTGAAGGAGATGTGCAAGGTTTGGCCATCGGTAGTCGTAATCCACTTGGATGACTTGTTGAGACTCGATGACAGGGCGGTGCGTGCCAAAGCAGCGGCACTCTTACCCCCACTCGCAAGAACAAAATCTGCCGCAGTCTGGGATTTGATTGGCTGGAGCCTTCAAGATGAGTTCGACGATGTTCGAGTCCAAGCGGCTCGTACACTCCCAACTCTTGCTTCTAAAGCGCCGAGCATCGCAAGAGTTCTACTCGAAATCGCCATGTTCGATGAAAGTGACAAGGTTCGAAGACAAGGTCTTCGCGCTTTCAACTCGATGGATATGACTGGCTATCGAATGAACAAACTGTGCATCGAAGGGGCTCGACATAGCGACCCAGAAATCCGACGCGCTTGCATCAAGATGATTCCGAAGTTGTTCTTGGAATCCGAAATGAGAATTCAAGCGGTAGAATTGCTTCGTCAGGAGACAGATGTCAAACTGATTGCTCTACTCGAAGAAATGGCAATAGATCTAGAAATTGAGGGCGGTGAGGCTGAGAAGAACAAGTTCCTCGCTCCGGCTGAGCCGGTTACCCTTGAGGATGGGACGGTATTACCCGCTTCTGCCTTCGATATCGATGAGACTGGCCAACCATTGTATCTCGCTTCAAAAGCGACGAAAGGGTCGAACCAACTAGGTGGGGGACAAAACTACGATTCATCATCTGAATCACAGCCAGCATTTGCCACACCTACTAGACCCGATGGCCAACCCATTCCTAAATCTCCCAAGAGCGGATTACAAGGCCAAAATGAGGCGCCCCCGCCAACAGACGGCGAAGCGAGATTCAAACTTGGGACTGGACTTACAATAGATGAACTCGGTGAAATTGAGTTCGACCCTGCCCGTGATGATTACGACGAGGATGAGGAAGAAGACTTCTGATTCCAATCGATAAATTTTGGATTCGGCGATTGAAATTATCCATCCGCGAACAATCCGAAATAGCGTACAGGGTTGCTGACCCCTTTGGGGTCATCCGGCACCGTTAAAGAGGGACGGCAGGTGGGCCGCTCGCTGAGTGATACTTTTGAGTGGAGAGCAGGGTGACTGGAAGGCTGAGCAATTCGAGCGTCTATGGCAAGGAAGGAGTGCCAAAGGGGAAAATCCGGTCAAGGCTTCGAAGTTCCGTCAGTACATTCGCGAACATGTTCGCCAGAAGGTTCCAGATGTCAAATCTGTGAGCCGCCGACGAGACCAGCGCAAGGAAGGTAGCAGTGGCCACATGGATGAAAGCCGATATTTCTCAAAGGAATACTGCCGCAAATACTGGATGGGTGAACTCCAGGAAGAGATCCGCGAAGCCGAGTCCTACTGAATAGGCAGGTGATTCTGGATGAGCGCAACCCTTTCCAAAACCCGCTTTACTGATTGGGACCTTGACGAGAATATCCAAACTGCCATGGCTTCCAAAGGGTGGGAATTTGCCACTCAAATTCAACATGAAGCGATTCCACTCGCTCGGCGCGGAAACAATGTAGTGGGTCAAGCGATAACCGGCTCCGGCAAAACCGCCGCGTTCGGAATTCCAATCATTGAGAGTTGCGAGCCGACAGGAATAACTCAAGCGATTGTTTTGACGCCAACTCGTGAGTTGGCGGTTCAGGTCGCCGAAGAAATCAGTTGGCTACAAGGCGACAAAGGACTCGGGATTCTGACAGTGTATGGTGGGACCGACATTGAGAAGCAGGCGAAGAAACTCGATGCTGGCATCGATATCATCGTAGGCACTCCTGGCCGAGTCATCGACATGAGCAAGAGAGGGCACATCAATCTCGCAGGTATCACTTCGTTTTGCCTCGATGAGGCGGACCGAATGCTCGACATGGGATTCTTCCCAGATATCATCTGGGTTCTCGAGAGGATGGAAAACCGCAATCAAACTCTTCTATTCAGTGCTACTTTCCCTGAAGAAATCATAGAAGCTGCAAACGAGTTCATCTCCGATGCTGAACATGTGATGTCTGATGATATGGAAGTCGAAATACCAGAGATTGAACAGCGACACATCGCTGTAGGCCGCGCCAACAAACTGTGGGCGCTCGGGCGAATCATGATAACGATGAGCGACGATGACCAGATGCTCATCTTCACCAACACCAAGAGAATGGTTGACATGCTGGTTCAGCGATTAGCAAAGTTCCGATTCGATGCAATCGGAATCCACGGCGACCTGCCGCAGAACAAGCGAGAGCGCATCATCAACGATTTCAAGGCGGGCGCTACCAAGATTGTCATCGCAACAGATGTCGCTGCCCGCGGACTCGATGTTGAAGGAGTTACAATCGTAGTGAACTATGACCTTCCTTCGGATGTCGAAAGTTATGTCCACAGAATCGGGCGGACCGGAAGAATGGGTCGAAAGGGCGAGGCGTGGTCGTTTGTCAGCAACGACGACAAGCAGCAGTTGCAGAAAATCGCAGCAACTTGGAATCTTCAAATCCCCCAGCATGACCCCCCCGCTCTACCAGAGGGCGTTACCCGGGACCCAATCGGTCGCCAGCGCGACTGGGCTGAGGTCTCCAACAACTTCGGAATGGTTCCAGTTCGCTTTAGCGTCGGAAAGACAGAGGAAGCCTCCTCTCGCAAACTCTCTGACTGGATTATCAAAGAGGCAAAACTTCCTGAGGTCGCCATCGGTGAAATCGAAGTAAATGATGCTGAGAGCATCGTCGAAGTTCATGTTGACCGAGTAGAAACAGTGCTCAAAGTGATGAGCAGCCGAGATTGGAACGGTCAGTCAGTCAAGGCAGAAATCGCCAATTGATAGACTCAATTTGTCTTTGAAGCAAGATTACTCTTCTTCTGATTCGGGAGTTGGCAATTCGCCATCATCGTCTTCCCACTCGATTTTGACAGTGGCAAATAGTCCAATCACCGTCGCTACGAGCATAGAACGCCAAGCCAACCCGGTAACATCCGAAACCACGGCATTCCGGGCAGCACAGAGTGCCGGTGTCGCGGCCGCATCACAGCCGTCAGCCAAGAATCGAAGTTCTTCTGTCGAATCAGCGAACGCCAACACATAGGTCGCTCGAAGAATCATCAGTAGTGCGACAGCGAGGAGCGCCATCGACCAGCGGGGCATTGGTGTTCTACCAGAGAATCCTTTAGGTCTGGAAAATAGTGATTCAACTCCTCCCATCTTACGAGTCTTTGCTGGGCCGCCCACTGACAGGTACCAACCTGTCCAACCTAACATTATCAAAATCAGGAATCCGTAATCTAGCATGAATTGATGGAATTTCATCATTGGTGCCCAGCACCCATACTCGCCTGGATTCGCAACACACCCCTGAACTGCTAGAGGATAGAGAACTAACAATCGAACGATGTTGAGGACTGTGATGACACCTGCTATCGTCAGCATCCCGCGTAATTTATCCTTCGAAGAAATCCCCGGAGTCATCCAAATTAAAAAGGAAACAAAAGCGATTTCATGCACTGCAACGCAGTCATCTGTGACATCTAACGGAGGCATCCCACTCCCAACAAAGGAGGGGTGGAAGAACTCGAGAACTTTTCCAGGTTCGTTTGCGATGGCGAAGTAGGCGACAGTCTCACTACCGAATAGGAGGCCGTGAAGGTGAAACCAAATCCAAGTAATGAGTTGCTGATATAGGAGAAATGTATCGTCTGGAGTGGTCAACCACCGGTAAGTCACCTCGCCCAACATCAGAAGCAGGACAACACTGCCGATGATTTTCAATTTGGCAGCGATTTCTGACCATGAGACATCATCTCCGGCCTTCTGCATAGCCGTTCCTAGCCACCCTATCGTATCAACCCTACACGCCGGCATGGGTTCAAAAAAGGGGTCTTCGGTCGGGAGGTTCGGAGGGGGCAACACTGCGCACACTCGACCTGTTAGGTTACCACTGCCCCGTGCCCGTTCACGAAACACGCAAGGTCCTCGCTACACTTGATTCGGGGGCTGAATTGGAGGTTCTTGTTGATGACCCCGAGACAAAGCATGATATCCCCGCGCTCTTGGTTAAAATCGGTGCAACTTTGGTTCTCGTCGAGGAAGAAGCGGGAGAGATTCGATTCGTAATCAGGAGGTAGGAACAATGTCGATTGAAGATAAACATGTCAAAATTGCTGAGGCAGAAGACATTCCATCCGATGCGCGTCTGCCAACTTCACACGGAGAATTCAGAATTCGAGTGTTTCATGAGGAGAGCACAGGGTTCGACCATGTAGGGCTAACTCTTGGTGACATGTTCGGTCCAGACCCGGTCCTCGTTCGAATCCATTCGGAGTGTTTGACCGGAGATGCGTTGGGTAGCACTCGATGTGACTGCGGGGCTCAACTCGACGCCGCTTTGATGCAGATTCAGGAAAGTGGCTGGGGCTGCCTCGTTTATCTAAGGCAGGAAGGGCGAGGAATCGGCCTTCATGAGAAGATCAAAGCGTATCATTTGCAGGACATGGGTGCTGACACGATTGAAGCAAACTTGATGCTCGGGCATCCTGCTGATGCGCGGGACTATAGAATTGCAGCGAAGATTCTCAAGACTGTAGGAATCAGTTCAGTCTGTTTGCTCACCAACAATCCAGACAAGGTTCAACAGATGCGAGAATTAGGCATCAATGTTGTCGAAAGAATGCCGCTTGTAGTCGGAGTCAGTGAAGATAATGTTGACTATCTCACCACTAAAGTTGAACGAATGGGGCATACCATCGACCCAGATTCACTCAACGGAAAATGAATTACTACTGAGCGAAGCGAGGGAAGTTTGAACTTCGCTTGATAATTGACTTTATTTTAGCGAAGCAAACGCCGCATAACATCTCAATTTTGCGTTTGTGTTAGGCCTCGGCCCCACCGCGCAGCATCACGATTCAATCAATAAAAATCACGAAGGGGCCGCGACCGGGAATTGAACCCGGGTTGGCGGATCCACAGTCCACCGTCATAACCACTAGACCACCGCAGCCATCGTGTGAGCCGGCCGTCACACCGACTCCATATCAACCTTCCATGAGCCCGGGGATGCGACGGTTTGAAGCGTCACCGCCGTCGCAGGTGCACCATGAGAAGCATCCGTTCAGCAATAATAGCAATTTGCGTCACCTCCCTTTTCCTGTTTGCAGCGCCGAGTTCTGTCTACGCCGACACCGTAATTCGGTCCGAGGTTGTCGACCTCCTACCAGAGGGCACTCTCGAAAACTCATCAGCTTGGGATGTCACTTCTTGGTCCGGATATACTGTGACAGACCCCGCTGAATACACCACTGGAATGGTCACTGATGGGCATCTCTCATTCACCCACTCTCGCCCGGAATACTTCACCGAAGGGACAGGTTGGGCACTTTACAGTCCGTCCGAGAGCAACATGTCAATTGGCGTACCTGATGGAGGTTACACTTGGAGCAAAGGGCCAACAATCGACTTGGAAAATTTTGATTCCTCAGCGTTCTACGGCAGCGACATCATCAACGTCTCAATAAAAATCGCTTTTGCAGTGCCTGAAGTACTTAGCGATGATGAAGTAAGAATCCAGATTTCTTGGGGGTCAAACATGGAGTTGGTCCGCAGTTTTGCCCACACACAGGCCCCAATCGACAACATGCAGGGAAACCCGCTCGTGATTTCACTCGACTCCTACGCCAGTTGGACTTGGACTGACTTGAACGACCTAACAGTAACAATCGATTATGTGTCGGTTGGAGGCATCGACGATTCGGAAGTCCAGGTTGATGCGGTTGGTTTGCAGGTTCGGGAGCGAAGTCCGTGGTCCGGATTTGAGAACTCGAAGGCTCTGCACTCTTCGGTGATGGAGATGGCGCCTTTCTTCGACTTCGACATCGCTGCTGGCTCATTGAGTGGCCTCCACATTACTAGTTGCGGGCTTGAAATTGATTCGTCTGGAAACCCCGGCGGCTGGCTCAGCGAATCGGTGCAACTACCTCACGACCAGACTTGGGGGAGATATCACCAGTATGGAAATGCGAGCGCATCGGTAAAAATCCAATCTAGTTCAGATGGTATCAGTTGGTCAACAGGTGTTACCATCAACGACTCTGAGATGATTAGTGGCGGCAATTTTGTTCGTCTTGATATCGCTATTTTCAGCGGCTGCCTAGCGGGTGCGCGCATCGATTTGAACGACCCGACTCTAACTATTACTGGAAGTGTAAGCGGTTCAACTGCAGATTTAGTTTCAAATTTCAGCGAGGTAAAGTTTGCTTTGGGGACTAACCTAGTCGCTACAACACCGGTATTAGCGGGTGGTTTTTCCCTCACAGTCCCAGTAGGTAGATTCCTACCCGAGGCTGGCGAATCTCTTGACATCGGCATTTCGACACGATTCCAATGGTCTTCCCAAGGTCAACCTCAAACGGTCGTCGTTTTGGTCGAGGATATTCTGCTGAGTGGAGGTTTCCTCGTAGAGTGGGATTACGACCCGAGTTGTGAGAATCCCGGAACCATCTATCTTCAAGAGGACGATATCGGTTCGATTACTCCCTTGCGTTCGACTTGTACTGATGATATCACAGCGGTTGAACAACTCTCGGTCTCAGCCATCTCTCAAACACCCACATTAGTCGCCGCATCAGTTGATGACGGGCGGCTTGTGTTGAGTCAACTTTCAGAGCAGTCAGGGGTTGCGCCAATCGATGTCGTCGTCACGGACGAAAGAGGAAATGCTTGGACGACAACCTTCGATGTAGTGGTGTCAAGTGTCGAGGATGCCCCTACACACGCACAACTCCCCCAAGAAGTGTTAGTGGCCGTTGGTGACGCCCTCACAATAGAATTGCAAATTGAAGATGTAGACACTTCAGTCAACGACCTAATCATTGCAACTGATGTATCATGGGCAATAATCGACTCATACAACAATTTGATTCTTGCACCAACCTCAGTTGGCTCGTTTGAGGTTAAAATTACTATCAGCGATGGTCAAAATGTGGTGACTGAATCTCTGATTGTTCTCGCTACTTCAGACCCAGACCTGCTCATCGAGTCAGTCGAAATCGATGGTGAAGAAGCAGGTCAAATTGAGAGGGGTGGTGTTACATCAATCAAGGTCTTTGTTCGTAATGAAGGCCTTTCAGCAGCGTCGCTGGTAACTGTTCGATGTTACGATGGTCAAACTCTCATCAATACCAGCGTTCCGATTCCAGTCATTGAGCCAAGCGGATTAGGTATTGCAACATGCGTTTGGTTGGTTCCCGCAGAAGTTGGAGATGTATCGCTTCGAGTCTATGTTGACCCAACTTACGATATTTTGGAGGTCTCGGAGACGAATAATGAGTATCACAGTACAATAGAAGTCATCTACGGCGAAAACGAAGGTGGCGGAGCAGGAAGTGAGGGAGGTGCTGCGAAAGCACCGTCAATGTCGATGGTCTATGTCCTAGCAGTTGTAATTGGACTTGGAGCGATAGTTGTAATGCAACTTGGGCCAGGTAAAATCCGCCGAGAGATTTGAGCATCGAGCGGCTAATCCCTCATCGTGGTAGAACCCCAGATTACCCCAACCGTGCTTTTGGGTCGGTTTTCCGTCAGCGAAGAGGTCGGAATGGCGGATAATCTGTCATTTTCGGACAATGATTAAGAGTAGCCCGTGGCTGAAAAGACTACTTCCGCATAGGCAGATGCGTCTGCCGGGGGTGGAAGTGGGGTATGCGAAATGGGACGATTGAAAATCCGTCTAGAGACGGACCAGTGGATTTACGAAGAGTATGACATCGAGTGAAATCAAGTTTGCACACAGTTTGTGCAAGGCTTGAGTTCAACCGATTGTTCATGGTTCAACGGTAGTTTTCGTTGGCGTCGCTCACCAGCGTTTGGGGTAGGCATCAGTTGCCATCAGAACTGTAATTGAACGGGCAATTTCCCCGGTTTTCATAGATTCAACAGATTCGCCAGCGACTCGCATCGTTGCAACGGCCACCGCCTCGCCCTTGATTGTCACAACCAATACCTCATCGCCGACACCCACCGACAGGTCAACCGACACCACCCCGGGCCTCGCAAGTGGGGCGCCATGTGCAAGTGCTGCAGCGGCTCCATCCTTGACTACAATCCGGGGCACTGAGTCGAGTAGGCTCTCAATTGGATGAACCAGTTTGAGCATCGCTTCGGGTTGGTCATGTTCTCTCCAGAGGTGGATTGCATCTGCTAACTGATGCATCGTGACCGCTTCTGACTCAAGATTGTCACTAGTGCGGCTACGCCGCAGTTCTAGCAGTTCTACCGGACCACCCAAGAAGAGGCCGAGGTCTCTCATCATTGTACGGATATAGGTGCCAGCTTCGCATTCAACGGAGATAAGGACAATTCTCCCGTCCCTCTCGATGAGGTCGAAGGAACTGATCGTCCTTTGGCGGACCTGGATTTTGACCGCCGATTCTTTGGGTGGCACATTGTGGATTCTACCAGTTTGATTTGCGATAGCATCAGCCAGCGCTTCATCACTAGTGTCGTCCGGGATTCGAATGACACCGACATACTGTTTCTCTCCTTTCAAAATTCGGGAGGTAAGTCTCATCGCCCCACCTGTGAGCAGTGTCAACGCGCCGGTAGCGAATGGGTCGAGAGTTCCGCCGTGGCCCATTTTCTCAAGGCCGAGCATATCCCTTGCCCATGCTGAGACTTGGTGGCTGCTTGGGCCTGCTGGTTTGTCTATGAGTAGCCAGCCGGCAGCGAGGCGTCCTTCAACATCTCTCAACAGCGGTTCACAGCCAAATTTCGCGTCGCTGGTAGCATCTGAGTCCAAAATTTTAATTTCTCCAGTCATTATTCAACCCCCTTTGCGTCGAGCATCGCTTCGACAGTATCGACTACCTCATCCGGGGAGAGGTCATCTCCATCGACAATCAAATTGTAAGGCGTCATATCGTCGAGTGTGATGTCGTAGAGTGTTTCGTATCTCGCTTGGTCATCTGCCATGCGTTGGCGGACTCTTTCGAGGGCATCTTCCACACTACCGCCCTCTCGGTTGGTAACTCGTTGTGCTCGCTCACTCTCGCTGACTGCGAGCCAAAGACGGATGCATCCTAAGCCATGATTGTGAGCCCACCAGCCGCAGAGCCGAGATTCGACCACATCTGGGCCATCGGATGCCTGCATAGCGTCGAGTAATTTCGCATCAAGAATTTTGTCAACTTCTGGTTCTGACTCACAAATAGTGCTGAATTCCTCCACAGAAACACCCCTCTCGGATGCTGCCTCACGAAAGACCTGCCCTCCATTCAGGCTGCTCCAACCGCGCCTTTGACAGATGTTCCCTACCAATGTGGTAGTGCCACTGCCGGGGTGACCGCTGACAGTCAGAAAAACCAATTCATCGCCTCCAATTATGTCGGCAAATGATGCATCTGAATCTACCGTCTGGTGCCCTCTCGATTGAATCCGCATCACATTCAGGGCAACTGGTGCCCTCCTTTGGAGGCGCTCCGACAATCTTTGCCACCACCTCTGTTGCAGCCTCGACGATACCTTGCTTTTTGCGGGGACCATCTCGTGATTTTCTCGTGCCGCCACTGGATTTACCGGTGGTTCTGTCATCTTTCAACAGTGCGAGGAGAGGTTCTTGGAGGAAATCTCCGGCGGTGACGACCGGGTGGTTTCGGTAGCGCATGAGTTTAAGGTGGCGGTCGACGATTCTTCCGAGTGGTGCAGAGAGGCAGATGTAAGTGGCAATCCAAGCGGGGAAAATTAGGACTTTGTCTGTCAACAGACCCCATTCTGTTTCCCAAGGGAGAGATACATAATCGACTCTAAACCGCATCACATTAATTTCCATCCATGAGAAAATTGCGATGATAAAAATGAAGGTGAACATCATTGGTCGCATCATTGCGTTCTGCAATTTCATAGATTCAGGCATTAACCGCTGCTGAATTTTCGCAATTTTATCGATGCGAACCTTATCTCGGTCCTGCATTGCTTCTTTACGCAACTTCCCCATCTGCTTGGTCCGGTGACCCAAGTGAGCCTGCTTGATAGGGTCAATGAAGAACGACCTGATGACCGTGTTCACAACCATAATCGAAGAGCCGACTAGTCCCACAGTGAGCACGAACCAAATGTCGGAGAAAGGTAACGCAGGCGTCAAAACCATATCAGCGCCGCTACCGAGAGTGGTCCGAATTTTTGGATTAATGAGAAGTAGTGACATCATCAAGAGCATCAATAGAGGGGTCGCCATTGAGCCCAAGCCGGGCATCTCGGGCTCATCGTCGAGTTCTGACACAATGCGTCGGCGATGCCGCCGTCGCATCAACTCTTCTATTAGCGCGCCTATGGCGCGTGAGACCTCGGACGGCAAATTATGAGAGTGAAGGCTCTACTCGGAGGTTGAAGACGATGGATTCTCCCGAGGATGTTTTGACCGCAGTTCGCGATGCGGTGGCCGCTGGTGACCTAGCCACAGCGGAGGTTGTATTGCGTCAAGCATCGAAGCGGTGGTCCAGAGAGCCGGAGTTTGCCATTCGGCATGCGAAGGTATTGACTCAGATGAATAACGAAAAATCTGCCTACAAAGTTTACCGAAAAGTGATGAAAAAAGCACCAGAAAGGTTGGATGCCTGTCGGGGTGCCGCTGATGCCGCAATTCAAATCGGCAAAGGTCGAGATGCTGAGAAATTGTATGGTCGGGCAATTGGATTGGGGATGTCATTAGATGAGGCAACAGCAGGTATTGCTCGTTCTTTCAGCATAAGAAAGCGATATGCAGAGGCGTGGGAGAAGGCGGTCACCCAGTTCAAAGATTCAGGCAGAAAGAGCAGAGATTTGCACAGTTTGCTCACGGAGATTTCACCAATTGTCGGAGCTGGAGTACCGCCATTGAATGAATTCGATATGGCAGATGTTGAGCAGGTCCAAGTAGAAGTTCGACGAGACCAAGATGACCCTATGCTGACAGGTAAAAGTTTCGAAGCCGGTAGTTTGGAAGCGATGGCCGGAGTCGATAAAGGGACTCTTGTCGATGATGATATTCTAGGATTTGAAGGGCTACTCGAAGAAAACAAGAGTACAGGCGGAGAAACTTCGCTCGGAATTGACCTCAGTTTCCTAGACACTTCTCCTCAATCCGCACCACCTGCACCGACTGGAGATACCCTTCCGACGCAAACTGGAGCAGAAATCCAAATGGGAGCAGAGAGCCAAACGGGAGCAGAGAGCCAAACGGGAGCAGAGATTCAAACGGGAGCAGAGAGCCAAACTTCTGGATTCTCTACAGATGACCTGGACCTAACTGAATCTCCGCCGACCACTGAATCTCCACTTTCAGCAGACAAAATAGAGGTCTCACCCCAATCTAAGGCCCAGCCTGTTGATGATGAGGATCCATTTGCAGACTGGCCTGATGTTTGAGCGTATTCTTACAACCAAGTAGGCGCATTGCCCATTGCTAGCGCGACATCCCGGATGCTGTTCCAATTTTGGGTCGCCACAACCACGATTGGAACGCCACAGACTAGATTGAAACGCCACATCCGAGATAGAAACGGCACAGCCGCGACCAACCTGTGAGAGCCCTGCCCTTAGGCGGGGCCGTCAATTGAATTGCGCTTCACTCAAATTCGAACGAGCAAGTACCACAAACATTGGCACCGGGCGGATTGGCTGAACTGCAAATGGGGCAGGTTCGACCTTCCCCATCATCTTCGGGGGCCGGTTCGTCGTCGCCACTTGAATCGTCAGCTTCAGCATCAGAAGAATCATCCTCTGAGTCATCTTCTCCAGTAATCTGTTGAAGTGCTGCATCCATTCCATCGTCGCCGTCTGCGTCGGAATCTGAATCGTCTTCGCCATCATCGTCAGCGTCGTCATCTCCGTCGTCGTCTCCACCGTCATCATCTGCGTCGGAGTCTGAATCGTCTCCACCATCATCGTCAGCGTTGTCGTCGGATTCAGTATCGTCTCCACCGTCATCGTCATCGGAGTCAGAGTCTTCGTCACCATCATCAGAGGTTGAGTCGTCTTCGCCTGCATCTTCATCAGAGTCAGCATCATCTTCAGATTCTTCCTCTTCAGGTTCATCTGCTGGTAGGGGAGGCAAATCCTCGTCGACTTCGTCGCCGAATGACGCTCCATGGAATTCTTGTGCTTCGCTGACCTTGTATTCGTCTCCAGAATCACCCACCAATTCGTAGATGACTTCGATTCTCTCATCTTTCTCAATGACATCAAGGTGCCAAGTTACCTTAGTTCCAGCCTCTGAAGACTCTTTTTCCATCTCTGCTTCTCGGTTGCCTTTGGCATCCGAACGGATGCTGTAGCCCTTAATTTCGAACGCTTCTGGAACGATATCGTGTAGAATCAAGTCCTCAAGTGCTGAGTCTGACCGGTTCTGGAACATAATCAACACCTCATAGCGGCCTGCGCCACCAGCGGGGAAGACCTCCTTACCAGTGCTGAACTTGCGTCTCTTGTGTATGACACGCACAATCGGAACTTCTCCAAGCATCCGGGTTGCGACTGGCCCATACCTTTCTGCGCTGAAGTCGCAGCGGAGTGGTCCGGCGACTACATCGTTGTCCGGACTAGGGTCGGGCGCAACTAGTGGATAGCATACAGTAAGTGTTTGACCAGGGTCAAGACCGATTGGTCCCTTGGTTCCAATAGTTAGTAACATCGTATGTCCCGGTCCGTCAGGGCTTATCCTGTCTGACTCGAGCGAGAGTCCTTCTCTCACCTCAACTCTGAACTGGTCTCGAATCAAATCCTTTCCATCGATTGAGCATGAAATCTGTTCAATGTCTGGATGGTTGAAAATACCGGGGACATCATCTGTCATTCGCATGAGGTTGATTGTCGAAGAACCGGTATTCTTCACAGTGACTTCTGCGTCGACACCAGCTTCTCGGTAACTTCTCAAGACATCAACAGAGTAATTCTTGTTGATATCTGCCTCAAGTACGGTAATCACATGTTGTTCCAACTCAATCGAACCGTTGGTACTGTGAGACACGCGCGGGATGACTGTAAATCCAAGTTCTTGGTTGAAATTTGGCTTTTCAGTAGAGGGTACGACTGCAACCTCACTTTCCCAGCGCCCATCAGGAAGAACATCCTTCTCAACATCAGTGATATCGAACAGCAAGTCGTCTGCGCCTGCCATCTTTACTTGAAGTCGAACCAAATCGACTGCGAATGAAGAGCGGTTCTCGAAAATTGCTTGACATCGCCAGTTATCAGGGCGTTCATCCTCATCAACATCCATGTAACTGAATCCTCTGCAGAAAGCATCCAATTCAGTGATTGACATCGCCGAAAGTGTAGCATCGGCGCGGTAGGTCGCTCGGGTTGTTCCGGCGTCTATCGGGTCGATTACTTCTGATACCAAGTCCGCATTCAAAGGAAGGGTTCTCTTTCCTCCGGGCGACAGAGTACCGACAGCCCATGTTAGTGAGCCTTGGTTGACTATGTGGGAATCGCCTTCGGCAACTGTGAGTTGTGAAGGGATGTCTCGGGAGACCTCAACATCGTGCAGGTCAACTGGACCTACATTCTCAACTTCAATCTCGATAGAAATCGTTTGAGCATCTTCGGAACAGACCGCAGATGCGCTGTCGTCCTGTCCGCGGTCTGGCTTCGTGTCCAGTCGCTCTCTAACAACCAACATGCGGGGTCCTGAAACCTCGTATTCTCGGGTGTGGTCATTTCCAGGGTCTAACTCCTGTACAGGTAGATGACCCTCATCAATATCGGTGTGGGAAAGGCCGTTAAGGAAAATGTCAATGTCCCAAAGTCTGTCTTTCTCGCTCGGGTTGTTGATACTGAGAAGTCCACTCACGCTTTGGGAGACGACATCTCCGTCCGCACTGAGAGTTGATGTTTCCTCCTCATGTAGAGTACCGTGCAACTTGTCACCAGGTATTCCGTCGACTTCTACGACCTCTCGAATTCCTGCTCCAGCGTGAAGGAACTCTGGCTCGGCCTCGGGGGTAGCCTCTTCTTGGACTTCCTCGGCTTCTTCCTCCGCTTCGGCTTCGTCTGCTTCAACGGATGCTTCTTCGCTGTCATCAGCGGCGTCATCAGAATCGTCACCTAGTGGACCCAACAAGTCAATCGCGGGTAGTTCTTCAGCAGATTCTTCTGCATCGCCGTCAGCATCACTATCATCGCCGGAATCATCATCCGAACTGATTTCAAGAGGTGCATCTAGCAAACTAGCAGCAGCGTCGTCAAGCAGATCATCGCCGCCATCGTCATCGCCGCCATCATCAGATTCCTCTTCTAGAGGCGCTAACGCGCCAAGTAGGTCAGCAGCCGACCCAATGTCGACGCTTTCCTCTTCGGGCGTTTCTTCTGGAGTTTCCAAATCAAATCCAGGAGGCGGTGGAGGTGGAGGTGCATCCAATCCGGGAGGTGCAGGGGGTGGCGCATCCATCTCAGGAGGTGGTGGCGGTGGTGCATCCATTCCGGGTGGCGGAGGTGGTGAGTCAGCGGGTGGAGGTGGTGGCGGTGCATCCAACCCCGGAGGTGGTGGAGGTGTATCCAATCCGGGTGGAGGCGGTGGTGGCGGTGCAGAGTCCATGCCGGGTGGTGGCGGCGGTGGTGGTGCATCTAATCCGGGCGGGGGTGGCGGGGGCGTGTTCTGTTCCTCATCTGTCATATCAACTTCTCCTTACAATGAAGCACTTTCTGCCAACGCGCTCACTTCTATAACCGTTGTCACCGGTCGGGTAGGCATAGCCTATCGGATGACCTGTATCTCGATGTCAAGTTGACGGACGAATCCTTGAAAAACGATGGGCATGGGGATGACTACATGGCAGCAGCAGACGGGACCGCTCCTCCGGTGCTTTTCATCGTAGGAACAGCGGGCGCAGGAAAGTCGACATTAGTGACCGCAATCCAAAGATGGGCGCGGTTTCTTGAGATAGAGGCATTGACGATTAATCTTGACCCCGGTGCTGAAAGAGTGCATTACGACCCTGAATTTGATGTGCGTGATATCGTATCTCTTTCAGATGTGATGGATGAATACGACCTCGGTCCAAACGGCGCACAGATTCTTGCGGCCGATTTGGTGGCGATGCAGGCGAATGAAATTCAAGCAGAATTGGATGGACTGTCCGGTGACCTTCTGATAATCGATACACCCGGCCAAGTCGAGTTGTTTGCGTTCCGAGAGGCATCAAGTCACTTCGTCGAAGTTCTTGGCCAAGACCGAGCGGCACTCATTTTCTTGTTCGACCCCATGCTATCTCAGTCAGCTTCGGGATTCGTCTCTCAAATGCTGCTCTCGAACATTGTGCACTTCCGCCTAGGGTTGCCAACTGCCAACTTCCTATCCAAGGCAGACCTGCTCGAGCCAGACGACCTTGAGCGTATTCTTGAGTGGGGTGAGCGATTGGAGTCGTTGGAGGCTGCACTCTATGAGGAGGCCGGTGGACAGCGAACTGAGTTCGCAATCGGCCAATTACGAATGATGCAACAATCACAGATTCAACCAGGCCTAATTCCCCTTTCAAGTGAAAAGGAAGAAGGATTGGCAGACATCCTTTCTTTCGCACAGAACTTGTTCGGTGGAATGGCAGATTCAAAGGATGGATTCGCCAGTGACATTGGACCCGAAGTCGACGGGTGGAATGATTGAATGGCCCACCTTCTCGCAATCGATGATGTTGCAGAAGATTTTGAGAGCATTTTGAACTGGGCAATTGCCTTCAAACATGATTCAGACATTGCCCCTGATTTCAAGCCGTTGGACGGCTTGGCAATAGGTTCAATCTACGAAAAGCCGAGTACTCGTACTAGAATCTCCTTTGAGGTCGGGATTGACAAATTAGGAGGTCACCCACTCACCCTTCTGAAGGGGGATATTCAGCTCGGAAAGAGTGAGACTGTGGGTGATACCGCACAAGTTCTCTCCCGTTATCTAGGTGCGATAACCTACAGATGCTTCGGCCATGCCGATGTTGTGGAACTCGCGGACAAATCCACTGTTCCTGTCATCAACGCCCTTTCTGACAAGCATCACCCTTGTCAAGCGGCAGCAGACCTAATGACTATCAAAGAGAAATTTGACGACTTAAGCGCTGTGAAAATCGCCTATGTCGGAGATGGAAACAATGTTCTTCACGATTTGATGTTGGCTGCTGCAATCGTTGGTAGTGACATTACCTGGGCTACTCCTGTTGGCTACGAACCTGACGGGGAAATTGTGGCACGGGCTCAAGAATTGGCAGAAAATTCCGGTTCAACTTTGACTGCTACGAATGACCCGGTTGAGGCAGTTACAGATGCGAATGTAGTCTACACAGATGTTTTTGTTTCGATGGGTGAAGAGGGACTAAGCGACAAATTGGGTGATTTTGATGGCTTCCAAATCAATGACGAACTCGTCTCTAATGCCGATGATGACTATCTCTTCATGCACTGCCTTCCAGCCCACAGAGGTGATGAGGTGACTGATGAAGTAATGGACAGTGAGAATTCGATTGTCTTTGAGCAAGCAGAAAATCGAATGTGGGCTCAAATTTCAATATTAGCCTTTTTAATTTCGAAAGAGGCGTGGGAAACTTACGCTGAGTTCTTGGAACTCGAATGAATTATGTGGGTGCCTACGGGCAGCAGATATTAGGCAACCATCTGTTGTCTATAGTTGGGTCCGTTCAATTTCGTTGACTAGTTTTTCGTTCAACTCAACCCGCTGGCATAAATTCCAGTTGCAGTAAATCCTACCAGCCCTAACATTAGAGAGCGTTTCAGTAACTTGGATGCTTTTGTGTCTTCGCCTTTTGCGAGTGGTGGTTTTGTGGCGAGTAGAGTCAGCATTGCAGGCAACATCAGGACTACGAGTCCTTTCGGTAGAAGGTCAAGACCGAATGGCATTGCCATCGCAACGAAGCCTATCAGCGCGAGAACCCATGCCCATGAGCGTGCAGCGGCAGGTCCAATTTTCTTCGGTAGAGTTTCTCGGTCGGTATCACCTGCAAGGTCTTCGACATCTTTGACGACTTCTCGCGCGGTTCCAATCATCATTGCGCATATTGCTACAATCCACGGGAGAATGTCAGTGCCGTGACCAACCGATGCGGCTCCAAAAACAATGACGACTGCAATCAATCCTGAAACGGCGAGATTTCCGAGCAATCCTCGACGCTTCAGACAGACTTTAGATGGCAAACCATCGAATTCGTAAGCGACCATCAAAAAGAGCGCAAGAAGCCAAATTGCGGCTGAATCCAGCCATTCTGCTTCGCCGACATAATTCTCAGCGTGCCAAACTATGATTCCAAGACAAATTGCGGATAATGTCATCATAGAGATGCTGAACTTTTTCGCTGAATCTATTGTGATTGCACCCGACACTAGTGGGCGGTTTGGTTTGTTTACTTTGTCTACTTCAATATCCTTGATGTCGTTGAGGGCATTCCATCCTGCCATGAAACTAGCCACGCTCAATGCGTGGAGTGCAATCGGCAGTTCATTTCCAGATTGACTCGCTCCTCCGACGATCAGGGCTCCTAATCCAACTGTAACTGCGCCCATCACGACATTGACTCCGCGAGCCAGCGTCAACCACTCTTGTACGCCCATTACAATGTATGTGGAGGCGAAGGTAGTTCTTCATGCCTGTGCCGTTGAATCTCCGCGAGCATCACTTGCAAGATCCCACACACAGACTGTGTATCTGCCACCGCGAAAGAAGTCTCGGACATGCCCGACCTTTTCGAAGCGATTGTCTTTAGCGAGTATGTTGCCAACTTGATTCATTGTCGCTCCCCATGAGAAGCGGTCGTTCAGGTGGTCGAAGATGTCTACCGTGTGTGAGCTGCCATTCTCTGATAGGTAGACCCTCACGGCTTCTCTAAGCCTCTTCGTTCGGCTCATCCAACCACCTCGGTTGTCCTGATGATTCGCGCACGCGTTTGTAGGGTACGCCAGTCCGGTCGAGTACGGCAGTCTGATCGACTTCGAGACATATCAGTAGGTTTCCAAGCGGGAGATTCCACTCGGCCCGTACTACTCGCCAGACGGACGAGTCCATGTGAAGTGGTGACGGTAGCACTTCCTGTAGTTCGCAGGCTTGCGAGTGGGGTTCGAGCAATTACCTCGACTTCGTTCGTAGCCTGAATCAATTCCCTGACTTCTTGGGTTCGGTTCATGAACAGCACCAGATAGCGGGAGCATATCAATGAACGAAGAGGAGGCCAAACTGAAAGTGAAAGTGAAATTGGAAGCAGTGTGACCTTTCCAAAATTGAAAGTGAACGAAATTAGTAGCCATCGAGCCGAGCCATTCCGTTGATAAACCGAGGCCGGGTCGGCGGGCTGCTACGGCTCGTGTGGTGTAGCTCGGCCCATCATGACGGGTTCTCGATCCGTCGACCCGGGTTCAAATCCCGGCACGAGCACCTTCGCAGTACACCGTTTAGCAACGGTGCTCATGCCTCGCCACAACCATCCCTCAATGCCGATGATTCCAATCGGAGTCAATTCGCTTCATTGTTTTCAGTCCAGGTTGTTGTCCCGTCACGAGCACTCCAATTGGAATTGATGAGGGTCGCTGCTCTTGCATGCTCCTGGTTCTTACCTACTTATGCGTGGAAATCATCTAGAATACTGTTCATCACAAACAATCATGCTTACAGAAATCCCAGAAATTTTCATTTTTTTTTCAGGTTTGCCAAGCGAAATCATCATTTTCCTATGGCTCCTGTGAAGAGATTGAGGAAGTTAGATGGTGGTGCAAATTGTTCTCGGCGAATCCGAGTTGAATCACCTTACTTCTTGCTGTAAAGGGCTTGAGGGATTACTTGAATGGCTAGACTCGATTGACCGCCGCCCGGGCCTCTCAGAACTTGATACTCGTCTCGCTGGGCTACCCGTCAATGTTGAGGAATTGCGCAAACATATCGGCTATGCGGATGATGGTTACCAGAGAAATGTGCTGAAAAAAACCGAACACTACGAGTTGGTGGCAGTCTGTTGGAAACCCGGCCAAGACACCCCTATCCATGACCACACCGGCTCTGACTGTGCCTTTCTGATTGTGGAGGGGACTTCTACGGAAACTCAGTATAAACTGAATTCTGAAGGGTTCGCTCAGCCAACGGGCCAGCAAACCTACGCGCCCGGCGAAGTTTGTGCTGCTGCTGAGCCTGAAATTCATCGAGTGTCGAATGAGGAATCAGGAGACCTCATCAATTTGCATGTTTACACACCGCCGCTTACAGGATTTGGAATCTATCAGCCTGCTGCATGAAAGGTACATCGTCGATCCATGAATGCGCTACCATGGTTCTCGGTTGCATAGGTACATCGATGAGTTCCTCGCCGAAATTCACTCCGGAAATTTAGCGAAGGTTTCGAAATCGCGCGCCCGATGCAGTCATACGCGAATATGCTTAT
>Ga0114993_10002253_pt1 | contig 21415 bp, 22 predicted proteins | sample ArcticOcean_MG_C_FD_87042 | JGI IMG/M metagenome (GOLD analysis project Ga0114993, IMG submission 87042) | Marine microbial communities from western Arctic Ocean - ArcticOcean_MG_CB2_150 | ecosystem: Environmental > Aquatic > Marine > Oceanic | place: Arctic Ocean: Canada Basin | collected...
CCTTGATAGCTTCGATCATTCCAAGATGTCGATTCATATGTGATATGTGCCCGAACATTGCGTCACCCACCTGCAGCCTGACTCCGTCCCAATCGTAAAAATTCGACTCGAAAATACCGTCGTCGATCTGTGAAAACCGCATTTCGCACAATTCGAAGGACGATCGAGCGTAGCCAACAATTCTGATCATGTCGGGCAGTCGCAGTTTTGATGATTCTGCGGTTCCTGTGCCGGTTACTCCGCCCAGTTTGCCGGGCATTTGAGTTTCAAAACCCCACTCATCAGCGATTCCGAGGGCAATCCACAGTTCAGTTCCCTTATTGGCAAGGTCGGATTCGTTATTCGCTATAGGAAACAGCGTCGACTGAACGATGTCTGACCAGCGTGCGACGTGCCATAAGTGCCACTTTGCTGACGGTGCCGTCGGCGCGGTCCAACGAGATGCCTGTTGATCGTAGAGTCCAGAGACAATCTCAAGAAGCAGCGCGTTGGCGCGCATGAGGCGACGAAGGGCTATGGCAGAGGCTGAAAGATGCATGGGCTTCTGCCCAACTCTACTAGATATGAGCGTTCATCAACGTCCGAAACTACAAAACAATCTGGCATGCGTGAGGCACGACCCGTCGGCTCTACTGGAACCCCTGGCTAGACAGTAACCGTGCCGTCTTTCCCGAGTATGCCGCTGATCGCTTCGAGCATTCCCAGATGTCGATTGGCGTGCGCAATGTAACCGACCATTGCGTCGCCAACGTTTGTCTCGACGTCGTGCCAATCGGTGAACGCTGCGTTGAACGTACTATCGTCGAGTTTGGCAACTCGTGTTTCGAGTAGTTCAAAGGCCTCTTTCGCGTAGGCTTTTACTTTCGGCACACTCGGCAGGGGTAACGATGCACCATTTTCGTTTCCAAGGCCAGATCCCGCACCCCACATACCCAGATCAACACCGTCGAATCCCCATTCATAGGCGACACCGGCAAACTCCCATAGTTCGGGCGTTTTCTCGTCCACAACTGGTGAGAGCAACGACTGAACATAGTCCGCCCATCTTGCCATGTGCCACAGGTGCCACTTGCACGATGGTGCCGTTGGAGCGGGCCACGTTGAGGCTTCCTCGTCGGTGAGAGCATTGAAGACCTGCAGCAGTTGCCCATCGAGTTTTTCGAGGCGTGATGAAACTATTTCAGATGGAGTTGGTAGAGGCATTTTTTCTCCGGTTGCCAAAAGTGAATTCCGAAATCTGTGATCAGGTGAATTATATGTTCAGAGGCGTGCTGAGCTAAGCGTGAAGACGCTCCCATTCAGGATCGGGATGCGCAGCAATGTAATCGTGATCGAGTTCGTATCCGAGTCCGGGCTTATCCGGAAGGTGTAGTTCACCATCACGAATATCCAACGGCTCAGTAATAACTGCATTGTAGTTTTTGAGCGAGTGATCGGACATCTCAAGGCGGTAGATGTTCGGAACGTTCATCAGCACGTGTGCGCCGGTAATCACGTTGAAGGCACCCGAGGCGTCATGCGGGCTAATCGGAACGTAGTAGGTCTCGGCGAGAATGGCAATGCGCTTCATCTCAGAAATACCACCTGTCCAGCAGATGTCGGGCATGATGTAGTTCACCAAACCCTCCTGCAGGTACGGTGCGAAGTCCCAACGTGTGTACTTCCTCTCGCCGATACAGAGGTTAATATCTGTATTCCCTCGCAGTTGCCGATGTGCCTCGAGACTCTCCGGTTGAAGTGGCTCTTCGAACCAGGTCAAGTTGTACTTCATCATCCGATTGCAGAGGTCAGTGGCGGTGGAAACATCGAAGTTCCCGTGGGCGTCGATCATTAGTTCAATGTCATCGCCTATGCCTTCGCGAAGCGCACCCATTAGATCGTCGGCGTAGGCCGCGCCAGCAGCAGAGATTTTTCCATCGATATAACGTCGGTGGTGCTTGCCCTTTTCGGGGCTGAACGGATCGAGTTTCAGTGCCTGATAACCGAGCGCTATCTGGCGTTTGGCGTCGGCAACGCATGCGTCGATATCGTCGATGTACGAGACGTGTGAATATACGGGGACCGTGTCTCGCATCTTGCCACCCAGCAGGTCCCAGACGGGGCGACCCAGTGCCTTGCCCTTGATGTCCCACAGCGCCATGTCGATACCGCTGGCGAGTGTCGTACCGAATCCGCGTGATCCGAGCGTGCCGAACCGCCTGTAGATCCGATGCCATATCGCATCGATGTTGCCCGGGTCGAGCCCGACCAGACCTTCGGAGAAATCCTGGCCCTCAAGATCGTTTTTGAGCATCTCGTATGCTCGACCCACGATCAGCGCTCCACCGCCACCAGAGTTGGTTGACTCGCCGACCCCGGTGATGCATTCGTCGGTATCTATCTCAACAAACAGCCATGACCGATTATTGCCTTCCGGTCGTGTCAGGTAGACGCGCAGGTCGGTGATTTTCATAATTTGGCCTTCGATTTTCCTTGATGCTGCCCGGTCTGAAAACAATCCGTACTTGGCCTTTGAGGGAATAAGGTGACCGGATACTACACCTGCACCGGTGGTAGACTCCGCCCGATCATCGAAAATCGCTAGAAATTCCGAGGTTGCTTCAGTGGTACCGCCTCGTATTTCAGGAATAAAACACAATGAGATTTTGTTACGCACACCGCAAGTTTTCCCTCTACCCGCAATCAGTGGACACCTGGGACCTGGCAGCTTCTAACTACACGGACGATTTTCTCAAGAAAACAAAAGACCTTGGATTCGACGCTCTTGAGGTAGGGCTCGAAGTTCTCTCGCCTCTAGGCGAGCAAGGTGCCAAAGACTTTGCTTCGAGGTTGCACGATTTTGGCCTCGATGTCGGTTGTGTTCGCTGCGGTGGCACGATGCACATGGCTAGCACCGGGCCAGCGAATCGGAAACGCCTCGACGAGGCGATCAAGTACGCCGGTTGGACGGGTGCCGAAGTTGTCAATGGTGCAATGAGCGCACCCCCGCGTCTTCCGGGTCACCCGCTCGGTGCCGCTCCGGGTAGCAAGTCAGGTTGGGAGATTTCACAGGACTCGTCACGTGATGCATTGCTGAACGTGTACGACGAGCTCGCAGGGGTGTTTCAGGCTGCATGCGCAAAGGCAGCTGACGCCAATGTAAACATAACTGTGGAGGTCCACCAGAATTCGCCAGTAGATAACTCGTGGTCAGCCCTATTGCTGCACGGGAAGGTCGACCGACCGAACTTTGGCATTAACCCAGATATCGGAAATGTTCTCTGGACCTATGACGTTCCAGAAGAGAGTTTCGAAGATTCTATCGACAATCTTGCACCGGTCGCAAAGTACTGGCATTCCAAGAACTTACACACGGTTTACCACCCCGAAAATAACCGCTCAGTGTTCCTGAGAGTTCCGCTTCCTGATGGCGAAATCGACTATCGATACGCCATATCGGCCATGCACAACGCGGGCTACTCCGGGTACATGGTTATCGAGGGAGCGTGGGCAGGCGACCAGTGGCACAGCGATGCCAAGTCGCTCAACTACGCAAAGGCTATCTGGGACGAATTAGAGTCTTAGACGAGGTTTATTTACAACTCTTTTAGAAGGAGCTCTGGCCACCTGGTCGGGGCTTTTTTTTATTTCATAATTTCTTTATGACTGCCCGATCGTCCAGCAAATAGGGGAATACACCCACGACACGGTGCCGTGTAAAACCTGAGAATGAATTCAGGGCAAATTCTTAGTTCGGTAACGGGGCAACTAAAATGAAACAGACACACTTCCGATCCAGCATCGGGACACCGGTTCGGGTCCGATCGCGACCGAGCCTACTGGTTTCATTCCTCCCAATTGTGTTATTCGCCGCGCTTATAACAGCGCTAGCATTTGTTGGTTAGATCGTCCCCTGAGCGTTGTTGTCGGTGACCTCGCTCGTTTCCTCCAGGCGAACGGGTCTTGCCAGCGCCAGGGCGACGATGCCAACAATGAAAATAGCTGCGACTATCACGAACGATGTCTTAAACGACCCAGTCGAATCATGCGTGGCACCTGCAATCAACGGGGCACCGGTTCCTGAAACGATCATCCCAACCTGCATCAGTCCCATGATGCCGCCGAACTCTTTCATACCGAACGCTTCCTGCACCACGAGCACGATCAGCGCACCGAGCCCGCCGAAGCCCAGCCCGAAAATAAAGATTCCCACCCACAAAAGCACTCCTACCTCTACCTGCGAGATGATCAGGACGCCGACAGCCTGAAGCGCTACCGAAAAGATTGTTGCGATTCGGGCCGTGATGATTTCACTGGCGCGTCCAAACCCGAGTTTCGATGCGATTCCCATCCCCGCGATGATGCTGACAGCGCTGGTCGCAGCCGCCGGTGCGAATCCACTCTCTTCAAAGTGTTGCCGAAGTTGCGTTAGTACGCCCTGATAGGTGAACGTTGCTGCGACGAGCCCGATCATGATCAGCCAGAAATTACGATTCGCCAGCGCCTGGCGCACTGTGATGCCGGCACGTGCTGCTGCCCGCGCTATCTGGGCCTGATCGCCACGCCCGGTTCTTTTCATTTCGGCTTCGATCTTGTCCTCATCTTCAATGATGATGAGCAGGGCTACTACGCCTAATCCCACCATCATCAGCCCAAAAACCGTGTATGCCGTCTCCCAACTGACATTAGAAATGATGATCGCTGCCAGCGGAGGCATAGTCACTCCTCCAAAGTTGTTCCCGGCGACAACCGCGCCCATGACTCTTCCACGAGCTTTCGGAAACCACAGGCTGACCATCTTCCCTGCAGGCATTACCGTAGCCCCCGGGAAGCCGGCGTATACGAGGGCACTTATGGTGTACCAGTGCCACAGCTCGGTGATGAACGGTCTCAGGAGGAATCCCAGAGCGATCATGAGTAGTGAGACGAACATCACAGGTCGGATACCGACTCGATCAGTCAGGCGGCCTATGAACGGCGCCAGTAGACCAGATACGAACGAAAACGCCAGCGATAGGTTCAGCTGGGTCTGAGACCAACCGAACTGCTCTTTGAGCGGCCCTGAAAACTCCCCAAATGAGTATTGAGTCATCCCAACCGAAAACCCGGTGGAGAGAAAAACTACCAGCGCGATCGGATAACCACGGTAGATTCGTCCGATGACAGGCAGGTACATCAGTTGGATTCCAATATCTGAATTGCCATATTTTCTAATTGCACGCAGCGTCGGAAGGCGGGTGTAATGATCTCGATATTTTTCAAGCTGGCTGTATACTTCGCCCGCGTTCCCGCCCATGTGTAGAAACTGAAGGCGCTAATGCGATTAGGCGTGAGTCACGGTAGCACTTGCCTGTACTCCCGTCTCGGCATCTCGTTACGTTTCGGCAATCATGGAGATTATTTTGAGAGCAAGCAACATTCGTGCAGCGATTAACAACGGCACAATTTCGCACAACCTGACACTTACTTTTCCAGAACCTACTATTGCTGAGTGGGCTGGATATGCGGGATTCGATTCGCTCCATCTCGATACAGAACACGGGGTGTTCGACTCCGGGTCGATTGAGATGATGTGTAGGGTTGCCGACATGCACGGCATGACGTGTACCGCTCGAATCCCGAACACCGAAACTGACACGATACTGCGTGCGTTTGATCGAGGCCTGATGGGCATACTCTGCCCCCATGTCGACAATGCCGAACAGGCAGAACGGATTGCATCAGCAGCGAGATTCGGTCCTGAAGGTGCTCGCTCTTTCGGTACTTCCCGTGGTCGCGACTACGGAATGCACGACATGACACCGCCCGAGTACATGGCGGCGTTCAACAGGGAAGCTACGGTTGCTATTCAGATCGAAACCAAGAACGCAGTGGACACGATCGAAGAGATACTCGACGTCGATGGCATCGACCTCATCACGTTTGGAGCGCAGGACCTTGCACAGTCTTACGGGCACCCCGGATTGCCCGATCATCCCGAAGTGGTTGAAGCCATGGAATCTGTAGTCATCGCTGTTCACGCACGTGGCAGATTGATGTCTTCGGATGTCGAGCGGGGCATCAACCTTGTTCAGTGGCTACCTGAGCGACTCCAGAGCTGGCTAGATGAATCTAAGTCGAAGTAGATATCTCATCGGAACAAGTTAGAATTACTCAAAACACCACGGCAAAAATAACTAATGAACACTGCTACTTCAGAGACTAAATTCGAACCAGTTGCGGGCTGGGCAAAGCTGCCCATGGGCGTGACATTTCGAGGTGACGCCACTTCGATAGCCGTCGATTCGAAGGACAACGTTTACGTATTCAATCGAGGCACGGAACCAATTGCTGTGTTCGACACCGATGGCAATTTCCTGAGAGGGATGGGTCATGGCGATTTTGTGCGCCCGCACGGCATCGAGATCGACTCGGACGACAATCTCTATCTTGTAGATGACGATGGCCACTTTATCCAGAAGCGAACGAACGATGGCGAAGTTGTGTTCACACTGGGAACCAAGGGTGAGCCATGCGAATGGCAGAGCGGTGGAATGTTCAATCGTCCGACCGATATCGCTATTCATCGAGGAACTGGCGAGTTGTTCGTGTCCGACGGTTATGGCAACTCTCGTATTCACAAGTTCGCCCCGGACGGCAAACACATGACGTCCTGGGGAGAGCCGGGAACTGATGCTGGGCAGTTCAGCCTGCCCCACAACATAAGCATGCTTGGTACCGACAAGGTCGTGGTCGCTGATCGAGAGAACTTCCGGTTGCAGGTGTTCACGACCGACGGAGAGTTTGTCGAACAGATCCACATTCATCATCCGATGTCGGTGACTCAGGGCAAAGGCGACGATGCTGCGCTGTATGTCGGCGAGATGATTCCGCCTCCAGTTCAGCAGGGAGTCGACAATCTGGGTGCGATGATCGCAATTCTCTCGCCAGACGGTAAGTTCGAACAGCATCTCGGGGGACCCCTTCCGGGCGAAGGAGTGGATCAGTTCACTGCCCCCCACGGGCTATCGACTGACTCACAGGGCTCTATCTATGTCGCTGAGGTGGCGTGGACGAACTACTTCTCGAGCCCAGAGAACTCGGGATCGGATGTTCTCCCGCTTGGCGAGGTCGTGAGCCTTCGCAAATGGAGGCGTGTGTAAAGAGGCATAAACAGGGCTCCCTCCCGCTACTTTCAACCGCCACTAATCACGAAATTCGAATCCAACAGGAACGATCTATGGCCACCACAGCAACTTCAACAACCGTTTACGAACCGGTTCCGTTCTGGGCAAAACTCCCCCACCCGATGTTTTTCAAAGAAGCGACATCGGTGGCGGTCGACTCAAACGACAACGTCTACGTGTTCAACCGTGGCGCCCATCCGGTCATCATCTTCGACAAAGACGGCAACTTTCTGCAAACGTGGGGCGCTGGAGTATTCACCCGTCCGCACGGCATTACGATCGACGCTGAGGACAATCTGTATCTTGCCGATGACGATGCCCATGTCGTTGAGAAGCGAACCAAAGAAGGCGAGTTGATCTTCCGTTTGGGAGAACAGGGCAAGCCAGCGGCGTGGCAACAGGGTGATCCGTTCAACAGGCCTACCAACACTGCTGTGAATCCTGAAACGGGTGACTTGTTTATTTCCGATGGCTACGGCAACTCACGAGTGCATAAGTACGATACGGACGGCAAATACATTAAGTCGTGGGGTCAGTCGGGCTCGTTAGAGGGTCAGTTCTCGCTGCCGCACAACATCGCTATGAACGGCACAGACAAAGTAACGGTCGCTGATCGTGAGAATTTCCGGCTCCAGACATTCACGACTGATGGTGAGTTCGTAAAGCAGATTCACATGCATCGTCCTATGGCCTTGACCGACGGCAAGGGCGATGACAAAAACCTTTACGTTGCCGAGGCCGGCCCGCCTCCCGTGCAGGAGGGTGTACACAGGCTGGGAAGGCGAGTGGTGGTGATGGATCGAGAAGGCAACGAGGTTACCCGCTTCGGGAACGAACTTCCCGGTGAGGATCACGACCAGTTCATTGCACCTCATGGGATCGCTGTCGATTCCGAGGGCTCGGTGTACGTCGCAGAGGTCTCGTACACGGCGTGGGGCTCACTGCAAGACCCGCCACGAGAAGTCACAAGCCTTCGCAAGTGGCGACGGGTTTAGCAGTTAGAGGGAAGATCAGGAGTATTGCCGATGAGTGCAGCGGGTGGAAAACTATCCCCCGAAGAAATCGATGAGTTTCTTGCTCAGCCGATCATCGCTCGTATTGGCACTGTGAAACCGGATGGTGCTCCTCACGTCGCTGCGATTTGGCAGCAGTGGGACGGCGGATGTGGGTCATCCTTGGTAGTCGATCCAGCTGGTTCGTCAATCTGAGACAGGAACCCCGAGTGTGCATCCTGTGCGCAGACGATATCGACCCCGGTCACCCCCGCGTTACGCTTGAAGGGTTGGCAGAAGTGGTCGAGGGGCCAATTGGCCTTGTCGGTCGTACCAAAGAAATCGCCGATGAAATGGCGATCCGATATATGAGCCCCGATGGGCCTGGATATGCAGCGAAAACGCCTGATCGACTCAGGTACCTGGTGAAAATCACTCCAGTAAAAATCACATCATGGCGCGGAGAGTGGCACTCTCGATACATAGTCACCGCAAGCGACGAGGAAACGAACTAGCTAAGCGTTTGGCGGTGCGATTGAGTGACTGGATGCCCAGATCCTGATCTGGCTAGCGTGTTCTTGATAGTGAAGCACGGTGCACGAGTCGATCATCTCCCGAAACGGGTCGAACGGTTCAAAGTAAGCTGTCGGTGCCTTCGCAAGTTGGTCGCGCAAAGAGCGGTGAACCTGTTCCATCTCTTCGACCGTCTGCCGTGAGTCGTTGTTGGCTTTACGTTTTGCAGCCTGTTCGTTGAAGTGGTCAACATTGCCGACGGGCTCTATCCGACCGCGATCAAGCGCCGACACAAGTTCCCACTCCCAGGTCGTGATGTGCCCGATGACGTCGGTGACTGACTGCTGTTCGAGTACGCCGGGTTTTGACATGTTTTCACTGACGAGCTGATCCAACGACTTTCTGAACTGCCGCCAGCTATCGTCGATAGCAGCTAAAACTGCGCTTTTACGGTCTTTCATGTTTTTAGCTCTGGCGTCATCGGACGACTTGTCGCTCGCTGCAATCTACCCTCCCTCTAACTCCCTCCCGGAGGAGAGAGAATCAGTGCAGGCCTCTGGCGTCCGCCGGACGACTTGTCGCGTTGCTGTGACGTGACCCTCGGTCCCAGTCGTCAAGGAAGGGATAATAGGGCTAGGTATCTGTATCACACTCCGAAGAGCCATCCCGATCCCGTTGACAGCTTACGTTAGGCGAGCTAGCGTGGCGAGCCTGTGCCGATTGACACATATAAGTCTTATAAAATCTCGAAATCCCATGGTGGCGAACAGATGACAACAGTTGGTGAAGGAAAATTCCAGTACGAAGTGGATCGAGATTGGCTGCGTCACAAGCCGGCTTTCTGGGAACTGGGCGCATGTGCCGATGTTGGCGTCGATTCTCAAGACCGTGTGTGGCTGTTCAGCCGCTCGAAGCACCCGGTTACTTGCTGGACCACTGAAGGCCAGTTCATCGGTTCGTGGGGCGATCTAGGACTCGACAAGGGTGAATTCCGAGTTCCGCACGGGTTGTTTATCGATAAAGACGACAACATATGGCTTACTGATCATCAAACTCATCAGGTGACGAAGCACAACGAGAACGGCGACGTACTGATGGAGCTCGGCACTTTCGGATACGCAAGCATCACTGTGACAACCGTAGGCGGTAACGGCGATCCGTTCAATAATCCGACCGGCCTTGCAGTTGCGCCTGACGGCCGTCCGTTTGTTTCTGATGGATACGGCAACCGCCGGGTTCACCGTTTCAGCGCTAAAGGCGAACTCGAGCACTCATGGGGTGAGGCAGGTCGGGATCCCGGCCAATTCTCGATATTGCACAAGGTCGGTGTCGATAAGAACGGCAGGGTTTATATCTGCGACCGCGAGAACAACAGAATTCAGATTTTCGATGCGGACGGCAACTATCTGACTGAGTGGACTGATCTCGTTGGACCGGGCGACATTTTTTTCGACGACGATATCGCTTATGTGGTTGAGCAGGGCGGCGGAAACGGTGTTTCGATATGGACGCTAGAGGGTGAGTTGATCACACGATGGCGCGGCAACGCTGAGGCGACCATAGCCGCCCACGGTGGTTGGTTCGATTCAAACCGTAATCTGTACATTGCCGAGATTGGTGAGCCGGGAAGCGGTCAGCGTGTCACGAAGTTCAGCCGAATCTAGCTATTACATAGCAGGTCAGCTGATCCTCATTCCCTCGCGGGGAGGGAGTTAGCAGGGTAGGTCGAACCGCGTATTGGAATCAGGCGTTGGGCAGTTGCAAACCTCTCCCTTTCCCAACTTATTTCCCTGGGCAATCGTGTTCAACACCGGACAGCACGAGGTGTGTGGCGTTGACGTGAAAGCCGTGGCGATCGTGAACCTTTTCGATAAAGTCCTTAACCAACTCGTCATCAAGCGCCAGCGTGCGACCGCAACTGGTGCACTGCAGGTGATGGTGGTTTGATTGGCTTATCCACTCGAAGACGGTATCACCGGGGCTCAGGCGAGATTCAGCTACCAGACCAACTCCGCCAAGATCGCTGAGGACTCTGTACACCGTCGACTGGTCGAACTTCGAGCCGTCCTCGGCGAGGCCCGCTATTACCTCCGATACAGTCATATGATTGTGTCTGGATCGAAGCACGTCTATGACCGCTCTCCGAGCAGGTGTTGCTCTGAGGCCGGATCCGCGTAAAACATTGGTTGAAGATTCTGTAATTTCGGGCATTATTTCACTCGGACATGAATCGGACATGAAAAGAGTTAGACAGCGCGCGCTGCGACCATGCCGGCAGGCCTGATCGTCGAGTCATTGTATTTTGAAAACCGGAATATTTAAATTTCAAATGTCTTCAAGCGTACTTGTAGACGCTCCAGTTGAGCGCGTCTGGAAAGTAATTAGTGATGCGGCGCGCTGGCCGGAATGGGCTGATGTATGCACACGGGTGTGGGGCAGCCCAGACGAAGACTCCGGGTGGAAGCCGGGCCATAAATTCGGATTCATGTTGAAGATGGCCGGAAAAGACGTTCCATTTTCTGTAACAGTTAGCCGGGTAAAAACCGGAAACTTGATCGAGTGGAAGTCAACAAAATTCACTATCACCGCCGTGAGAAACATCTCAATTGAGTTAGATAACGGTCGAACCAGGGTTACCGATAGTAAACATTTTTCTAGCTATCTTCTGCCAATTCGGTTGGCATACCCACGAAAAGTAATTCGTGGAATGACAGAGTCGTGGCTGAGTGATCTAAAACAAGAGTCAGAGCTAAGCGAATGACAGATTTGGAAACTCAATCTTCGAAAATACTGATGGTGTTCGCTCATGCTGACGATGAGACGCTGCTCGCAGGGGCGTTGATCGCTAAGTTGGTTTCCGATGGCCACGCTGTAACCGTGCTGTGTCTTGCCCCTGGTGATGACGACCGTACGAAACGATTGCACAAGGCTTGCGAGGTTCTTGGTGTGGGCACGGTCGAAACTCTACGTTACTCCGAAGGGGTGATGTGGCGAGATGAACTCGACGAGGCGAGCAGCGAAAGTGAAGATTTGAATCTCACACCTGTGCTGTCGGTCGTTCCTGTAGGAGATCTTGCAAGCCGGGTGGGCGGCCGTGTTTCTGAAATCAACCCGGATATCGTCATCACCCACTCTGTCCACGGTGATTACGGTCACCCAGATCACGCTGCAGTGTACGAGGCGACGCTCCGAGCGGTTGAGAGGTCGGCTAGCGATACGCTGAGGCTGTACACACTCAGTTGGCCGCGGTGGATGGTGAAGTTTAATATTCGACTGATGAAGCTGGGTGGTCGAGAGGTCAGGAAAATGGGTCCCAGGGGCCGGTTCAATTTGTCTGCGGCCGTGTATCGGTCACAAAAATCGACAACATCCATCAAGGTTGGGAACAAATTAGGTGTCCGACGCGAGGCGTCTCGCTGGTATTCAGTTGAGATAGCAAGAGGGCCACTTCCAATGCGTGTTCTCGAACGAGTGCCACTATGGATTCAATCGAGGTTTCTGGGCAAAGCGAGGTTGACCCTTGTGAATAAGCCGAAAGACGTTCCCGGGAATCACATTCTGTAGACCGTAATCCGAACGAAACGTCGTAAGACAAAGAAACGCCCCGGCCTGATCACTCAAGCGGGGCGTTTCTTTTTGTTATTACTCAAGAACTAAGCGAGTAATTCGCGTAGTTCGGCAACATGTACGTCGCCACGAAGTCGGCCAAGTGCTTTTCGCTCGATCTGGCGAATGCGCTCACGAGTGAGGTTCAATTCGCCACCGATTTCTTCCAACGTTCGAGGTCGGCCATCGAACAGTCCGAATCGGAGCTCGAGAACGCGTCGCTCTCGGTCTTGTAGATGACTGAGGACACGGTCGACTTGCTCTCGCATTGACGACTGAGCCGCCACATCTGCGGGTGCAGGTGCAGAACTGTCCTGAATCAGGTCGCCAAGCTCGTTCTCTGCATCTTCGCCAATTGGCGTTTCAAGAGAAACAGGCTCCTGCGACATCTGAAGGATTTCAGATACACGTTCGACTGAAAGTTCAACCCTCTCGGCAAGTTCTTCGACGGTGGGCTCACGGTTCAACTGCTGTCCAAGCTCACGACGTGCCCGCATGATCTTGTTCAGCGTCTCGACGACGTGAACAGGTATGCGAATAGTTCGAGCCTGGTCTGCGATTGCCCGGGTGATTCCCTGGCGGATCCACCATGTTGCGTATGTGCTGAACTTGAATCCCTTGCGGAAGTCGAATTTCTCTATGGCACGCATCAGTCCGATGTTGCCTTCCTGGATCAGATCCAGCATAGAGAGGCCACGGTTCAAGTGCTTCTTGGCAACGCTGACAACGAGTCGAAGGTTTGCTTCACCCAGGTGACGACGTGCCTTTTCTCCCTCTTCTCGAACTCGCATTAGATGAGCACTGAGAACGGGTATAAGAGGCTGAAGTGCAGTGAGGAATTGGGGTTTAACCGCTTCATCCGGGAGATCGGAGAGAATCGGATTGATGCCCAGAATGTCGACCATATCGGCCGAAAGCAGTCGGCTGAGAACCGAGAGTTCAACAACCAGCTTGTGGGCTTCGTCTGGCTCGACGCCGAGGGCATCTGACAGATAGTTGATCAGCTCATCTTCGCGTTTACCATCGACAAGCGCTCGAAGTTCTGGGTCAGCAAGAGCTCGACCGAGCGTGACCGGGGTTTCGAGACCCAGGTACTTTGCGACTGCTGATGCAGTGTCGCCAACGGGTCCGAGTTTCGCGAGGACATCTGTGATGATCGTGAACGGGTCGGGTGTGCCGACCTCGATGTCACCCTGAATTTCCTTCTCGATTGCCTCGAGCCGTTGAGCAAGCTCGACGGCACGTGCGAGAACAACTTCGTCGGCTGCCGTAAGCAGGGCGACTCGACCGATCTCGCGTAGATACATACGTACAGTGTCTTCGGTAAGCTCCGACTCCTGTACTTCGTTCTGGAGTGCGTTCGTGATGCTCGTTGAAGAGTCGGACGCACGTGCTGCTTCCCACATATCCAGTTCGGAACGGGTTACGGCTGTGGCGCTGCTTTCCGTAGTCTGGTTTGCCTCGTCTTCAGATCCCTCCATTCGAGTAAAGGCGGGTTGATATTCGTCTTCACCGTTAAGGGCTGATGAAACGTCATTGACGCGGGTTGTTCGTCGCCTTTGGACCAACGGTTGTTCCTTTCGGGTATTCACTACCCGTACCTGGCCTTATCGAATATCCGGACAGATATTCGAACTCAGATCATTCGTACTAGTGACTATCGCGTAATCTGCTCCGCTTAATCTGGGGGGCAGACCAAAATTTGAGAATGGATGCAGTCACCCAACTATTAGATGCAATTCGAGCAGCTACAGATTTGTGCACGTACACCCTCAAGAATCTCGAAGCACACGCACACCTACCACCTCAAACGGCCTTCTATTCTACGACATCGACCCCATGTTCTAAAAGGGGGTGCGACAAATTGATTACGAATTTCGTAGGTTCAAGCCCGATTTTTCTCCAGGAAAAGATCGATTAGTTAGGCTAGAATCACTTTTTTTGAGTTCAAATCTAAAAAATTTGTAACTAATCCCAATTGATAACAAACTTGCCTGGCGCACCAGTAGAAAACTCTTCAAATGCTACTGCTGCACCCTCGATAGTCGACCTTGAGGTGATCACGGATGCTAAAGGAACGTTGCGCTCGGCCGTATAACGAGCCGCTTCCGCGAGGCCAAACGTGGAGAATGTCCATGATCCCATGAGGGTCAGATGTCGATGAATGATTTGCGGTGATGGCTGAAAGGTCACCTCGCCGCCTTCGCCAACTAGGCACGTGCGACCGAATATTTTCGTCGATTCGACTGCAGCGATGCGAGTAACTGACATTCCGGCTGCCTCAAGGCTGGCATCAGCCCCAAAACCGTGTGTGAGAGCACGGATCTGCTCCGGTGCATCGTCGTTCGATGCATCTATAGTCGCCCATGCTCCTGAATCTGCGGCCATCTTGAGTCGTTCTGGTGAAATATCAACGGCAATAACTCGCGCGCCCATCGCAGTGCCAAACATAGTGGCAGCCAGTCCAACGGGACCCTGCCCGAATACTGCCAGTACATCGAGTCCGGATATTTCCAGTTTCTTTAACGCCTGAAATGCCGTGCTGGCTCCACATGCGAGGTACGCTCCTACCTCGTAATCAACCTCGTTTGGCAGCGGTACGCAAGTCGACTGGTGGACGACCATGTAATCGCCGTGTCCACCGTGCATCGACCCACCGTAGTACTCCTTCTTTTCAGTTACTTCGCAGAGTTGCTGCCAGCCCGTGAGACAGTACTCGCACTGGCGGCAACCTTCGTAGTGATGCTGAATTATCCGATCGCCGACTTTTAGGCCTTTGACGTTTGGACCCAACGCAACGATCTCGCCGCAGGGTTCGTGTCCGGGCCGAATCAGTTGCCCGCCGTGCTCATTCGGCGAATCTCCGCGGTATCGACCGAAATCTGATCCACACAATCCAGATGATCGTAACTTGACCAGCACTTGTTCATTTCCGGGATCGAGATCCGGAAAATCTATAGTTTCCGCCACACTGTTCCCGTGAAACGCGACGCCTCGCATAGATAAATCTCCTGATCAAGCTCGGTGAGGCACCAGATTCTGGTATTGAAAGTCGGCGCAGTGTATATCAGCCAATCGACACATGAAGGCCTTTGCAGTTCGGCGAATGCGGCAGTAAGCTTCACCGGCTTGACCTGTATTACATGACTGCGGCAGCGCCGCGATTGGGATCCTTAAACATGGCGGAAACGTTTAGTTACGACGCTCTTTATTCAGAGAATTCTATCGATACTCCTCTCAACCCCGTTGCGCACGCAAAATACGACTTTGCCGTTGCCTACCCGGCACCCGAGACGCTTCCGTTGGACGGGCTCATTCAGGCGTTGCAGACTGCAGTCGACTCCGATAGTAAAAAAGTTCTCGCCGAGATGGCCTACTACCCGCAACAGCTCGGGGCGCTCGAATTGCGGGAATACACCGCCAAAAAATTGAAGTCTGATCGAGGTTTTACCGTCGATCCGGGCGAAATCGCTCTCACAAACGGTTCAGGTGAGGCGCTGGGTCTGGTCATCCAGGCGTTGACCGATCCGGGTGACATAGTTCTCGCCGAAGCGTTCGTATACATGGGAACCACCGCCCAGCTTCGGCGTTTTGGAGCCGATGTTCGGGGAGTAGCCATCGACGACGGTGGGATTATTCCAGAGGCGCTGGATAAGCAGATCGACGAACTGTTAGCCAATGGCGAAAAGCCGAAGTACCTGTACGTAATCCCAGAGCACCAGAACCCTACCGGGTCGACCATATCTGCGGAGCGGCGCAAAGCGATCCTCAAGATCGCTCATAAGCACAATATGCCAATCCTCGAAGACGACTGCTACGTTGATCTTCGATACAAGGGCGACGTCCAGCCTGCGTTCAGGGCACTGGATGATTCCGGAATCGTCGTTTACGTCGCTTCATATTCCAAACTTCTCGCGCCCGGCCTACGCCTGGGCTACTTCACCGCAACTGCCGAACTTATGAGGCGTGCACTTGGCTTCAAGATCGGCAGCGGCCCTAACCAGTTCGCAGCAGTCGCCATCGAGGGCTACCTGCGGAACAACCTCGATGCGCACCGCGACAACTTCACTCCGATGCTGGAATCGAAGTGCAACTCGATGGTTGCCGCACTTGAAGAGCACTTTGGTGATTCCGGGGCCACCTGGTCGGTGCCAGAGGGTGGTTGCTACGTCTGGCTGACCATGCCAGAAAGTTCAGACATCGCCAGCATTCGTGATCAGGTGTTTGAGCAGGGCGTTGGATACGTTGCGGGGACGAACTTCGAAGCTGACGGATCAGGTCGGATCGGCCGCAACTGTGCGCGTTTATGCTTTGCGTTCGAATCGATTGAGAAAAACGCTGAAGGTATTGCGCTTCTTGCCCAGCTGTTCAAGCAGCACGGGCAGATGTAGTTGCTACTTCTGGATCAGACGTAGACTGCAGATTTTGTAGCAAAAGACCGGCATTCATACTGTCGGTCTTTTTCGTTAACAGTGAAAGCTGTTGAGCGATTTACGAATAGATGGCAGAAGGTCATTGCCGATATGTCGAGTCGGGGTTAAATTTTAATAAGACAGAACTTCGCAATAAGAATGAGGAACGCCACCCATGGCATCTGCTGAACTGAACTCGATTGCTCTGAAGATGGTTGCCAGCAAGCGGGGCATTCTGGCCGCAGACGAAAGCACCGGGACTATTACAAAGCGGTTCGACAGCATCAACGTCGAGTCAACAACCGAATCTCGCCGTCAGTGGCGGCAGCTGTTATTTCAAACATCCGATATTGGCGACTACGTCTCGGGCGTGATCATGTACGACGAGACCATTCGCCAGTCGGATGACTCGGGCGTCAGCTTTGTCGAGTTGCTTGCGAACTCAGATGTTCTCACCGGAATAAAAGTCGACAATTCGACACATGACCTCGCCGGAGCACCGGGTGAGTTCATTACTGAAGGTCTCGACGGACTGCGCGGTCGACTTGCCGAGTACTACGAGCTCGGTGCACGATTCGCCAAGTGGCGCGCACTGATCACCATCGGTGATGGGCGCCCTTCCGACAATGCGATTCGAACCAACATGCACGCGCTTGGACGTTACTCTGCGCTGTGTCAGGAGCAGGGTATTGTCCCGATCGTCGAACCCGAGGTTCTGATGGACGGTTCCCACAGCATCGATGATTGCCGATCAGCAACCGATCGCTCGCTGCGTGCTGCGTTCGAGGAACTCGACGCTCAGAACGTCGATCTCGATGGCATCGTGCTCAAGCCGAACATGGTCATCTCTGGATCCGATGCTCCGAACCGGGCCTCGGCTGCCGAGGTCGCTCGCCAGACGATTGATTGCTTCTTGGAGGCAGTTCCTGCCGCGGTTCCCGGTATTGCTTTCCTATCAGGAGGGCAGGGCGATGAAGAATCGGTTGTGAACCTGGACGAAATCAACAAGATAGCGAACACCGAAGACCTTCCGTGGGAACTTACCTACTCATACGGTCGAGGACTTCAGGCAGCTCCGCTGGCAGCTTGGCTTGGCAAGGCTGAAAACGTGGAAGCAGCGCAGGCTGCGTTCCAGAGGCGTGGGCTCGACTCGAGCGCTGCTCGTGAAGGCATGTTCGCTTCGTAGGAGATAACGGTCTAGTTTCGTTTTCGTCATCCTGAACTAGATTCAGGATCTCGCACGATGGAACGCAGGTTCCGGTCAGGCAATGATTGTCATTGCGAGGAGCCTGCCCTGAGGTGACGTGGCAATCACGTGTTTTTTTGAGCAGGCCGAGCTATCCGGCAGCTGTTTCCTACATCGTGATGAGCTTTACGTTAGCCGCGATTGCCACGTCGTCGGACTCCTCGCAACGACAAAAGGTCCGACATTCCTCCCCACCAACCGGTAAAGTTGCTTCGCCTATCCATGTATCGGATAGCTGTAAGCAAACGAACCGGAGTGACAACAGAACGATGCCTTCAGACGAAATTTCCGATCTTGTAACAGCCCGCGGTGCCGAGATAATCGAGACACGGCGATATTTTCACCAGATCCCCGAACTGGCTTTTGAGGAAACCGAGACTGCACAAGCAATTGCTGATCGTCTTACGAAAGCTGGTCTCGAAGTCGAAACTGGCATCGGTAAAACGGGTGTCGTGGGTGTTTTAAAGGGTGCCAAAGAAGGCCCTACTCTTATGATTCGAGCCGACATCGATGGATTGCCGGTCGACGAACTCACGGGGCTCGAGTTCGCTTCCACGAACGGACGTATGCACGGCTGCGGCCACGACGGCCACATCACTATGGCGGTCATAGCTGCTGAAATTCTTGCAGGGATAAAGGATCAGATTGCTGGCACGTTAATATTTGTTTTCCAGCCAGCCGAAGAAGTCGTTCAGGGCGCGGTTGCCATGATCGACGATGGCCTTTTTGAGAAATATCCTGCCGATCGAGTTATTGGAACTCACCTTTGGAATCAGATTCCAACCGGAATTATTGGGGTGAACCGGGCAACTGTTTTCGCAAGTGCAGACCAGTTCAGGCTGACAGTTCACGGCAAGGGCGGGCACGGTGCGATGCCGCACAAGACGATCGACCCGGTGGCGGCGATCGCAGAGATTATCTCGACTGCCCAGACAGTCGTAAGTCGGGAAGTCCCGCCAAACGACATGGGAGTGCTCACGTTCGGCCAAATCCATGGTGGATCAGCACCAAACGTCATCGCCGATAACGTAGTGGTTGAAGGAACCGTTCGAGCGTACACACCCGAAACTCGTGTTCAGATCATGGAATCACTGGAACGAATCGCCAGCAACGTGGCGGCGGCTATGCGTGCGACAACGTCGTTTGAACGGATTCACGGAGCTCCTCCGGTTATCAACGACCCCGAGGTTGCGAGCTGGGTTACCCAGCAGGCGAGCCTCGTGGTTGGTGAAGGCAATGCACGGGAGTGGGAGCCGGTCAGTGTTGGTGACGACATGGCTGAGTTCAACAACCGTGTTCCGGGTGTCTATTTCCTGCTTGGAGCGGCACATGATGACGCCAGGGTTGCTGCAAGAGCCATCGAAGGGCATCATAACGCAAAGTTCGACTGGAACGAGGACTGCTTGCCTCTGGGCGTCGAGGTGTTCGTGCGTTCCGCGGTCGACTATCTCTCGTAGTGGCGAGGATTCAATCTTCTGCCGCGGTTCTCCGAGTCGATGGAACAAATGGCAGTTGATGTTCGTCAGTACTCTGACACCCTCGTTATTTGGCGAGAATTAGGTGCTTAGTCTGAACGAAACTTACTGAATCGGGTTGTGAGAGATTCACGACACCCGCGGCTCTAATAATCGCTGATATGAAAACACTAATTCTGAAACTTGTAGCCCTCGGCGACATGATGGCCCTCGTTGCGCTTCTCTGGCCGATATTTACAAAAGCTGAAACATCACTGGCGATTATTTTCGTCGTGCTTTAGATGGCCGGAATCGGCATTGCTGCACTCGCACTGTTCAGCAAAAAGCGATGGCTACTCTGGGCAGCACTCGGCGTGTGGCCGGGTGCACTGACCGGCGGACTGGTATTTGCCGGTATCGCTTTTCTTACAGCGAAAAACGGAACCACCGGGTTTGAAGGCGCGATCGTCGCAGTGGTCATAATCTTCGGGACGTTCATCGGGAGCGTAGTGGGTGGAATCACGGGTGGAGTGCTCGGCGTGCGTAAAACACGCCGAGTGAACTCAGATACCTGACCTGACGAATGGAAATGGCGGTTGCTTGTATACTTCACTGGTATGAAGCATTTGAATCAAACTGTCCTGATTTTGCTCGCCAATGCGGGTGTTCTGGTTTTCCTCGCTCTAGCGGGGTCACTGGCAGTTTTGGCTGTAACACCTGTGACGATCGTCTATTTCATAATCGCAGGCATTTCAGGAAGCGTCGTTCTACTCGGCATTTTTGGCAAATCTCAATGGGCCCGGTGGGCAACACTTGGAGCCTGGCCAGGCAGCTTGATAGGTGGATCGTTGATCGCCTTGATATTGTTGGGCGATTACCGATCGGATGGCTGGACGGTCCTGATCATTGGAGCGACCGTGATCATCGGTGGAATGCTTGTAGGCGGTTTTATTGGAGCAGTCACCGGAGGAGTGCTGGGCGCGCGTCGTACGTGCCGAGCAATCTCAACCGGTTGATCTAGTTGATCCATCAGGGGATGACTGATCCTAAACGACCGGTGCAGTCCCACCATCCACATTGATCGCCGTTCCTGTTACGTAGCTAGCTCGCGCCGATGCGAGGAAGCAGATCACGTCGCCAGCCTCTTGAGCTTCACCTATTCGTCCGAGGGGCACTTTGGCTCCCACGGATTTCCAGTGATCTTCGAGTGTGTAGCTGGAATCCTCAGCGTTCATCGATTCCCACCGGGTTCGGTGCTGGCCAGATTTCAGCACGCCAACGCAGATCGTGTTCACCCGGATACTGTGCTCAGCGAGTTCGCCAGCCCACGACTTCGTCAACGAAATGCCGGCCGAACGAGACAGCGAGGTCGGCTGCGTGCCGGGGCTCGAAGCCTTACCACCGGGAGTAGTGGTGTTGATGATCGCACCCGTGCCAGATGCCTTCAGATAGGGCAGCACAGCCCTTGCGCAGTAGATCGCACCGTAGACCTTGATGCCGAAGTCGATCTTCAGGTTTTCATCGGTCATTTTCTCTAATGTTGTGGCTGACGAAGTTCCAGCGTTGTTCACCAGAATGTCCACACCGCCGAACTCATCGACGACCTTCGCCACCATCGCCTGAACTTCTGATTCAACCGAAACATCAGTCGGAATTCCGATAACTTGAGCGTCGGTCTCGGGAGTCTCGGCCTTAATATCGGCAATCGCCGCATCGAGTTTCGCCTGTGTTCGCCCAACGATGGCTACTTTTACGCCTTCTTTTACCATCGAGATCGCAGCAGCTTTGCCGATTCCATCACTGCCACCCGTAACGATTGCAATTTTGCCATTCAGTTCAAGATCCATCTTGCGAGTTCCGTTCTTCAGCCCTGGTTCGTTCGAAATAACGCCATTAAGAGCATGGAGTGTTCATGTAAACGTGGAGATGCATTATAAAGACGAAATTAGGCTGGCAAACTGCGATGCATTATTTGGGGCTCTGAGATGTACCCTTATCCGCTGTGTGAGTTTTCCCTGTTGCGTATTTGACGATTCAGTCTGATACG
>Ga0114993_10002256_pt1 | contig 21391 bp, 17 predicted proteins | sample ArcticOcean_MG_C_FD_87042 | JGI IMG/M metagenome (GOLD analysis project Ga0114993, IMG submission 87042) | Marine microbial communities from western Arctic Ocean - ArcticOcean_MG_CB2_150 | ecosystem: Environmental > Aquatic > Marine > Oceanic | place: Arctic Ocean: Canada Basin | collected...
ACGGGAATGCCCGCGCAATCGGCCAGCGTCGGCAACAAATCAATCACCGCCGCGATGGGTTTTAATTCCGTGCCTTTCGGGATGCGCCCGGGCCAACGCACCAGCAACGGCGAACGCACGCCGCCTTCGTCGGTAGAACCTTTGCGGCCTTTCATGTCTCCGTTCCAGCGCACACCATTCGGCCCGTTGTCGTGGAAGAAAACCACGATGGTGTCGTCAGCGATTTTCAGTTCATCCAGTTTTTTGAGAATGCGTCCAACATTCCAGTCGATGTTTTCACACTTTGCCAGCGCGCAGCGCAGGTGCGGCAGATTTTCCTTTTTGGGATCGCGATTGTGCATCGAGATTTTTTTGTCCTTAAATTTATTCCACCAGCGGTCCGGCACCTGCATCGGACTGTGCGGCGTGTTGTACGGCAGATAAGTGAAAAACGGTTTGTCGGCCTTGTTTGCTTTCTCCATAAGCTCCATCGCTTTGTTTGTGAAATCGTCGATGCAAAACCCCTCGCCCTGTACAATCCGGCCATTATGCTCCAGCGGCGGGCTGAAGTAATCGCCCCAGTGACCGGAGCAAAATCCATAATATTCGTCAAAACCGCGTCCGTTCGGGTGGTACGGATACTGCATCCCGTTGTGCCATTTGCCGAAGGCACCGGTCGTGTAACCAGCACTCTTGAACGTATCGGCGATGGTTTGCTCGTCGAGGTCGAGGCGCTCGCCGCCAGCGGAGGTGCTGTAAACGCCGCCACGCGGATGATAACGGCCGGTAAGAAATTCCGCGCGCGTGGGCGAGCAAACGGGACAGACATAAAAGCGCTCGAAACTTGCGCCGTCCCGCGCCAGTGAATCGATGTGGGGCGTGGCGAGGTTTTTATTCCCACTCAAGCTTAAGTCGCCCCAGCCTTGATCGTCGGTGAGAATGACAATGATGTTGGGCGGCTTCGCCTGCACTAATCCGCAAAGGCACAACAAAAGGAAAAGCGATATCGTTCGCATGCACGGAAATGTCGCGCAAAGATGGGGGGGCGGAAAGGAGATTTTTTCGAGGACTAATTCTCGTCCCAAAGGCGCTCGCTGATTTCGACTTCTTCCTGGAAACCGAGGCGGCTCACGGGGATAACCGCTGCGTGTTGATCAGCGAACACGACAGTGGCGCGATTGAGGTGGCGGTTCCAAATGCGGCGAGAGCCTTTATCCCGACGATTCCAGTCTGAGCTGACGGGGATTTCAAATTGCAGCCGACTTTGTACGGAGCCGTTGTCTGTCTCGCTAGGCCGCCACTCGTCTGGCGCGGCTCCGGGGTTCGCGACGCGGTCGGTGTCTCCAAAAATCACCGTGGCTCCCGGCTTGGCCAAGTCGGAGGTACGGGTCACACGGTGCTGGGTGGAGTCCCGGGAAAGCAGCTGGCTGTAACCAATGCCGAACTGGCCGCGGCAGGCGGGGCAATGCCAGATGCCGTCGTCACCAGCGAATTCATTTAAAAGATCCGGCCAGAAAGTGGCGGTGGGATCACCGCTGTCAACCAGAGCGTCTCGTGATGCCGTTTCATTTTTTCGGAAGGGGACAAATTCACCGTTGTTGTTGTCCGCATAAACTGCAAAGGCCGCGCCGATGTGCCGTGAATTGTCCACGCAGCGGCTGGCTCGGGATTGCTGTTTGGCCCGGGCCAAGGCGGGGAGGATGAGGGCGGCAAGTAGCGCCAAGACGGCCATCGCAATAGCCACTTCAGCCAAGGTAAAGGCGCGGTGGATACAAGGGCGGACGCGTTGGGTACTGCGGCCGGGTAGCATGCGGTGTAAGGTAGCTAATGGATTCCATTAGTCAAACCTTTTTTCGAAAAACTGCACGCGCTCAAAGTGCCTTGGGGAGAACCCACTCGGTCACTTTGCTGACCATGGTGGGTAGCGCGTCGGCATCGGTCTCGGCATCAAAAACGTGGCTGCACCGTGGTATCTCGATGAGTTCCTTAGGCTCGTTGGCGCGCGCGAATATCTCGCGTGATTCCTCGATTGGCACAACGTCATCAGCCTCGCCGTGCACTAGCAACCACGGCACTTTTACGTGCGGCCCAAACTCGATCACTGAATCGATGGTATTCATGTCATCGAGGAATATCTGGGAGAGTGGGCACTCTGGCATATCCCACATGCCCCCCTGCCCGGGTGTCACATCCCCAAATTCCGTTTTCGCAAACTTGGCCGTGTGCACCATGCCAGCCAAGGATATGAGCCCCGTGATGCGCGGCTCATGAACGGAGCACATCACCCCCACCGCGCCGCCCATGCTGTGCCCGGCGTAAATCACTGGGCGGCCGTCGAGCGCATCGACCACCGCGACCAGGTCCCGCACTTCCTTCGACGGGCACGAGTCCTCAAACCTTCCCTCCGAATCGCCGTTACCCGAAAAAGAGAAACGCAACGCCGCCACTCCCGCGGCCGCCAGTCCCCCGGCCAACGCCAGCACGAACTCCCGATCCTTATTCCCCGTCACCCCATGCCCGATCACCACCACCGCCCGGCTGTCGGCATCGTGATAGGCATAGTCGATTTTTTCACCCTGCGGATTCCGAATCTCCTTATCCATTGGCGTCTTTCTAATGGCCACCCTCAATCATGGCCAGCTAATTTAATCCACAATTTTTGTTTCATTTTGGGAAAAACATTCCCGCCACAATTCCGCGCTTATCAGCCCGCCCGCACCGGCCACTTGGCGCAATCTCCCCCAACCACCACTGGAGAGCAAATCCGCGAAAGGGGCCAAGCGCCGTGCCTCGAGACAAGTCGTGGCGCGAAAGAACGCGTGCATCGCCCCCAGCCAAACCCGGGAACGCAGCGATGTCGACTCGGCGAACTCGGCCAATAGCCAACTTGCCCCAGGGGCCGCACTCCGAGAAATACGCGGCATCAACTCAGCCAGAGTTTCCGGCGTGAAACAGTCGAGAAAAAAACAGGTGACCACCGCGTCGTATTCAGCTTCAGGAAAATCCCAACTGCGCGCATCGGCCAGATTAAATTTAACACGCGCGCGCTGCCTGACGGTCAAGCGTCCGCACGCCAAATCGAGCATCTTGGCACTGGCCTCCACCACATCCACGCGCGCGCGCGGATTAGCCGCCATCAGCTCCTGCAAAAAACGCCCATCGCCCTCGCCGAGAACAAGCACCCGCCGCGCCGCCGCCAACTCCGGCAGCAGCACGAACCGGCAACGCTCCAAAGCACCGCCAAAGGCCGCATATTCCAGCCAGCGATACCAACGCGCGAGGCGGTCAAAATTGGCCGCGGCGGTCACAACAAAAATAAAATCGGCACCAGCAAAACCGCATCCGCCAAAACGCGTCGGCAGTCACTTGGCTGCCCCCACCGGCCGATTTCCCCAAGCGCCAGCCCCCCCAGAAACAGCGCTGCCGCCACCGGGCCAAGCCGCGCGTCCATCACCCAGGCCAACGTCGCCAGCGTCACCACCGCAAGCGGCCCCAGCCACCGCCATCGATCCGCGCCGCCCCAGCACCGCGCCAACGAAGGTTGCCCCATCGCCGCATCGCGCGCGCGATCCCAACAGGCAATAGCGAGGCAGTTAGTCGCGCACAAGCAGACCCATCCGGCCAAAGCCAGCGCCACGGCAACGCTAAACCGTATTTGAATAACAACGATAAAAACCGCGCCCACGCCGAAAACCAATCCGGCCATCACTTCCTTTGCGGCCCCGGCCCGAGCTCGCGTTTGCCGCCAGTGATGCAGCACAAAATATCCACCCACCACCGTGATCAGCGCCGCGCCCAAAAAAATTTCGCGCAGCGTCAATTGCAACCCCAACACCACCACGCCCACCAATCCGACAAGCCACGTATTTTTTAACACGAACCAATGACGACGAGCAAACTCGTGGCGGGGGGAATCAACCGGCCCAGACAATCGACGCGCATCGAGCAGCCGATCTCCACAGTATGCCAGCCAAATCGCCAACGCCAAAAGCGCGCGATGCGTCCATGTTAAATCCGCCGCCAGGCACTGCGCCCAAAGTTCCTGCCACACCACCGCCACTGCGGGCGCGTCGAGGCTCAGCAGATTTGGCCACAGCCACCACGGGCGCAGGCGCGGGGCAGTCAGCGGGATGGCAGTCGACAGCGGCTTCACCGGCGGAAGCATTGCAGAAAACGCTTGTGAGCCAAGGGCAATCTCGTACCGTGGGGCCATGAGTTCCTCACGTCGCGATTTCATCAAGACCTCCGCTGCAGCAATCGCCGCGGCCCAACTCGCCCAAGCCGCACCCGCGCGCCAGCCGGATTTAATCCAAAAAGAAAATGTCCGCGCTGGGGCACGCGATTGGCAACTCACGCGCGTGCGTCCCACAGGCTACCGCACGCCAGCCATCGAGGGCTATTGCTCGCGGCAATCGGTGAAGGCCGGCGAAGATCTTGACGTAATGGTCAGCACCGAGCCGGCTTCAAAGTTCACGCTGGAAATTTTCCGAATGGGTTATTATGGCGGACGCGGCGCGCGCCTCATGAAAACGCTCGGGCCGCTCAAAGGCCAACCCCAGCCCATCCCGCAGGTGGGCGACAAGCGCTTGCGCCAATGCAAATGGGAACCGGCGACGACGATTAAAATTCCCGCCGATTGGCCCAGCGGCGTTTACCACGGACGGCTCACCACCGTGCCGGATGCAAAGGACAAACCATACTGGCAAAGCTATGTCATCTTCATCGTGCGTGATGACCGCCCCGCAGATTTTCTTTTCCAATGCAGCGATAACACGTGGCAGGCGTACAACAAATGGCCCGACAACCACAGCCTCTACACCGACCCGCGCGGTGCGCAAGCGGTGGATGTAGCCGTGAGCTTCGACCGGCCATACGCGAAGTACTCGCAGGTTTTCGAGCGCCCGCTCTCCAACGGCTCCGGCGAGTTTTTGCTGTGGGAATACCCGCTCGCCTACTGGATGGAAAAACACGGCTACGACGTCAGCTACTGTTCCAACAGCGACTGCCTCGATGCGGCACAAATCACGCGCTGCAAAACTTTCATCTCCGTCGGCCATGACGAATACTGGGACGTCCGCCAATATCACGCCGTCAAAAAATCAATCGCCGAAGGCACCAACGTCATGTGGCTCTGTGGCAATTCGGTCTTCGCCGTCAGCCCTTTCAGCGACAACAAACGCATCATCACCCGCGATGGCCTTTACAGCGGCCTCACCGACAAAGAAATCAACGCCGCCATCGGCGTCTTCACTAAAGACTGGCGCCGCCGCGGCCCGGACGAGAGCGACATAATCGGTGCCCGTAGCATCGTGCCGTTCAACGGCGGAGGTGATTGGACCTGCACGAAACCCGACCACTGGATTTATAAAAATACCGGCATGAAAAAAGGCGACGCCATCCCCGGCCTCGTTGGCTGGGAACACCACGGCGCGCCCGCCAAAAAGCCCGGCCTTGAGATCGTCGCCGAAGGCACCGTCTGGCGCGGCGGCACCACGCCCGCCCATTGGACCGCCACCATTTTTCCCGGCCCGAAAAAGAACGTCATCTTCAACGCCGCCACCATCTGGTGGCCCCAAGCCCTCGCCGATCCCCCCGGCCACATGCTCCCCTGGAGCCATTACAGCCGCCCGCACGGAGTCGACAAACGCATCCAGCAAATCACGCATAATGTGTTCAAGAAAACTTTGGATTGAAAATTTTCTGTAGCCTTTTGCCGTGTTTGCACGTATTAAAGGGAAAATGAAAATGACACTCCGTTTCACTCACCGATTTATACTCACACTGCTGGCTGTTGCCGGGATCACTTTCACCGCCTCGGCCGACGATGGCTGGCTGGTTGACTTCGCCAAGGCCAAGGCCCAGTCCGCCAAGGAAGGCAAACCCATCCTCATGGAATTCACCGGCTCGGACTGGTGCCCGCCCTGCAAGGCGCTCCATAAAAATGTGCTGACCTCTGACGTTTTCAAAAAACAAATCCCCAAGAAATTTATCCTGCTCAAGCTCGACAACCCACGGGACAAGTCAGCGCAAACACCCGAGGAAATTGCCCAGTACAAAAAGCTGAGCAAAGAATACAAAGTGCGCGGCGTGCCGACGATCATCGTGGCCGACGCCAAAGGGAAAGAGCAGCACCGGCAAGTGGGCTACAGAAAAAGCACAACGGCAGAGGCATGGATTGCCAAGCTGCTCGCCGGCGTGAAAGCCGGCCCGAAGGTGGCCGCCAAACCCAAGCCCCCCGCACCGGACAAAAATGTTCCCACCAAATTCAAAGCCATGCCGGAGATCGACCTTTCCAAGTTCACCGCCAAGCAAAAAACAGCCATTCTCAAGCGTGCCAATAAAGAAGGCTGCGGCTGCGGCTGCAAGCTCACCGTGGCCGGTTGCCGCAATGACGACCGCACCTGCCGCACCAGCGTGAAGTTGGCCAAGAAAATTGTGAAGGACATCACCGGCGTGGAATTGGCCGAGGTCAAGGACAAGCATCTTGGCAAACCGCTGGACATCAAGTTCACCGCCATCGACGGCCGCAAAATTGATCTGTCCAAAATGAAAGGCAAAGTGGTGCTGATCGATTTCTGGGCCACTTGGTGTGGGCCGTGCATACGCGAAATTCCCAGCATCAAAAAAACCTACGCCAAGCTCCATCCCAAGGGCTTTGAAATCGTCGGCATCTCGCTGGATTCCAAGGAAGACAAGCTCGCCAATTTTGTCGCGGACAAAGACATGCCATGGGCGCAATACTTCGACGGCAAGGGCTGGAAAAATAAAATCTCGACCAAGTACGGCATCCGCAGCATCCCAGCCATGTGGCTCGTCGACAAACAAGGCAACCTCGTCGACAAAAACGCCCGCAGTGGCCTCGAAGCCAAGGTTATGAAACTGCTGGCAGCCAAGGACGGGAAAAAAGAGTAGCGCGAATATTTTAAAGATACCACGCAAGCCAAGCTTGCAGGTTCGTGGTTTTCTGCTAAAATCCGGAGATGCTGACGCTCCTCAGCAACTCAAGAGGCCCGCGCTTTTGCGATGGCCTCTCGCGCCGGTCATTCTTGCAAATCGGTGGGATGGCGATGGGCGGACTATCGCTACCGCAAATCCTTGCCGCCGAGAAAGCCGCGCCGAAAACCAAAGGCGGCCTCGGCCACAAAGCGGTCATCATGGTTTACCTCCCCGGCGGCCCGACGCATCACGATACGTTTGATTTAAAAACCACCGCGCCTTCCGGCATCCGTAGCAGTTTCAAAACAATCCGAACAAAAGTGCCAGGAATTCATATTTGCGAACTGCTACCCAAGCTGGCGAAGGCGATGGACAAACTTGTAGTCATTCGCTCGCTGGTCGGGTTGAAAAACCGCCACGAATCTTTCCAGTGCTACAGCGGGCGACCCGGCGGAAAACCGGCGGACAATGAACCCGCCGGCGGCTGGCCCACGCTCGGCTCGGTGGTCTCCCGCTTGCAAGGCCCCGGCCCGAATGACATGCCCGCGTACATCGATGCCGGCCCGCAAATGCGCCACAAGCCGTACAACGTCGCCGGCTATCATGACCCGCCCGGGCCCATTTCGTGGCCGGGCTTCACTGGCCAGCGTTACACGCCATTCCGCCTCTATGGAAACGGCAAGAGTGATTTGACATTGAACAACATCACCGTCAAGCGGCTGGAAGATCGCAAGGGATTGCTGTCCGGATTCAATGATTTTCGCCGCGGCGTCGATGCCCGCCGCGAGGCCGATGCGGACCCGTTCCGCGAACAGGCATTTTCCATTCTCAATAGCAGCCGCCTCGCGCGGGCGTTGGATTTGAAAAATGAAAACCCAAAGACGATCGCGCGCTACGGCAAATCCAAGCCGACCACCGAGAGCTTTGGCGGCGCGGCGAAAAACCCACAGCAGTTTCTCCTCGCGCGGCGCTTGGTGGAGGCCGGCGCGCGCTGCGTCACGGTCGCCTTCGGCGCGTGGGATTGGCACGCCAACCGCGGCGGCACGCTCAAGCAATTGGCCGAATGGGATCTGCCGGATTTTGATCATGCACTGACCACGCTCGTCACCGACCTTCACGAGCGCGGTTTGGACAAGGATGTCACGGTGGTAGTATGGGGCGAATTCGGCCGCACACCGAAGATCAACGAAAAAGGCGGACGCGACCATTGGCCCAACGTGGCACCGGCCATCCTCGCCGGCGGGGGCATGCGCACCGGCCAAGTTATCGGCAGCACCACGAAAGACGGCGGCGAAGCCAACGACCGCCCCGTCCACGTGCAGGAAGTTTTCGCCACGCTCTACAACAACCTCGGCATCAACCTCGACACCGCCACCGTCACCGACCTCCAAGGCCGGCCGCATTATCTGGTGGACCCCAACTACAAACCGCTGCCGGAAGTAAGCTGATTTACTCGGGGATGGATTCGAGTGCCGCTTGCAAAGGCAGCCAACGGATGTCGCGGTGCTGGCGGTCGTTGCGCGGATAGAGGCCGTCGAAATAGCCGCGCAGGGATTTCGGCGTTGCCTCGCCTTTATTATAAGTGAGAACGGCTTCGACGATCCCCTGAAAACTGAAATCATCCGGGCCCTCATCAGTGAGCCGCACCACGCCGCGCAGGAGGGCTTGGCGTTTTCCGTCAGCCGCCGAGATGGGCGTGAGCTTCAAGTCACCCTCGGTGGACTTGATGGCGTAGACGACTTTGGTTTGCGGATTGGTGCGCTCCATCACGCCGGGCGGATAAATTTGTGACAGCCACGACTTCAGCGCGGCGGCTTTCACGATGCGTGCCTTGTCCGGCCACGCGAGCGGTTTCCAGTCGGCCTTAGTCATCGACACCACCTCCACCACCGGCGCGCGATAGGCGCACATCCGGTCATCGCGCAAACTGACCAGCACGCGCATGCCGCGCTGGCCATCGAGGGTGGGCAGCTTCACAGGGCGCTCCTTAGCGGGCTTGTCGCCGAGGCCAAGGAAAGGCGCGGCGCGACGAAGTTGTTGGACGGTGTGCTGCTCGATGGCGGCGCGGCGGCCGTACTGTTCGTGGTGCGCGGCATCAAAGGTGTGCACCACGACGCCGTCGGGATTGAGCAGCGCGAAATCCACATTGCTTTGCCGTTGCTGGAAGCCGCCGCGCGGGGGTTGAAATTTCCAACGCCACACGGTCTTCACCGCAGCGGGAATGTCCGCGTCTTTGCGATGCCCGTGCCACGAGGTGACGATGTACGGCTGCAACCGCGCCAACACCGCCGGGTCTATCAGCGAGGCCCCACGGACCTGCGTGGCGGTCGCTCAGCAATGGCCGGACGCGATGTCGCCGTACTTGGCGTGAATGATGATGAGGCACACCGGCCGCTTTTCCTTCGCCGCATGCTTGAGCGCGATATCCAGCGAATCCGCCCAGTCGAGCCGGTACATGCCGAGATCCTTCGCCGCCGGACGGAGGGATTGGTATCGCGCAAGGATGCGTTTGGCGTTGGCATCTTCGGCAGCGGCAAAACCCGCCAGCAGGAGTGAACTGAAAATAATGGAAAATCGTTTCATGACAATTACGTTACAACCAACAGGTTAAACTCTAGTCATCGCGATTTGATGTGTCCACCTGAATTCCCCGAGAATTACCCTGAACGGATTCAGTGAATGCACCGATCAGAAAACTTACGCGTCTGGGATTTCCTGATTGGCTTCGCCATCAGCGGTTTGCTTGGCGCGGAAGGCTTCGTAGGCCTCGCGGTGTTCTGGGTATTTGTTGCCTAGGATGGCCGTGGCGAGCAGGGCGGCATTTTTCGCGCCGGGCTTTCCGATGGCCATAGTGCCCACGGGTATGCCGCCGGGCATCTGCACCATCGAGAGCAGCGAGTCCAATCCTTCAAGTGACCAGGCTTTCATCGGCACGCCTAACACTGGCAATGTCGTGAAGGCCGCCGCCACCCCGGCCAAGTGCGCCGCGCCGCCGGCCGCGGCGATAATGACTTCCAGCCCGCGCCCCGCCGCGCCCTTGGCCCAGTCGTGCAACAGGTCGGGTGTGCGATGTGCGGAAATCACCTTGGCCTCGAGAGGCACGCCCAGTTCCTTGAGTTGGTTGACGCAATGGGCCATCACGTCCCAATCTGAGTGGCTGCCCATGATGACGCCGACTAGTGGCTTGTTTTGATCGCTCATTTGAGGGGCGGACGGTAGCGAAATGATCTCAAATTTCCAATGCTCAATTCCCGCCGACGCCGATGGTGAAGGCGGGGGCGATCATTTTAACATCGCCGGACTGGAGGTTGAAAAGCTGGTTGAGCAGCATGAAGGTGCTTTTGCTCTCGAGATCGGATTGGCGGAGATAAAACCAGCTGCCGCGATAGGGCACAGCGAGGAAGGCATCAGACGGGCGCGTGCTGCCGGAGTGGATGGCAAAGAGCTGGCCGGTGACATCGCCCCAGTCGAAGTGCTCGCCGCCCGGCGCACGTGTGATGGTGACCAGTCCTGCTTGTTCGTCAGCGGCTGGCACGGTGGTGTTGTGGGAGAGATAAAACATAATGCCCATCATCGAGCGCGTGCGGATGGCCACGCCGTTTTCCGGCTTGTTTAAAAAATTAGAGGTGAGCACCAGCTCGGTGGATTCGGGGGGAACGCCCAGCAGCATGCAGAGCTCTTTAAACTTGCCGGCCAGCTCGGCAGCTCCCCTGTAGCGCAGCACGAGGTTGTGTGACTCTTTGGCGTCGCCGACGGCAGGCGCGGCCCCGAGCTCCATGGCGTCGGCCTGCTGCAGATCGCGCAGGAGGTTCGCCATGGTATGAAATTTCTCAAAGCGCGGCTCGCGAGTGGGCGTGGGGCCGCTGGCATTAGCGGCGTTGTCGAGGTCGTTGGCGCGTTCCACGCACACGCTCATCACGCGCTGCACGCTCCAACCGCTCTGGGTCAGAGTAAGCAGTGCCTCGAGCGGGATGGGAGAAAGCATCTGCTTTAAAAACTGGTTGCCGCGCAACGGTGTGTAGGTGACGGTGGGGTTCTGCTTGTAGATCAGCGAGCCGGAGGGGGTAATGGTGTCGGCGCCGTCGGATACGAGCTTGAAGCTGGAGCTGACGGAGCTTTCCAGCGAGGTGTTGACCGCCACGCTGCCTACCTCGAGGAAGTACGGGTTGTCGCGGTAACGCAGTCGCACGAGGTTCAGAAGGAATTGCTCGTTGAGGCTGCGGGAGATGACCTCGTTGTAGAGCGGGTGAGTCCCGACAACTGCCCTCGGCCCGAACGAGTGGCAGCCCACGCAGGCCAACCCCCCCAACAGGAGCACACCGATTTTTTTGAATTCCAGCAACATGTCCGCGAGGTTAGCAATCCCGGCCGCTTGGGCCAAGCCCTTCTTTGCGAGCCGCAGGTTGAGTTCTAATCACTCCCGGCTGTCGACTGGCCGGCCAGGCCAAGTCAGTTGTTTGATCCGGAAGCCTTATCAAGCGCATCCAGAACTATCCCGGATGAATCCACCACTGTCGGCAGGACGATCGGGTCACCCGAGGGCGGGTACACCAGCACCAACGGCGGTCCCGCCCGGCCGAAGCGCTGCATCTCCGCTAAAATCACCGGATCCTTTTTTGTGAAATCCGCCTTCAATGCCACCACGCCCGTCGCGGCCAACCGGCTCCGCACTTCGGGGACATTAATGGCCGTGCGCTCGATGTACTTACACGGCGCACACCAATCGGCCGTGAAGTCCACCAGCACCGGATGCCCCGCTGCGCGTGCTGAGGCGATGGCTTCTGGGCTCCAAGCAGACCACGCAATAGCATCACCGACCGGCTTCGGAGCAACCGGATTCTGCGTTCGATTGTTTTCCTCTGGCTTAACTTTCTCAGGCTCCGGATTTTTGACCTGCTCCCGCGAAACCGCGGCCTTCTCCAGCGCCTTAATCACCACACCCGGCCCGCTGGAGAGAGTCAAGTCCTCCGGCAACTTCTGCGGGTCCTCGTCCAGCCGCAGCGAATACACCAGCACCAGCGGCACGCCCGCCCGGCCATGGCTCTTGATAAAATCTGCCATCACCGGATCCTTCCGCGTGAAGTCGGCCTTAAACACCACTGTGCCGGTCTCAGTAATCTTCCGTCGCACGGCGTCGACCTCGATGCTCCGTCGTTTGTTCATTTTACAAGTGAGGCACCAGTCGGCCGTGAAATCCACCAGCACAGGGTGCCCCGCCGCGCGCGCCTCGGCCACGGCCTGCTTGCTCCAAGGCTTCCAGTCGAGCTGATCTTTAAAAACAAAGAGACAACCAAACCCCGCGCCCACACAAGCCACCGCGAGCACAGCCGCCATCCCGCGCCGACGAGTACCGCGCTGGATGAATTCTCCGAAGATCCACATCGCCATTGCCAGCAGCGCCAGCATCAGCGCCACGCGCAGCATGCCCTCGCCCTTGTCGGCCTCACTTGCGAAATGGTTGCCCGCCAGCATCATCAGCCACACTGCCGCCGCTAGCATGGGGAAGCCCATAGCGTTTTTAAACGACTCCATCCACGCACCCGGATTCGGCAGAAAACGCAGCCAGTTTGGTTTATAACTCAGGATCACGTACGGCAGCGCCAAGCCAAGCGCCACGGTCGCGAATACCAGCAGCGTGACCAACGGTGGCTGGGTGAGCGCGAACGGGATAGCTGTGCCCAGCATCGGCGCCATGCAGGGCGTGGCCAGCGCGACCATCAATATGCCGTTGGCGAATGCGCCCACGCCACCCTCGCGCCGGGCCGCAGAGTCTGCCGCGGTCATGGTTTTGCCGCCCAGCGAAATCTCGAACACCCCGAAGAGATTCAGTGCCACCAGCGTCATCAGCCCAGCTAGGAACAGCAGGAACCACTTGTTCTGCATTTGCATTCCCCACGTCTCTCCGCCGGATCCCGCGCGCACTGCCAGCAGCAGGCCAGCCATAATCAGGAACGAAAAAATCACGCCCGCGCCGTAGAGCAACCCCAGTCGCCGCGCGTGCCCCGGCAATTCCTGCCTCTGGTTCACGAAGCCCATCACCTTCAGCGCGATGACCGGCAGCACACAGGGCATCAGATTTAAAACCAACCCGCCGCCGAGAGCCAGCAGCAAAATCCACGCGAGTTGCCCGAAGCTCTCAGAGAATCCCGGCAGCTTCTCCCGCCACTGCGCGATGGCCGTGGCGTACTCGGAGGGTTGGTGCGTGGTGCCAATTTTCAGCGGGGCCGACACTGTTACCTCGCCCTGCACACAGCTCACCTCGCACTCCTGCCAAGTCACGCGCGCAGTAAATTTAAACTCGCCCGCCTCCAAGTCTTCGGCAATGTGCAGCGGCACAAGCAGCATCACCTCTCCCTCGTAGACATTTTGTTTAATCCCAAACGCCTCGTACTCCTTGTGCAGCGGCCAGCGGATTTCCCCGGCGGTCACACCCGCGGGCAGTTGCCATTTAATCTTCGGAGCCTCGCCCAGTTCGCCGGGGTATTTCCAAAAAATGTGCCACTTGTCGGGAATCTTGAAATGGATTCCCGCAGTGATCGTCTGACCCGCTGTTGCCTGTTCGGCATCAAGTAGAAACTCCACTTTGGACTCCGCCCCGGGTAGATTTAATCCGGCCAGCGGATCGTTCACTTCCGGCTCCTTCGGCGGTGCCCCAACTTTGAGGAGCACCTCGTAGCCCGCGTCTCCCACCTGCATCACGCCCGGAAATTCTGACGGCCATTCTTCCCCGGAAAACTCAACCTCCTTCGTCAGTTTCGCAAAGCCATCCGCGCGCTCGACCTTCACGCCCGCTTGCACCATGTACTTCTCCTCCGAATCGAGGTACGGATAAAACACCACCCGCGCCTCTGCATTCTCCACCGGCACACGGAAGCTCAGTGGTCGGTTTAAATTGTCCCCCGGCACCTCCCTTGCCCATTCCGCCCGAATCACCCTCTGCTTGGCCTCCGGCAACCGTGCGCGCCAAGTCGCAAACAACCTCGAATCCCCCGGCACATTCGTCGCCGCCACGATCAACCGCGCCGACACATCGGCCTTGCCCGGTACGCATTTCTCATCCGTGCACTCCAGCCATGAGGCGGCGGCTTTTAATTCCAATGACCCTGGCTTTAAATCCGCCGCCAACCGCAACGGCACCAGCAGCAGCACTTCATTCTCGTAAACATAAGCGATGGATCCGAAGGAAGGGTGTTTCTTGGGCAGCGGCCAGTGGATTTTTCCTGCGGATACCCCAGCCGGCAACTGCCATTCGATCTTGGGTGCCTCCCCTACCCCGCCGTGGTTTATCCAGTACGTGTGCCATGGCTTGGGGATGACTAAACGCAGACCCGCCCACACAGTACTACCCGGCTTGGCCGCCGCCAGTTCCAGTTGAAGCGTCGCCGTACTATTGGCCGCCGGTTCATCCAGAAAACCCTGCGCCCGGCCAGACACCACCACCAGCAACGCCAAGCCCAGATTCATCAAACAATGTCTCACGCGCACAATATGCCACAAACTTCTCATTGAGGAAATCGCAAACCGCCTTCGCAAGGCACTGGGGAAAATCAACATTAGTTGCCGCGCGATTTGATTTCATTATACTTCAGCCGTGCCGACTGAAACCCACGAATTGAATTGCGATGTGTTGGTTGCGGGTGGGGGTGCGGCGGGGGTGCCTTGTGCGTTGGCGGCGGCGCGGTGTGGGGCACGGGTGATTCTTTGCCAGGATCGGCCAGTGCTGGGCGGCAATGCCTCGAGTGAGGTGCGGATGCACGTGGTGGGTGCAAATGGGACGGGCAGTTTTGATCGCGGCAGTAAACTGGAAACGGAGGCGCGCGAGGGCGGGATTATTGAGGAAATCCGGCTGGAGAATTGCGTGCGCAATCCGCAGCGCTCGGCGTCGATGTTCGATCTTATTCTTTACGATAAATGTCGTGCGGAGCCGAATTTGACTATGCTGCTAAACACCGCCGTCACCGCGGCACAGTTGGTTGACGGGCAAATCCAAAGCGTCACGGCGGAGCGACCGAGCACGGAGGATCAGTTTCGCATTCGCGCCGAGGTGTTCATCGATTGCACCGGTGATGGCCGGTTGGGCGTGGAGGCGGGAGCGGCGTTTATGGAGGGGCGCGAGAGCCGGGAGCAGTTTGGCGAATCGCTGGCCGTGGAGCAAGCGGACACCCAACGGCTTGGCTCGACCATTTTGCTGCAAGCCCGCAAGCACGACCGGCCGATGCCGTTTGTTGCGCCGGAATGGGCGCGGAGTTTTTCGAGGGAAGATTTGCGGTTGCGCCTGTACGCCACCCCCGGCGAGGAGGAGCCGACGCACGAGTACGGTTATTGGTGGGCCGAATGGGGCGGCACGCTGGACACGATTAAGGACAATGAAAAAATCCGCGATGAACTGCTCGCGGTGGCGCTTGGCATTTGGGATCACGTGAAGAACGGCCCGCCGGAAGACAACGCAGCGGGCGATCCGTTCACAGCCTCGCATTGGGCGCTGGACTGGATCGGCTTCCTGCCCGGCAAACGCGAAAGCCGGCGCTTCATCGGCCAACACGTACTCACCGAACAAGACGTGCTGGCGTCGCGCGAGTTTGCCGACGCGATCGCGTTTGGCGGTTGGTCGCTTGACCGCCACCCACCCAAAGGCATCGACGCGCCAGAATTGCAACCGTGCGAGCAGCATCCCGTTCCACATATTTACGACATCCCTCTGCGTTGCTGCATCGCGCGCGACATTCCGAACCTGATGTTTGCCGGCCGCAATCTTTCCGCCACGCACGTGGCGTTTTCATCTACGCGCGTCATGGCCACTTGCGCGGTGATCGGCCAAGGCGTTGGCACTGCCGCAGCGTTTGCGGTGGAAAACAAAATCGCCATCCGTGACCTCGCCAAAAACCAATCGGCAATGCAATCCATTCAACAACGCCTGTTGCGTGACGACTCATTTTTAATCGGCCGATCCAACCACGACGAATCTGACCTCGCGCAACAAGCCGCCATCAGCGCCTCCAGCGAACAGCCCGACGGCGAAGCAGCCAATGTCATTAACGGTATCACCCGCGCCGCCCATGGCAAACGCGGCGCGCCAACCGCCCGGCGCAAAGTCGGCACCCACCGCTGGATGTCCGACCCCGCTGCGGGCCTGTCTGCGTGGCTGCGATTCGAAGGGGAAACGCCCGTGACCATCCGCCAAGTCCAACTCATTTTCGACACCGGCCTGCATCGCCACCTCACCCTGAGCCATCACGACGGCTACACAAAAAAAATGCAATGGGGCCAGTCGCAACCCGAAACCATCGCCGACTATTCAATTGAGATTCGCAATGGCGAAGAATGGAAATCAATCCTAGAAGTGACCGGCAACCACCAACGCCTCCGTCGACACGATTTCAAAAACGCACCCCAAACCACCGCCCTCCGAATCCGCATCACCCAAACCAACGGGCTCGACCATGCCCGCATTGTTGGAGTGAATATTTTACCCGCCTAATTTGACCGCCGAGAACCTTTCGCTTGCGTTTCCTTGCGCGCAAATTACCGTTCGCGAATGCGATGCCTTTTCATGTTGGCGGTTATTGGTTTGTTCAGCTCGACGATTCAGTCGCGGGCGGCCGAGGATCAGAAAGGGTTGACTTATTACATGGACGTCCACGGGGCGGCGGTGCTGGTGCGGTGCCTGCACGCGATGAGCGAGCTGAATCCGAAGTATCGGGAGCCGCGCGATGCGGCGATGAATTGGATGTTGCGGCAGATGCGAGACTTTCGCAGCGCGGGGCGGACGTGGCTGCAAAATCCATCCGCGCCTGCGGGGCGCAAAAGTTTTCATGCGACCGTTACGCCTTCGGCCAATTTTAATGCGCGCACGCTGTTGGAGATTTATCGGGAAACAAAAGATCCACGGCTGCTTGTGGCGGTGAAAGCGCACATCAACTGGCTAAAGACCACGGCGGTTATGCGAAAAAAAGATGCGGGACCGGCTCATGCGAGGAGCGGTCGCATTATGGTGTTCAACCAACAAGGAAAATTCCTCGACGAGTGGAGCGGGTTGTTGATGCCTTGCGGACTCTCAGGCACAGACCGTGACGAGTTGTGGGTTTGCGGTTCATTGCCACACTGGTGGAAACGCCCAGAGAAGCATCCAGAATATAAAGATCAACTCTTCATGCGGTTTTCCACAAAGGGCCGTGTGCAGCAATTATGGATCATCCCTCTGGGCGATATTGGGGAGAATAAAGACAAGTCAGATATGGCCCGCCTCAAACCCGGCGAAGCAGTGGTTGTGCATTACATCGCGCAGGACTCGAAGGGGAACATCTATGTTGGAGACATTTACGGCGAGCGAGCCCAAAAGTTTGTCACGATCCGCAACCGTGGGAAGTAATGACTATGCAAAAAAAATCGAAAGTGATGAATTCAAACAACGCAGCAATGGCTGCTGTTCTGTTTGCAATCTTGGTCTGTGCGATCTTCTTTCGGCCATCAGCAGCACTTGGCAAGGAAGAAAGCGTGCCCTCAATTACAAATGTTACCAGTCGACTCGAATCCGGAAAACCGGTGCGCATAGTCTGTTTCGGGGACAGCATTACAGGAGTTTATTATCACACAGGCAGCCAGCGCGCCTGGTGCGACATGCTGGGTATTGCACTTGGCAAGGCATACCCAAAATCGAGCGTTGAAATGATCAACTCCGGGATCAGCGGGCACACCACGGTGAATGCTCTCGCTCGAATTGAAAAGGATGTCGTCGCACTCAAACCGGATCTTGTTGTCGTCATGTTTGGCATGAACGATGTCACCCGGGTTAAACCGCAAGTATTTCAGAAGAACATCAAACTGATTGCCCAACGCTGCCTCGACGCAGGCTCCGCCGTCATTCTTTGCACTCCGAACTCGGTTTATAATAACACGTCACGCCCGAACACCCGCCTGAAAGAATTCTCGCAACGCGTCAAGCAAGTGGGCGGCGAACTCAACCTAACTGTCGTCGATTTTTTTGAAGCGTGGCAAACACTCCGCAAGAAAGATGAAACGGCATGGATGTTATTGATGAGCGACACCATTCACCCCAACTTGAATGGACACAAACGGTTCGCCGAGTTGATAACGCGAGCGATCTCCGGAAAGGATGTCCACCTCGGCAACGTCGAGGCAACCCCCGATGCCCTGCATAAAATATTTGATCAACTTAAGACGGGGAATCCGGCCAAGTTGGTTGCGATGCCGCCATTTGATATTCTTGTGCCGGATATGATGAAGGAGCTTTTTCCCAAGGCTCAATTTCAGGTTACCACTTGGCCAAGCGGAGGCAAAACGGTTGACGAGTTGAGTGAATGGGCAAAACGGATTCGCAGCATGGCTCCGCATTTAGTCGTCGTGGCGGTGCCTGCGGCGGCGACCAGCAGTTCGACCGAGCAGTACATCCGCAGTTATGGATGGGTGTTAAACTGGAGCTTTCAATTTGGTCATCGGGAATGGGATGTCATCCATCTCCTCCCCCCGCTTGCCGATCTTGCCACCGAAATAAATCGGGAGCGTTATAGCTTGGCCCGGCAAATTGTGATTGGCAAAGACCACCCGCTGCTCAAGCAAAACAAGGATGCCTCGCTGACCGTAAAAGAGAACTTGGCCAAGTGGATATCGGCCCGGCACAAGCAATGGGCGAAGCCTGCGGCAATTCATTTCTCCGAACATTTGATCGCTGACAAATACGCCTATCCGTACGGAATCGCAGCAGCAGACATTGACAAGGACGGCGATCTGGACCTGACCAGCGCTGACTATCAACCGCACAACAAGCTGTACCTTTTCGAGAACGACAGCCGGGGGAACTTCAAGCGGCATCTCATCCAAAAAAATGACCCGGAGCGACTGGAGCGACACATGATCGGCGACGTGGATGGTGACGGTGATCTAGATGTGGTGATCGTAAAAAACCTCCGGGGTCACCTTCTTTGGTTTGAGAACAGCGGAAAACCATCCGACGGAAATCTTTGGAAACGGCACGTGATCACCACGAAGCTGCCGGGCGCTTATGACGTCGCACTGGCGGACTTCAATCGGGATGGCCGCCTGGACGTGGCGGCGTCCAGCTGGATACTAGGCAATCAATTTGCCTGGTTCGAGAACGACGGCACCCCAGCAGACGGCCCGTGGAAGAAGCGTGTGATCGAAAAGGATACTCCAGAAACACGCACAATGAGAGCGGCAGATTTCGACGGCGACGGCGATGCTGACCTACTCGGGACAGTGCGGCGGGCACATGCGGTTGTGTGGTACGAGAACCGTGCTCAAGCAGGTTCCGTCATATGGCAAAAGCATTTCATCGACAATGAGTCACGCTTTCCGGCACACGGCAATCCGGCAGACATGGACGGCGACGGCGATATGGATGTGGTGATGGCGCTCGGGTTTTATTTCAAACCAGATTCCAAAGACCCCCATGCTTCTCGCAAGCGGGAAGACAATCAGATTGTCTGGTACGAAAACGATGGCACGCCCGCGATGGGGCCGTGGAAAAAACACATCATCCAACCGCAGTTCAACGATGCTTTTGAAGCAATTGCGGGAGATCTGGATGGGGACGGTGATATCGATGTTGCCGCCACGTCCTGGCGAAACCCTGGTCGGGTGGTCTGGTTTGAAAACCACGGCAAAGCCACCGGCAAGTGGACGCAGCATTTATTGAAGAAAAACTGGCGAAGCGCAAATCAGATCATCATTGCCGACCTAAACGGTGATGGAAAATTGGACATTACAGCCTGCGCCGAACACGGCAGTTACGAATTCCGCTGGTGGCGAAACGAGGGACGTCCCACCAAAAAATAAGCGAAAAGCAAACTGCTGCCACTACCCTTTTCGTGGTGCCTTGGCGTCGATTTCTTTTAACTGGAAGCGGACGCTGATGATCGAATTTTTCTCGGGTCCGGGACTGTATTTAATGTAGGTGGTGGCCACCATGATTCCGTTGGGGAGGCACTCGAGGCCGGAGTAACCGCAGTCGCCGGGTGCGCCGTGGTGATGGAGCAGCTTGACGCGGTATTGGCCTTCGCGACCGCGGATGATGTCGGCATAGCGGTCGATCCACGCGACGTAATGGCCGGCAGTCAGCTCGCAGGCTTTGTTCCAGGTTTTGCCTTTTTCGTTGGAGATCATATAAAGCGAATCGATGCGGCGGGAGTTTTCGCGCATGAGGCAAAGCAGCTGCCGTCCGTCGGGCGAACGAATTAGCTCGGGCTCGCAGGGGACGGTGCCGGACACTTCGCAGACTTTGCGATAATGCGTCCAAGTCTGACCGCCGTCGTCGGAAGTGTCCTGCCAGATGGCCTGAGTTTTTTTGGTCTGCAGTTTTCCGATTGGGCGGCGATGGGCGAGCAGCAGGCGGCGGCCGCCGTTTCCGATGGGGATGATCACCGTATTGCCGCCGGGCTTGAAGAGGCCGTTTAGTTTCATGGGGCTCCACGTGCAGCCGGTGTCGAGCGAGAGCGATTGGTCCAACCGGCCGCGTCCCGCCAGCACGATGAGCCGCTTGGCTCCCGTACGATCCGTGATCCGGAAGATGCACGGACAACTGCTGATGCCGCGCCAGTTGGCCGGAGTGGGCAGCAGGACGCTCCAAGTCCGGCCACCATAGGTACTCTTTTTCATCGGCCCCGCCTTGCCGCCATGCCCGATGGACCACGTGGCGAACATCGTTTCCCTATCCGCCATCAGCACGGTGTTGACCTGCTCGCGATAGTTCGTTTTAGTTCTCGCAGCAACCACAACTTGGCGCGCAGTCTCACGAGACAAGTCAATCACCGGCAACTTAAACGGCTCCTCGGCCGAGGCAGTGTTAACGAAAAAACTAAGGATTAAACCATGCAGGCCAATGGCAAATGTTTTCGCACTGCGGTTTTAGAGCGGATTATATTTTCCGTTGCCATCGTGTGCCTGCCTCTCTTCCCGGCGACAACCGGGCTCGGGGCTCCGCCAATTGAGGCAGATCGCGGGGTGTCTTTTAATGTTGAACTGACCGCCGCCGGACCGATGGGCGAAGCGAGCATCCGCGAGCATTCCATCGCCTGGCATCCCATTAAAAAGAAATACTATCTCGTTGCCGACGTCATTCCGCTCAAAAGTATCCAGCATCCTAATACCTATAATACCGAGCTGCATCTTTGGTCGAGCGGCGATCTTGCCAAATGGAAGTACCATGGCGTTGCGGTTAAAAAAGGAACAGTAGGCTTTTCACATGACTGTTTCGGCGCGGCAAGTCCGGCCGGGATGGCATTTTACGCGGCAACCTTTACGTGCCGTTCAGCGCGCGGCGAACGGCCCGTTTTGAAAAACGAAGCATTGGGCTGGCGGTTTCCGGAAACTATTCTGAGAAAATTCCGTGGACAAAAACAGAGGGCCCCATAAGCAATCTTGTCGGCGAGGATGATGACCCGGCCGTGCTTGTGATTCCCGGCGATGACTCGATGCATTTGTTTCATCGCAGAACCGGCCC
>Ga0114993_10002261_pt1 | contig 21382 bp, 17 predicted proteins | sample ArcticOcean_MG_C_FD_87042 | JGI IMG/M metagenome (GOLD analysis project Ga0114993, IMG submission 87042) | Marine microbial communities from western Arctic Ocean - ArcticOcean_MG_CB2_150 | ecosystem: Environmental > Aquatic > Marine > Oceanic | place: Arctic Ocean: Canada Basin | collected...
CCAATTCATAAATGGCCAACGGCTTATCTCTGCTTTGGATACAAAAAACGCTGGGAAGCAAGAACCCATTACGAAAATGTCGGGCGTCCCCACATGGTTGGCGACGATGAGAGATCCTGGGTAAACTTTTAACCTACCGATTCTGTTGATTTGAATGTTGAGCAGTGAGCAAGAACATTGTGCCCACAATCGAGTAAAATAAACGATGCCACGATAATGAACTTGCTGAGAAGAATAAAAAATTAAAAACAACCCCAAACCTATTAACCCAAAAATGCTGTAGATCAGGGCCAAACCAATCGTTCTTATTACGGCAAGTAGATATCCCATGACAGTTTTAGAATGTTTCGTTGGTTTTGTTTGCCATGCCGAGTATATCGGTTAATAGTATTCGAGCGACATTATTCGCCATAGATAATGCTATCTCTGAAGTCTTTAATTTTGGAGAAATGTTAGTGCCAAGAGAAGCGGTTAATTTTTCAGCAATATGGGACCATGCCGATTGATTTTTGAAGATACCGTAGTGAATTTTATCTATACCATAGAACGGTTTCATGCCATTGATTACAGTCATCTTCTGACTAGAAGACTGTAGAATGAACTTATTGATAGTCTTAATATTATTTGAGACCTGAGAATATTTTACCGAACTCTTTGGGAAATAAACCTGCCGAATAATTTGAAAATAAAATTCACTAATATCATTTTCAAGGTCTACTGGAATTGGAGTTATAAAAATGTTTGTTGCAAATCTATCCAATGCGTTAAAGATGTATTGCAGGCCGCCAATGATTTTTTCTGGGGAAACATCGTACATAATGTCATTACCGATATCTGTGATAAGGACAACTACCTGTTGGTTTTTTATTCTTTTGTTTCGGGCCGCTTCAAAAATACCGCAGTTGAGAATCGGAGAATAGATTGCGTTGAGTATTCCACCTCGGCTGACATAACCCCTCCCTGGACCCATAGCATGCATAAAACTCGCTGGTCTTGGAAATATGCATCGTCCGATACAGCGTTTTAATCCATAAAAGGAACGGGCAAGGTTGCTTGCGCCAAGGAAAATAAAAAGTACTGGATTTTGTGTTTGATCCTTAGTCGAAAGGGCTAGAGGGGGGGCAAAGGGCATTGTTTCCCCAATGAAATGGGCTTACTCAACATACTCAACAGGAATAGGATTGACATAAATTTCACGAGGCCTGACCCCATCTGAGGGGCCCACCACGCCGTCTCTTTCCATCATTTCTATAATGCTTGCGGCACGATTGTAGCCTATTCTCAATCTTCGTTGTATATAAGAAATAGAAGCTTGTCGGTCTTTTGCGACTAAGGCCAATGCTTCGTCATATCTTTCGTCGTATTCTTCTGTTTCCTCAGATTTTTCCTTATCAGTTGCGGCAACTTTAAAAATTTCTTCTTTATACGTAGGTTTTTTTTGTTCTTTAATGAAACTTGTAATCTTCTCGATTTCCTCGTCACTCACCATCGCACCGTGGATTCTTAAAAGTCGGTGAGTTCCCGGCGGCATAAATAGCATGTCTCCTTTCCCAAGAAGTTTCTCGGCTCCCATGGCATCAAGTATGGTTCGAGAGTCGACCCGAGATGTTACCTTGTAGGATATACGGGACGGGAAATTGGCCTTGATGATCCCTGTTAAAACGTCAACTGAAGGACGCTGTGTAGCAACAATTAAATGAATTCCAGAAGCGCGCGCCATTTGAGCAAGTCGGGTGAGAGATTCTTCGACACCTTTGGAAGCAACCATCATAAGATCGGCCAACTCATCTATGACAATCAAGATATAGGGTAATTTTTCTGGAGGTTCGATGGGCTTATCGTCTTCTCTATCTAATTCGTCGGATTCTGTTTCATGAGGTTTGATACTTTTTTTATTATCTTGTTCCCACTGCTCTAGTTTTTTTTCATATTCTTCACGTTCTTTGTCCATTTTTAAATTGAACCCAGTGATGTTGCGAGCACCTGTTTTAGCCATTAGCTTATAGCGGTTTTCCATTTCCTGTACTGCCCAGGATAAAGCGGCAGCAGCTTTTTTAGGGTTTGTGACAACTGGTGCAATAAGGTGAGGAATACCATCGAAAATCGATAGTTCCAGCATTTTAGGATCGACCATTATCATCTTGACTTCATCAGGCGTAGCGTTAAGAAGAATACTGCAGATCATGGCGTTTAATCCGACGCTTTTCCCCGCGCCGGTAGAGCCTGCCATCAAAAGATGCGGGATTGTCGCCAGGTCCTGTACTACAGGTTCGCCAATGTTGTCTTTTCCTATTACCATCATCAACTTTGAACCTGACTCAGAAAATTCTTTAGAAGTTATTATTTCTTTAAATGAAACAACTTCCTTTTTAAGGTTTGGAATTTCTATTCCTACGACAGGTTTTCCTGGGACCGGGGCAAGAATACGTAAACTAAGCGCTCGCATCGCAAGTGCAAGGTCATCACTCAAGGAGAGAATTCTGCTGACCTTGATTCCTGGAGCAGGTTCAAATTCATACAAGGTGATGACTGGTCCTGGAAGAACTTGCACCACTTTTCCTTCAACTCCAAAATCAGCTAGTTTACGTTCCAGTATAGAAGTGCTGATCAGGATTTCTTCCTTCATTTTATCCGAGTCTTCTACCGGTAGAGGATCGTGTAGGAAATTGACAGATGGTATTTGATAATTTCCGTTTTCAGGTGTAGGTGGTTGGTTTTCATTCACAACAAAATTGACATTTTTCGTGCTTTTTCGAGGGACGATAGTAGGAACTTGAGTGGATTCAGTAGTTTTTTCAGGAAGCTTAGCTCTGTTTATAATTAATGGTTTGGTTGGTGCAAATATTTCGTCGGGCTTTTCTTCAGCGATCATAGAAGATTCACGAACAGTGTTGATCCATTCACCTCCCACTACTTTTAAATTATTAAATAGTCGTAATAACTTACCAATACCCGTTCCTAAAAGTTTGCCCGTTATTTCCAGCATGGAGTTTACAGTTTTTTCTGTCATGGCAAGGAGTGAGACCAAAATCATGGTGATCAAAAAAATGGTGGCGCCGACATTACTTAGCCACATTACTAGAAAATTTCCCAGAACTGCACCCGTGAGACCTCCTACCTGAGCATAATTTTTAAAAATAGGGTCAGTATTCATTTGAATTGCACACAAAGCACACAATCCCGTGAGTAAAAAAATTCCAGAAACCAAACGGAGTGGCCAATGATTAAATTCTTTTCCTCGCACACAAGCCCATCCAATAATCAGGGTTATCACGGGAAAGAAAAACGCACCACTTCCGAAGAGTTGGACTAGCCCATCAGAAATATAAGCGCCAACTAGACCCCCAGAGTTTGTGATCAATTCCTGAGAGGAAAGAGATGTGTTCATTGAGGGATCTGTCGCAGAGTAGGTTGCTAGAGATACGATGGTGAACAAGGAAAAGGCCAATACCGCTATTCCAAGAAAATCGCGAATAAATATAGAGGTTTTTTCATTCATGAGATGTTGTTTTAAGAGAGGGTTGATTTACTAGACGACGTGTAGTGTCTTGAAGCACAGTATCTTTTTTCCAGTGGCTGTCAGTTCTTGGATAATCTAAGGTAAAGTGGAGCCCTCGGCTTTCTTTACGTTGTAAAGCGCTTATGATAATAAGATGAGCGGTGAGAGCGATATTCCGAAGCTCTAGAGTATTCTTCGTAATTGTGAAATTCCAGTAATATTCCTTGATTTCGTCCAGTAGTAATTGGATTCGTCTTTCGGCCCGACGGAGCCTTTTATCTGAACGTACGATACCAACATAATTCCACATGATTCTTCTAATTTCGTCCCAATTATGCGAGACGACAACAGATTCGTCGCTGTCTACTGCGTTTCCACAATCCCAGCGAGGAATATCATGGGGGATCGTATTATTGAATGATTCTGATTTAAGTAATAAGGCAGCTTTGGACACGGCTCGATTTGATAATACAAGTCCCTCTAATAGCGAGTTGGAGGCTAATCTATTGGCACCATGTAGTCCGGAATAGCAAACTTCACCGCTGGCAAAAAGGTGACGAATGTTTGTTTGGCCATTAAGGTCAACCAAGACTCCCCCACAGGTATAATGAGCAGCAGGTACTACGGGGATGGGTTTTTTAACCATATTAAAACCGAACTGCATGCAGGTTTTGTAGATATTCGGAAAGCGTTCGCGAATTCGATAACCTTCTATATGGGTAATGTCTAAGTAAACGCAATCGTCGCCACTTTTTTTCATCTCGTGATCTATGGCTCGGGCCACAATATCTCGTGGAGCCAGACATCCTAATGGATGATAATTTTCCATGAAAGTGCGCCCATTTTTCAATCGCAATATGCCGCCTTCTCCACGCACTGTCTCAGAAATCAAAAACGATTTTGCTTGAGGATGATATAAACAGGTTGGATGGAATTGAATGAACTCCATATTGGCTATTTTGGTGCCTGCACGATAAGCGGCGGCAATTCCATCGCCGGTAGCAGTATCAGGGTTTGAGGTATAAAGATACACTTTCCCAGCACCTCCACTAGCCAATAAAGTAATTTTGCTAAGAAAAGTTTTTACTTGCTTTGTATTTACATCAAGAACATATGCCCCAAGTGCTTCATCCTTAGGGTCTCCAGGTTCCACTTTAGGGTCTAACCGACCCAGTGTAATTAAATCGATCAGCATATGGTGTGGGAAAACCGTTATATTTGGTCTACGATCGATTGCCTCAAGCATAGCGCGTTCGATTTCTCGTCCGGTAAGGTCATTGGCGTGGAGAATTCGATCTCTGGAATGTCCTCCTTCACGACTTAAATGGTAGTCTTCCCCTCGGACACGGGTGAACTTAACACCCAAGTCAATTAGTTCTCTTACGTGAGAAGGTCCTTCCCTACAAATAATGCGCACAACATCTTCACGGCACAATCCACGACCTGACGCTATGGTGTCATCGGCATGCAATTCAAACGAGTCGTCATCAGTCATCACAGAGGCTATTCCACCTTGTGCATACAAAGTGGCGGATTCGTCCAGTTCATTTTTGCTGACGATTGCCACCGACCCAAACTGGGAGGCCTTAAGAGCAAACGTTAGCCCAGCAATTCCACTACCGATAACCAGGAAATCTTTTTCAATTATCATGCTCTAGATTATAGATGGTTCATCCTTTGTTTTCAATGAGATAATAGAGAAAGGTGCCTGGCGCGTCTATCCCCTTACAAACCGGATATAGTTTAGTGATTTTATCAACTTAGGAAAGGAACTATTACGATTTAAAGAAGAGGCAGAATAATAAGCATGGTAGTCCGACTTTTTTTACTGCTGAAGCAAAATCGATAGCAATGAAAGGAAAAATAATATACAGGTCAGACGTCGCCTTAAGTTAACGAATATTGCCTTTTTCGTCAATAGTGTAAGTTTTATCACTGCTACTATGTTTCGCTGTGGCTTGGAAATCGATTCTTGTTTTCTTTCCCGGTGGAATGGCTATAGTTACATTAGAAGATTGGATGAAACCATTGGTAGTTTGCTTAGCAATATCTATGGAGCATTGTGTGTTAATGTCATTTGACCAAAATTTTTCACAGGCCTGGTAAAGCTTCTCTAGATTGTCCTTTGATTCCCTGTCATACCTAAGCTGTTTGTAATGCTCCAACTGAGGGATAGCTACAGCTGCTAGAATGCCGATGATGACTAGAATAATTAACAGTTCTAAAAAACTAAACCCCATCACACTTTTTTTGCGATCTAATTTCGACAACATGCTTAATTCCATAATTGCATTAAATGAATGGCATTAGTTAAACTAGTAAAAAAACAAATCACCACTCTAGCAGTGATTAGAGATAGAGGGATTAATCCGGCACAAAATATAATCCGATAGAAGAGTAAGATTAAATTTTTTTAAAGTCAACGCTTTCGAGATGATCTATCGTTCTGTGTTAGCCTAATATTAGGTTAACACGGCGAATAATTTGAAAGTCTGAGAATTTTTATTAAGCGTCAGTTTTGCTTAATTATCATTAGGAAGGCTTTAAAAAAGAGCAGTGGTTTGCAGAAGTCAGCATCAGAGCATTGGCTTGGAAGACACTATGAATAAAGGTAAACGTCAAATCGGAATGTTGGGTGGTAGTTTCGATCCTGTGCATATGGGGCATATTGGCTTAGCACAAGAAACACGTAAAAAGTTTGGTTTGGATCAGGTTCTATTTATACCCGTTTTTCAGTCGCCTCACAAATCTCATATTCCGCTGACTTCGACCACTCACCGTATGGAAATGCTTAGGCTGGCTCTTAAGGATAGTACCCATTTTGGTATTTCGGATACTGAGATACGCAGCGAGGAAATTTCTTACACAGTTGCCACATTAAACCATTTTAGATTTACATATCCAAGCAGTGAGTTGTTTCTCATAATAGGATATGACAATTTATTAGATTTAGACTCGTGGAAAGACTCACGTGAAATTATGAAAAAGTGTCATATATTGGTTGCCTCGCGTCCAGGGTCGAAACCATTTTCTTCAACAGATAAAATTTTTGGTTTGTTTAATGGAGATTCTCCATATAAGCTTGGCAAGATAAAAAATAAAAACCAGGAATTCATTCACCGTGAAACGGAAAACAAATTAGTTGTTTATGATATTAGCCCACGTGATATATCTTCAAGTGTTGTAAGAGAAAGATTAGCATCAGGGAAGTCAGTGGATGATTTGTTGCCTCCGGAAGTTGAAACATATATTATTGGGCACCGAATTTATAAGACCTGACCCAAGCTTCAAAACTCAAACTACCATAAGGTGAATGATAGATACGCTAAATGATTTAAAACAATTAGTGGTTCAAGCGGCCGCTGAAAAAAAAGCTTTTAATATTCTAGTTTTGGATTTGCGAGAGCGCTCAAGCTTGACAGATTTTTTTGTTATTTGCAGTGCAAATTCAAGAATGCAGGTTCAGGCTATTACCGATTCTATTATGGATCAAGTTTATGAATCATCCCACAAATTGTCTTCCTCGGAAGGATATACCTCGGGCAATTGGGTGGTCTTAGATCTGATCGATGTTGTGGCGCATATTTTTCACAAAGATGTTCGTGCGCAATATGACCTCGAACGATTATGGGGCGATGTGCCATACGTGGAAGTCCCCCATCAGTAATGATAATTTGTAGGAAAAGAATTTTATGAATGAAACTAAACTTGCATCATTCAGGGCTAAATTGGAAGAAATTCGCTTTTCCATAGTTGGTGAAGTGCAAGAAAAATATAAATCCAAAAAAGACCATCTGAATGAACCCGTTGCCGATATCGCCGAGGATGCAGTTCAATCCTATGATCGTCAACTGATAATGGGGCTTGGAGAAAAAGAGTTGCGAAAGTTGCGATTGGTGGAAGAAGCAATCACGAAGGTAGATGATGGGCAGTATGGAGTTTGTTTGGAGTGTGAGAGGTTGATTCCCGAAGAAAGGTTGACCGTTATTCCCTTTGCATCACACTGTGTCGATTGTCTTGAATCTATAGAAAAGAAAAATACCGGAGTTTAGGTTTGCAACCGCATCATTAGCCAGTTTTTTTGCAAGCAACTCTGATATGGCATATTAACCAATTTAACAAACACCCGCCACGGAATTCAAGTGTCACTTAAATCAATAATCATTTTCCTTTTTTTTGCACTGCTGTCGGTTTATTTTTCTTTCCTAAATCCTCATGAGGTGGACATACATTTTTCCCAAGATCAGTCACTTCAACTCCCAATGGTTATTTTATTTCTAGGTTCTATTTTGCTGGGTATTTTGGTAGCCGGTTTCTTGCACGGGACCCTGTCTTTAAGAAAATTTTTTAGTAATTTAAAAACAGTCGGGCGCATCAAGCGCCAAAACAAAACTAATCATCGAAGCGAGACACTACTCGAAGAAGCTGACCATTTTTTAGCATGTGGATATGTTTCAAAAGTTGTTTCCACTTATGAAAAAATTTTAAATATATCGCCAAACCACGTGAACGTTCTTGTCCGACTTGGAAATATTTTAAGGGAGCAAGGGGATGCCGAACGCGCTCTCGAGTTTCATTTAAGAGCAGTAGAGATAGCACCCGAAAACTTGGATGTTTTATATGGTTTAGCTGATGACTATAGCGTTAGAGTAAGCCCAAAAAAGGAAATAGAGGTTCTTGAAAAAATTTTAGGACTTGACCAAAAGTCCCCTCGTATTCTTTGTCGAATGAGAGAGATTTATTTAAAATCGGAAGACTGGATATCAGTAGTAGATGTTCAGCGAAAGTTGGTTGTTCGAACTGAAGGGAAGGGGAAAAAAGAAGAAGAAAAAGAAATGCTTAGTCGGTATATTTATAAAAATGGGTCGCGGCACTTAAATAATGATAATTTTGACTTAGCAATCAAAGAATTTAAAAGGGCTTTGCGGGAAAGTGGTCGTTGTTTGCCAGCGCATCTTTTATTAGGTGATGCTTATCTAAAAACTGGTGATAAACGAGGAGCATTGAGAGCGTGGAAAAAAGGTTACGCAAATACAAAATCGACGACTTGCATGATGCGAATGGAAAAGATTTATAGAGATTTGGATCAGGCAGAAGAAATGATAAAAGAATATAAAGAAGCCATTATGAATTCGCAAAACGAAACCAGAGAAACGCTGATCATATTATTGAGCGTCCTTTGTTTGGAAGAGAGGACCCCTCAAGAAGCTATACAAGTAATTGAAGAAAATACAGGTCCAGAAAAAGGCATTATCCCATCCCTTATTTTAAGTGATGCCTACAAGCAAGATCATAACGAAACGAAATCTCACAAAGCTTTAGAAGTTGCTACTCGACAGATAAAGCGGGCTGTGTTTAATTTTAAATGCGGTGCGTGCGGTAACATTTCTGGCGAGTGGACCGACAATTGTTCGATTTGTAATACTTTTGACGCTATAGAATGTTTCCCAGGGGTTAATTCCTGAAAAAGATTTTCAATAAATTAATCTTAATCTAACAATTACTAGTTTTCTGGGTTTTAGTTTAAGAATTTTATTGCTTCCGGAAGATAATATTGTTGACGTTAGTAATCTTCGTCATTGATTTTTAAATGGTTTCTCCGGTTTTTTTTGGTTCTAGACTTATCCTTTTCAAACTTTCTCCAATTAACCACATCAGACTTTTCTGGGATATTCGATTTATTGGCATCTTCATCTTCCCAGGAAAGTATTGGTCTAGGGGTTGGTCGTGCAAACGTTGTCGCTTTTTTGGAATATTTTTTACTTACTTCAAATTCCTTCAAGGTTAACCCTAATTCCATTTCATAAATATCCTTGGCTTTCTTAGGAAAGGAATTAGAGAACAAACCCTCTCCACGTATTCGAATTTCTCTGCCATTGACTAGACCAGACCGCCAAGACTCTGGGATCCCATGCCATCCATATATTGCGCCAGCCCATGTTCCAACCAAAATTCCAGTTTTGTCAGCTTCTTTGCCCATGTTAAGTACATTCGTTAAAGTTGAATCGAATCCATGATATTTACGTAAAACAATAATTAGACATAGTGGTAATAAAGTTAAAACATAACCTTGGGCAGGGCTCGTAATTTTTATTTTATGTCGTTCAGAAGCATTTTTGCAAACCCAACTCAACAAATCATTAAAACCGATATCCCATTGTTCTCGGAGGTTTTTAATAGTTTCTTCAAGCATGCCATGTTCAGATTTAGGAGTAGTGTCCCAGAGGTTTGGCGCAGTTTCTCTAAACCGAGTTTCAATTTTTTGACAAAATATTTCCGCATCTCTCAAAATAATTTTAGTTTGATTCAAAGCATCGCTATTGTTTCCCGACTCCAATTGTAAAAATCTAGATGCAAGGTATCCTGTGAGTGTAAGTCCGGTGATTTCACACAAATTCCGACTCATCATTAAGCCGATAGCAATGTTTAAGTGAATACCTACTTCTGGTCTTTCTCTGTGAAAAAGGCCCGCTGGAATTCCCATAGACAAAAATGTGGCATCTGCCATGTCATGTTCAGGGATTCGAGGCGGTTCTTCATTTATGTGGCTGACCGATTGAAAAAATCCTTTTCCTGGATGCCGGAAAATACCAAAGTACCGCTCTGGGCCGTTTGCAGCCATTTTAAGGAGAAGTTGAGATATTTTCTTCGGGTCTACTTTTTTATTTTTTAGAAGACAGTCGCTAACAACCAACGCACTTTGGGTTTGATGCCCATATAGACCTTTCATTTTAAATTGTTTAACGCCCTTGCCTATAAACGGACTTACATCTTTGAAGTTATCCATTGAGCCGAAGAGTTGTTGAACGGTTTCAGGTTTCAAGCTTTTGGCAGAGAGACCCATAGCGTTACCCAAAGCCATCCCGTAGTAACTCCCAACCACTTTGTCTTTAAGAGTACTCATAGAAAACTTCAATCTTGATAAATTAATTTAAAGTAAGAACCATCTCTGGTAGGACGCGATTGCTACCTTGGAATTAAACTTCTATTAATTCCGTTGGCTGGTCCTGATCCGCTAAACTCAAAACAGGAGAATGACTTCCCAATGCTTGAAGTGCTGTGACATGAGCGATTTCAGGGTGATTATTTGTTTGGCTTAAATGCATCAATACTACCCGTTGAAGGTGCTCATGTTTAATTGCTGCCAATAACTCTCCGCAGGCCTCATTGGATAAATGACCAAGATCACTTTTTATTCGTTTTTTCAAGGCCCACGAATAAGGACCAACATCCAACATCTCAACATCATGGTTAGATTCTAATAGCAATACATGGGAATTCTTTAATATTTCACGAACCTCATGAGTGACCATTCCCATGTCGGTTGCGTGGCCCAATTTTCGGTTTTGGCATCGTATCACATAAGCGACGGATTCTCGTGCATCGTGAGAAGTGGCATAGGGTTCGATCTCAAGACGGCCTACTTGCACCGTTTCACCCGAGCGAATGGGATTGAATACCGGGACACTTCCCAATTTTTGACCGGCTTGAATGGTCCCATTGGTGGCATATAATGGTATGGAGTATTTGCGTACTAAAGGTCCGACGCCACCTATGTGGTCAGAATGTTCGTGTGTTAAAAAAACAGCATCTAATTCTTCAGGTGTTCGGTCAATTGATTTCAAGCGTCGTCCAAGCTCCTTGACACTCAATCCCGAATCAATAATTATTTTTGCTGTATCAGACTCGATGTAAATACAGTTTCCTCGACTACCACTGGATAGCACAGAAAATTTAAAAATAGGATGGCCTTTCTGAGAAGTCCACAAACTTTAAGTTTGGGAGTATTTTAAATTTATATATAAGTGACTTTACAGCTAAGATTTTCAATTGGAAAGAGGGGCGCGTTGTTAAATTTAAGAAAAACCCTATTTTTTTTCTAGTACTGCCTTGATAGACATTTCAGGAACATCATCCACGATTTCAACTGAACCTATATTCTTTGCCAATATAAGTCGAAGCTTATTATAAGCATTTTTTTTATCATGGTACATAGACTCAATGATATCTTTAGACTTTAAATCAGGTGCCTGAATAGGTAGGCCAATTTTTTTTAATAAGTTTGTTATGCGGATAGGTATATCTTCATTACACAGTCCAATTTCTACAGAGAGCAAAGCAGCCTGAACCATGCCTATGGATAATGCTTCTCCATGAAGATACTCAGTGTAATTGGTAAGAGTTTCAATCGAATGTCCGAAAGTATGCCCGAAGTTGAGTATCATTCGATGCCTACTCTCACGCTCATCTTTTTCTACTACTCGAGCTTTAATAGCGCAAGAAGTTTCAATGATATATTCTAGGCAGTCACTATTCAGAGAAAGAATTTCTTTCGTGTTATTTTCTAAAAAAGCGAATAGCTCCGCATCGGCTATAACTCCATACTTTACAACTTCGGCAAGCCCGGCTCGGAATTCTTTTTTAGGAAGCGTTTTCAGAGTGTCAAGATCGATTAAGACCAGCTTAGGCTGATAGAAAGCCCCAATCATATTTTTCCCGCGTAGGTGATTCACCGCAGTTTTACCACCCACACTGCTATCCACTTGTGAGAGTAAGGTGGTTGGTATTTGAATGAAATGAATTCCACGCTGATAAGTAGCTGCTATGAAACCGGTCAGATCGCCTATCACTCCGCCACCAAGGGCAATCAATGCCGATTTGCGATCGCAGTTCATCTCGAGCATACGGTCGTAAACTAACTCTACCTGCTGGAGTGATTTCGATATTTCGCCTTCTGGAATCTCTATAATGCCGGACAGATGACCAATATTAGCTAACCCCGACTCGATTTTCTCCCCAAATAAATTTCTTACAGAAGGGTGTGTGATAATAATGCTCCGACTAGGCTCAAATCGTTCAGAAATAAGTTCTCCGACTTTAGACAGAATATTTCGACTGATTAGAATATCGTAACTTCTTTCATCTAGATCGATGTTCAAACGTTTCATAACTAGTACGGGCCAATTATTTTTGGAGCAACAAAGCTCTATATTAGCACTTTGGAAACAGTGTTTGAATCGTTTATGTGTGCAAGTATTTACACAGGTGAGGATTAACCTAATTTGCTTATTTAAATTTAATAAATTAATGAAAACGATTTTTAGTTGTCATTTAGTGATACTCTTGCCGAAAAAAAATAAACTTTAGTTTTTCTCCCGAAAGGCATCATATTACTTATATTAAGAAGGCAATTCCCAGTTGAAAGCCAAATATTTTTAGACTACAGTCTTTTCTTATGAAACAGGTTTATTTGGATACATTTGGTTGCCAGATGAATGTGGCTGATACAGACCGCATGGAGCTATTATTGTTTCATTCGGGTTATATCCGCACCGGGGAAATGCAAGACGCAGACCTGGTTCTCATCAATACATGTTCTATTAGAGATAAGGCAGAACAAAAAATATATTCTCTTGCTCAAAATTTAAAACCGCTTAAAGAGGCTAACCCCGATCTGATTCTTGGGTTTACTGGCTGTTTGGCTCAGCAAGAGGGGGAACGGTTTTTGGAAAAAATGCCGTTTGTTGATCTTATTATAGGGCCTGATGGAGTGGAGCATATTGTTCAGGTGGTAGACGAGGTCAAGGAAAAGAAAGTGCCGGTGATACGAACTCAATTTGATACGGATACAAATTATAAGATTCCCGAGCTTTCGGGAGAAACCCCTCTAAACCCGGGTTCGACTACGTTTGTTAATATAATTAAAGGTTGTGATAAATTTTGCACCTTCTGTGTAGTTCCCTTTACCCGTGGTCGAGAAAAAAGCCGAGAAGCTGAAGAGATTGAACAGGAAGTTCGACTTTTAGTATCAAGAGGTGTACGTGAGATTGTTTTATTAGGGCAAAACGTCAACGCTTATGGAAAACGCGGACTTAAACGACCGGTTCCTTTTCATGAATTATTATATCGAATCGCGTCGATTCCTGGTTTGAAGCGCTTGCGATTCACGACGAGTCATCCAAAAGATTTTACTCGCGAATGTATTTCCGCTTATCGGGATATTGATATTTTGGTAAATCATTTACACCTTCCTGTGCAAAGTGGGAATAATCGTATCCTTAAAGAAATGCGTAGAATGCATACGATAGAAGAGTATATTTCTATAATAGAGGAACTTAAAACGGTTGTTCCAGACATAGGATTGTCCACTGATATTATCGTAGGTTATCCGGGCGAGTCGGAATCAGAGTTTGAGGATACTCTTGCTTTAATGAAAAAAATAAAATTCAATAATAGCTATATGTTTAGTTATAGTTCACGCCCTAATACACCGGCGCAGGATTTTCCGGACTCAGTACCACAGTTAGTGAAGTCGACTCGCTTGCAAAGAACAATTGAATTGCAAAAGAGATTAACTCTTGAACAAGGAAAAAAATTTATAGGAAAGGAAGTAGACGTTTTGGTAGAAAGTGAAAGCTTTAAACTAGGTGCTGACTTTAGGGGGCGCAATGCTCAATACTGGTCAGTTAACTTTACAGGAGATAAAAGATTGATTGGTTTAGGTGATATGGTGAAAGTTGTTGTGGAAGAAACTTCCGGTCATATGTTAAAAGGTAGAAGTGTTTTGTTGAGTAAAAACGAAAAACCGATGGTTGTGGAATCGAAAGCAGCAGTGTCGGTTGGATAGAGTGAATGGTAGTTGACTCTCATTAATAGAAACCAAGTTGGGAATAAATTTCCTCTTCCAAAGCAGTTGCGTGGGGAAGAATAATTTTAATGGCAAGTTTTGCATCATGAATAAACTTTAGATTTGGAATGGCAGTCCGATCGGCTAGGTGAGACAAAGTTTCCCTGCAAAAATGATCTAGGTCATAAATTTTCCCCAAAAGATCCTGTGGTAAATCTTTCAACCCCACCTCGTTTTTTTCAAGGAATCTTAAGGTTTCTATCAGGCTAAGCTTAATACTAACCGTCTGATCACGCAAAGCAGAGATTGCCTTTGATTCGGGTTGTTTTAAATCCGAGCAAATTTTATTTAATAGTTCCCTGAGGTGCTTGTAGAACATTTCGTGTTGATTCTGATTGTTAAATACTTTTCCCTCGCCTCCAAATAATATATTAAAAACAGATTCTAATTTATAGGTTTCGGATCCCATAACTGTATAGAGGATGGAAGCGAACTCATCTTTATTGAACGCTAGCTTCAAATCTTGGAATATTTTATCCAGTGATCCGGTTTCACCTTTCGACACTCTTGGCGTTTCCTCACAAACCGATTTATTGAGATGTATTTTAGAACCTGAAACTAGCCTTCCCCCACCTTCTTCGCAACCGATGACTTCTAGCTCATTTAACGACTCTATAAAATCTATCAAAGAAAAAGCTGGAATGTTTAGTAAACTTTTATCCACATGATAAAGAGTGCAGAGAAGTTGTTTTTCAAGTCCCGTCGCACAAAACGAATCAATTGTACAAAGTTTTGTTAGAATTTTTTCCATCGAGACGAAAAGTGACCTCATTTTGAGGCGAGCAAGGGGCATTTTGTTTTTGTGGTAAGGTTGGATTTGGAAGACACCTTTTTCATAATCTACAAGTTTTATGTATAAAAAATCACCTTCTTTCAGTTGGTTTTTGTGAATGACGTGAGTTATGTCCCAAGCGGTAGTGAGAAGATAGCTTTTCTCGAGAACCCAATTATTCAATTTAATTTCATCGGGAAAGTGAATCGGACTCGAGTATTGGTAGTAAGGAATAATATCTTCAATAAGAAATGGTAGTTTTTGTTTTGGGATTTCATTGCCATCTAAACAAAGAAAGGTGAGATCCGATTCTTTCTTTTCGCTTGAAATAAAAGGGATGAGCCTATGCCCTGGGAAAAAGACTTTTTTATTGATTTCAAAACTATTTAAGCGAATAGATAAAGAAAGGTTTTTTATTTTTTGCAAAGCTACAGGAATAGGTAAAAAATCATCTGTATTCGTTTCGATTAGATAATCGTGGGCGAATAGTTTTTTCTTTAATTTTTTTAAGATAGAGTTTGGTATTTCTTGTTGCCACTTTTCCCGGATTGTTTTTTCAAAATCGCCAGAAGAAAACGGGGTGTTGGATTCGAGGATTAAGTTTTCGGCTAATTTATTCAGGGTTAACTTGGCAGGCATAGTTTTAGGAATATGTTCGCTGAATCTAGGGGTGCTGGGTGGTCGGGGTTAATGAGTCACAGGTTGGTTGTTCGTGCCAAAAGAACCTTGCTCTCTTGGTGTTGGCTTACAGCAATCACTTCACCGAGAAAGCTAGCATATATTATTGCAAGAGGGAAGTCTTTTTTAGAAAAAAGAAAGAGTTTTTGATGTTATTGATTTATATTTTTTGTGCGTTATGATATTTCATGCACTATACTTTAACTAAATGGCCGGTGGTTTTTTGATTCTTCCAAGGATGTAAGAGCGAAATCAAACGCCATTAGAAACGGACAATCCATGGAGCTTTATTATGGCACTCAATTTAGAGCCTGTTTACAGAGAAATTTTTGAAAAATTTGAGACGCGTAAAAAATTTTCAATTCGGTCAGTAGAGAAAAATGTATTAACTGTTGACCAGGATGAAGAGATTTGTGGACAAAAGGAACCACGTGCATTTGAGTTTAAAAGCCCGAAAGAGTTTGAAGAGTTTGTGCGCGTAGAAAACCAGTTTGAAAAGGACATAGAGAGTCAACTTCAGGGCAACAAGATGCCTTACCGCTGATTTTTATAGAATATTTTAAAATTCGTAAGCTGTTTCTCTGTTAGAGCTTTTGCTGGGGTGCTTGTTTTTACCCTTGATTTTGCCGAGAAAGATTTCTCATTGCGTAGAGTTGTTTTTAATTAATCAAATGCGGGTTGTTTTATCTCGAAAAGTTTCCCAGCACGAGTGCTGAGTTTTTGCTTCCAAACGATATACAGTTACTTATAGCAATATTTAGCTTTTTTTCCCGCCCTTTATTTGGGACGTAGTCCAAATCACAATCTGGGTCAGAATTTTCTTGATTAATGGTTGGTGTTAAAAAATTATTATATAGAGAAAGTAAAGAAACAGTGACACCGAGTCCTCCCGATGCACCCTGAGGATGGCCGACCATCGACTTAGTTGAGCTGACTGGAATTTTAGGAGATAGGCTGTTGAATAAATTTTTTACCGCTAGAGTTTCCACTTTGTCGTTGATGATTGTGGAAGTTCCATGAAAGTTAATGTAATTAACTTGCGCCTTATTTATTTTGGCATCTTCAAGTGCCAAGTGAATGGCTCGGCTTGATTGTTTGCCGTCAGGCATAATAGCTACTCTGTGATATGCATCGCAGGTTGAGCCATATCCAAGAATCTCACCATAGATTGGGGCATCACGTTGATTTGCGTGTTCTAACTCTTCAAGAACCATCATCCAACTTCCTTCTGACAATACAAACCCCTCTCGATCAAGATTGAATGGACGAGAGCCGCGTGTTGGGTCATCATTATAATGAGTTGGATTAACTCGCATTCGTTCAAATCCAACCATCATCGCAGGGGTAACACAAGCTTCAACACCGCCGGTTAAAACCCAGTCTTCCTGCCCGGAACGAATCGTATTGAATGTGTACCCGATTGCATCTGTAGAGCTGGTGCACCCGTTTGAAACTATATGGCTACGCCCCTGAAGACCAAAATACATGGAAATTTCACTTGAAAGCATTCCAACTAGCGAATTTGAAATAGCATATGGGCTAATTTTATTCTTTCTCTCGGAGAAAAATATTTCAAACTGTTTTTCAGAAAAATCAAACCCGGCGCCGCCTGTCCCTACGATTACACCGAGACTTTCAAAATCATCCTCATCGAATTCTGTTAGGTCTATAGCAGCGTCATGCAGCGCTTCTTTTGAAGCAGCAATTGCCAACGGCACAGCCCTGGAAAGTTTTTTTAGGTCTGATTTTGAATAATACTCTGAGGGGTCGAAACCTTGAATTTCCCCTGCTATTTGGCAGGATAAACTGCTAGGGTCAAAGCTTGAAATACGTCGGATTCCGCTGATACCATTGCAGGTGTTTGTCCAAAATTTTTTTTTACCTATTCCGTTTGGACTCATTACACCCAAACCGGTAACCACTACTCTACGGGGCATATTTTTTTTATTATAAAAATTAAGCTAAGTAAATTATGTTAACATAGTGGCCTGAGTAAGGGCAACGCTACTTGAAAACAGTCGGATCTGCATTTTAGCTGGTTACTTGTTTTGGTAGATTGATCATTTTTAAAATCTTTAAATTTTTAACTCCAACCTCCTTCTGAAAAGGCTTAGACAAAGAGCTAATTCAGAATCTATGAACTTGAACACCAACCTTTCCCTAAAAGATTTAACCGGACAAATGATCATCACCGGATTTGATGGCATCTGCCTCAATTCGGAGTTGGAAGAGTTAATTGTAAATTCTCGTATTGGTGGACTTATATTATTTGAGCGCAACTTTAAAGATCCAGAGCAATTGATCCGGTTGATAAGTGATCTCCAGTCTTTGGCGGTATCATGCCCGGCTGCTGCCCCATTGTTTATTTCTGTAGACCAGGAAGGCGGTAGAGTAGCCAGGCTGAAAGATCCTTTCAGTGATTTTCCTCAACCAAGTTGTCTTGGGCAGGCTCAATCGGAATCACTTGCTCATCGATTTGGATTAGCACTTGGGCAAGAAATGCAGGCAGTAGGGATAAATATGGTATATGCACCGGTCCTTGATGTGAATACCAATCCAGCAAACCCCATTATTGGGACACGGGCCTTGAGTGATATCCCTGAGTTGGCAGGCCGAATAGGTAAAGCGGTTATAGATGGGATTCAGGAAGCAGGTGTTTTCCCTGTCGGTAAACATTTCCCTGGTCATGGCGATACTGACAGGGATTCACACCTTGAATTACCTTATGTTAACCGCGACGCGGATTCACTGGAAAAAGTTGAACTAGAACCTTTTGCTCAGACTGTCAGTCACGGGTTAAAAGTGATCATGACCGCTCATGTCATATATTCAGCATGGGACGATAAACTACCAGCCACTTTTTCTCCAATTATTTTGAAAAGTATTTTACGAGAAAAGTTAGGTTTCGATGGCCTTATTATTACTGATGATTTGGAGATGAAAGCGGTGGAAAAACATATTCCATTTGAATCAATTCCAAGGCTTGGTTCTATCGCAGGAGTGGATCTTTATCTTGTCTGCCATGATAGAAAAAAAACTTTATCACTACAAGATCAAATGATTCAAGATGTCGAGAGAGGACACATCGATAAAGAACTGATTAAGCTCTCTGCCAAAAGAATTATAGATTTTAAAAAACAAATACCCATCGGTTCTCATGGAAAAGAAAACCTTCTTAACCTGGTAAAGGATCACCTTGAGCTTATCCAGGAAATGAAATCGCACCTCCCGTAATGGAAATTTCTTCCCCAGAAACAAAGAAAACTGTTCCCGTTCCTTCTGCAAATAGTTCTTCATTAAGACCGCTGTGGTTGGTTCTAATTTATTTAGCGTTATTCGCCTATTTGCATTCATTTTCTGAATACGGTCTCAATGTATGGGACGAAGGGGGTTATGCCAATGGAACTCTTCGGACTTTAAACGGTGAGAAAGCGATGGAGGATTTTAATCCCAGTGGTTACCTTTCCGGGCGCTATATCTATGGGGGATTATTTTTTAAACTGTTTGGAGTCAGCATCCAGAGCCTTCGCATTGGAGTAACTCTAATTACTCCAGGCATGATATTCATGGTTTACGCTATTTCTCGTCGCATCATGCCACCGGGTTTTGCTTTTCTTGCAGCAGTGTTCATGCTTTCTGCGCCGGCAATGTATTACAATCGGTTTTTTACTTTCTTTTGTATTCTTAATTTGTACCTCTTAGTGCGTTGCGTGGAAAAGGTTCAATCCCAACGATACTTGTGTTTGGCTGGGGCTATCTTGCTGAGTGGATTTTTTAAATTTGAAGTCGCGCTATTTTCCTTTTTATGTAGCACGGTAGTTTTTTTTGTTCAGTTCCTTCTTAAAACAAAACAGGAGGATTCAGCGAGACAGGAAGATCAAGTTTTTGGTATGAGTCGAACCAAGTTTTGGGTGAGCGTTGGATTGCTTGTTTTGGTTCTAATTTTCGCCCTATCTTTTCTACTTAAAAAAGATTTTTTTAACTTGGCCGTTGATATGGTTTTAGGATCTTATCAGGTATGGGGGAACCCATTTCCTAACCTATTTCCATTTTTTGCGTTATGGAGTGAGTTAGGGTCGCATGAAATGTTTCAGCGGTTACTTTTTTACATTCCAGTGTGGGTTTATACGGGGGTGGCATTTTTTCTTATTATAAAAATAATTAAGGAGAACGTCATTGAAGTTATCGATATGCATGTATTGTCTATTTTATTAATAGGGATCTGTGCGTATGGGTTGGTTTTATGGCGGACCGGATTTGACAATCTATTACGAACGCTTCCTTCAGCTTATATTTTATTTTGTTATATTCTTTATCTCACTCGGGGTCGTCTGCTTTCTTTACTGGAGGTATCGACAAAGGGATCAGGTGCTTTAGTAGTTAGTCGTAAGACGGTTGTCAATGTGGTTACCGTATTCCTTCCATTTTTATTTTTTTATGAGATGAATGTAAACCATGGTTTTTACGCGGGGACAATAGGTGCAGTGAAGCAGGAGACAGCTTTGCTGGATATGCCTAGAGTAAAAGCTTATACAAATCCTGCTGAAGCTGAATGGATTGAAAAAGTAGTAGATCGTATTGAAAGTTATTCTGAGGTAGGTGATCCTATTCTAGCTTTACCCTTGAACCCTATTTTTTATTTTTTGACAGACCGCATAAATCCAACAGCCTATGATTGGATTTTACCTGGAATGCTTAATAAAAAAGATGAGAAAAAAGTAATAGGGCAATTGGAAGCAAGCCCACCAAAAGTAATAGTTTTTGTGGATATCCCGATCGACGGAAAGGAAGATAGGCGATTAGCTAATTATACTCCGCTTATTTATAGTTATCTCGCTAAGAATTATGAATTTAAAGAAATGATAGGAATGTTTCAAATTCTTTTGCCAAAGTCAGAGGATCAATAAAACCTAGGCACACAGAATTATGGGGGGATTACGTTATTGTATCGATAAATGTTCCCCCTTGTGTACTAAGTAAAGATTGTTCTAAACGGGAGCTTCGAAAGGAGATTCCGCTTCGATAAGCCGCAAGGTGTAAAGGTGATGGTATAAACTTTCGTTTGCCATCAACTCCTTATGGGTGCCTGACTCGACAATTTTCCCCTTATCTAAGACAATAATTTTGTCTGCATTATGAACGGTGCTTAGTCTGTGGGCGATTATGAAAGTGGTGCGCCCCACCATCAGCTTTGCAAGAGCATCTTGAATTAGCATCTCAGATTGATTATCCAGAGCCGAGGTAGCTTCATCAAGCACGAGAACCTTTGGGTTTTTAAGTAAAGCACGGGCAATCGCTATTCTCTGTCGCTCTCCGCCGGAAAGTTTGGTTCCCTTTTCACCAACTAAGGTGTCGTAACCATTAGAAAACTCAACGATAAAATCATGCGCGTTGGCTGATTTTGAGGCTTCTATTATCTCTGTGTCTGTAGCATCAAGTTTCCCATAAAGAATATTTTCCCGAATAGTTCCACCAAATAATAGAGTCTCTTGAGGTACCAAGGCGACTTGACTCAGATAACTTTCTAGATCAAGAGATTTTAAGTCATGTCCATCTAGTTGAATTTTTCCAGATTGTGGGTCGAAAAACCGGAGTAGTAATTGAACTGTGGTAGATTTTCCTGCGCCACTGGGCCCAATTAAAGCAACTGTTTTTCCGGGATGGATGTCAAAGCTTATATTGTTTAAAACAGGTGTGCCATCTTCATAACCAAATATCACCTCACTAAAACAGACATGACCTTTAA
>Ga0114993_10002270_pt1 | contig 21323 bp, 15 predicted proteins | sample ArcticOcean_MG_C_FD_87042 | JGI IMG/M metagenome (GOLD analysis project Ga0114993, IMG submission 87042) | Marine microbial communities from western Arctic Ocean - ArcticOcean_MG_CB2_150 | ecosystem: Environmental > Aquatic > Marine > Oceanic | place: Arctic Ocean: Canada Basin | collected...
GCGTGCGAGCAGATCCGCTCAGGCGCATGATGGGTGAACCCGCCGCGAGTGCCTGCCCTTCCTTGATTGATAGTTCACATTCTATGGAGTCATCGATCTCGCGGAAGGTTGCCTCCGCAAGATCAAGTCCGGCAACCGTCAATGCCTCCCGCGCCACGATGACGGCCCTGGCGTTTGCCTCGGGCGACAGCAGGGCGAGGCTGGTGACGTCGCCGGTTCCGATATCCTCAGCCAAGGCGCGCCGCGCAAACTCGCGGCAAAGTGATGGGTCAAGCCGATCCACGGGGCCAGCATGTCTGAGCCGGGCGTCCGGTGGCAAATACGTTTGCAGAAAAAGAGTGATTTTTTTTTGAAACCGGAGTAGACTGTCGGCATGGCAAACGTCATCATTCGGCCTGAGTGGAGTCTTCCGGAGAAGCTCATTACACCAGAGGGGGTGTATAATAATCGACGCCAATTCCTGCGCGACATGGGTTTTGCTGGAGCGGGATTGATCGGGGCCTCGGCGTTTGCTGGGGGCAAGGACAACCTCAAGTATTACCCGGCAAAGAAAAACGCCGCGCTTTCATCCAAACTTCCGCCGGGCACCAAGCTGACACCGCAAGAGTGGGCCACGGGCTACAACAATTATTATGAGTTCACCACGCGCAAAGAATATGTGCGGCATCCATTTTTTATAGGCAAATTTAAAACCGACCCGTGGAGGATGAGAATTGACGGTTTGTGCAAAAAACCGTGGCAAGGCGACGCGCATGATTTGATAGGCACCATGGGCAAGCGTGGGAAAATAGAGGAGCGCGTGCAGCGTTTTCGTTGCGTGGAAGGCTGGTCGATGGTGGTACCTTGGACAGGCTTTTCGCTGGCGGATCTGTTGAAATTGGTTGAACCTAAAGCCGAGGCAAAATTCGTTCGGTTCACGACGGCGTTTAACCCAAAGGTGATGCCCGGCGCAGCGGCCATGAAGCAATACACCTGGCCTTATCAGGAAGGACTACGAATGGACGAGGCCATACATCCGCTGACACTGGTGGCCACCGGCATCTACGGAAAACCGCTGCCCAACCAGAATGGCGCTCCCATCCGGTTGGTGGTGCCATGGAAGTACGGTTACAAAAGCATCAAGTCGATTGTGCGCATCGAGCTGGTCGCTAAGCAGCCGAAAACATTTTGGGAAATTGCGGCGCCCAAGGAATATCCCTTCGAGTCCAATGTGGATCCGGAGGTGCCGCACCCGCGCTGGACTCAGGATACCGAGCGCGTGCTTGGGTTTAACAACCGAATCCCCACGCTGAAATACAATGGCTTTGGCAAACAGGTTGCCGCCCTGTATAAATAACAAAGAATTTCATCCGGCTCCATGTCTGTCCCCGTGGTCACCATCGCGCAAATGCGTGAGTGGGAGGAAATGTCGTGGGCGGCCGGGCGCGACGTTCGGGAAGTGATGCGCGATGCTGGCGCGGCCATCGCAGCACGCGCCAGCGCCATGACTTTCGAGGGGGATTCGATCCTGTTGTTGGTCGGCAAGGGGAATAACGGTGGTGACACCAAGCTGTCGGCGGACCGCTTGGGCGGACGGAAGGTGCGTCTGCTGGAGGTTGAGGATCCGCTCACTGCGATTGAGGAGATCGATATTCAACTCGCCGCGAGGCCCGCACTGGTGATTGACGGCCTGTTCGGAATCGGGCTGAACCGGTCGTTGAACGAAGATTGGCGGCGATTGATAGAGTGCGTAAACAGTAGCACCTGTCCATTGTTGGCAGTAGACGTTCCTTCCGGCTTGAACGCTGATTCCGGGGAGCCCATGGCAGCCGCTATTCGCGCTGATGTGACGGTGACTTTCGCGGCTCCGAAACTAGGTTTGATAAAAACTAGTGCCACGGAATACACGGGCCGACTTGAGGTGGCACCGGACATTGGCTTGATCGACTGTCCACATGACGCCGAATTGCACTGGGTGTTGCCAGGAGATTTCGTGGGATTTCCGCCAAGTCGTCCGCCTAATTCGCACAAGGGCACATTCGGGCACTTGGGGATTATAGCTGGAAGCGTGGGCTGGCACGGCGCGGCGGTATTGGCTGCGCGGGCTGCTTTGCGATCTCAGCCCGGTCTTGTGAGCGTTGTGACTACGGAGGGCGCATGGCCGGTTGTGGCCGCCCAGCTCGCGCAGCCCATGGTGCATCCGTGGTCGGGAACCGCTCGGAAAGTTCTGTCTCAATGCACGGCAATTCTCATGGGGCCCGGCTTGGCCGGAGATTTACCAGACGAGATGCGGGAGGAAATTTCCCGGTTGTGGCGCGAATATCCACGGCCGGTTATCGCTGATGCCAGTGCTCTAGATTTGCTGCCAGTGGGTGAAAGCGCAGCAGGCTTGCGGGTCATTACGCCACATCCAGGCGAGGCGGCTCGGTTGCTGGACATTACTGTGGGCAAAGTACAGGCCGATCGTCCTGCAACATTGCGAGAGCTGGCCGAGAAACTTGGATGCCATGTGATTTTAAAGGGAAACCAGACTTTGTCCGGTGGCGTAACCGGTCGCATTTTATGCAACTCCACCGGAAACCCCAGCTTGGCGCAGGGCGGCAGCGGCGACGTGTTGGCGGGTTTTCTTGGTGGACTACTGGCCCAGCCACGATTGATCGAATCACCCGGGCGAACATTGGCCCACTCCATCTGGAAACACGGCTTGGCGGCGGACTGTTTGACTCAAGAGTGCGCGGGGTGGGGGATGGAGGAACTGATTTTTGCCTTAAAATGAGTTGGATTTTGATTGCCCGGCTGGCTGCTTTTAGGTTCATATCGGGGAGTCATGAGGGGGCGTTGGATAATAATTGCGCTGGGCTGGTTGGTGTTGGCACAACATCTGTCGGCAGCGGTGGAGTATGAACTGGTGAATCAGAAGCGAGTGCGCGCTGACCAGATTCTCAGCGTTTACCCGCAAGGCATTCGTTTTCAAGACGGTTTTAATCCGGGGCCGGTGATTTTATGGACGCAGTTGACCACCAACTCGGTGCTGAAAATATCTCTTCGTCTTCAGGGATTGGATAAAAATATTTTCACGCAAAAAACCCAGGCGGAGCAAAACGCAATTATCGTCGCACTCAGGGCCCGCCTTACCGCCCCGCGGCAACCGGGAGGCCTAGTGCCCCAACCCGGGGGCGGGCCAATCCCAGTTGCGCCTGGTGCGGCTCCGACAAGGCTTGCGCTACCTGCGGCACCGGCGGATGAGCTGCCCGTGCGTCGTCCGCTGACCCCATTGACTGCTGGAACATGGCGCGGGATGCCGGGTGATTTTGTGCCTATAAGTGATCCCAACGCGGAACATCCATCGCTCTTGGGCAGTCTGGTTGCCAGCCCGATCAGCCTGTTTTTTTTCCTGTTGATTCATGGCGCAAATTTCTATCTGGCACGTGAGGTGGCCGATTGTCGACTGCGGCCGCGCAAGTTTATTTGTGGCTTGGCGGTGCTGGTGCCGTTCATTGTGCCGCTGGTGTTTATGTTGTTGCCCGTGCCTGAATCACGGGCAGTGCAGCCGGCCCGTTCACGGGTGGCGGAATCAGCCGCATTTGCGGCCGCGGAGGCAGAGGCAAACTATCAACCTGAGCCTGTGGCAGCAGCAGCGGCTCCTCCACCTGCGGCCGGCGGTTATTATCATTGCGACCAGGTGAAGTTTAACCGCAATTTTTTTACGACGGAATTAATGCGTTTCAACCGTTCCGTGCCGATGGGCGAATGGCTGGTGGTGCGCACCAAAGAGGGTCAGGAATACTGGGCGGGACGAATTGCCAGCGCGGATGTTGAAAAGGTAATATTGTCGGTTGCGGTGGGAGATGTTTGGTCGGATCAGGAACTGCGCTATTATCAAATGAACGAAATTTTCACACAATCTGCGGAGGGTTGATCAAGGATATGAAATACAAGACTATATTATTGTTTGGCGCGCCGGGAGCGGGCAAAGGCACCCAAGGACGCGTGCTGGGTTGTGTGCCCAATTACTTTTACTTTTCGTGCGGCGACGTGTTCCGAAACCTACGCCCCGAGGATCCTCTCGGTAAAAAATTCATGGAATACTCAAGCAAGGGGGAGCTGGTGCCAGATGAGCTTACGGTCGAGTTGTGGCGCAAACATCTGGCGGCCAGCACCTCGGACGGCGAATTTCACCCGGAGCATGACTGGCTGGTTCTGGACGGCATCCCCCGCAACCCCCATCAGGTGGACATGATGAACGAGGCCATCGATGTGTACGCTGTGCTCCATCTTGCCTGCAACGACATGAGCAAAATGGAGGAGCGCATTCGTCGGCGGGCGCTCAAGGAGAACCGGATGGACGACGGAAAGCCAGGGGTGATCCGGCATCGTTTCGAGACTTACTTGGATGAAACGCAGCCGGTACTTGACAAATACGACCCTGCCATCGTGCACGACATCGACGCCACGCAACAGCCGTTGGATGTTTTTTCCGATTTGGTTAAGGTGGTCCAATCTCTTAAATAAGTGGCGGAAAACCTTCGCGTGATTTTCATGGGAACGGCCGAGCTGGCCTGCCCAAGCTTGTTGGCATTGCACGAATGGAGCGGGGCCGAGGTGGTGTCGGTGGTAACCCAGCCGGATCGTCCGGGTGGCCGCAAGCTGCAACCGCGTCCGTCATTCGTAAAACAATGCGCTAACAAACTTGGTCTGCCGCTGCAGCAACCAAGGACTCTCCGAGGCAGCGAAGCGTATAACGAGTTGGCGGCGATCGAGCCGGATCTTGTTGTGGTGGCTGCCTACGGACAAATTCTGCCACTGGAGATTCTTGAACTGCCCGGCCATGGCTGCCTGAATGTGCATGCCTCGATTCTCCCCCGGCACCGCGGCGCTGCTCCCATCCAGTGGGCCTTGTTAAATGGAGACCGGGAGACTGGGGTGACGATCATGCAAATGGACGCGGGCCTAGACACCGGTGGCATGGTAGCAGCGGCGCGCACGCCGATTGAGGAACACGACAACGCGCAAACCCTGCACGACCGGCTTGCGAATATGGGTGCGGACTTGCTCGTCAAGACTGTCCCGGGATACCTGGCGGGTGACTTGATTCCGCAACCTCAACGGGAAGATGATGCATCATATGCTCGTAAGATTAAAAAAGCTGATGGCCTGATGCGTTGGGAAAATTCAGCGCCCGCACTGCTCAGGCGAATCATGGCTTTTAATCCGTGGCCGGGAGCATTTACAGAGTTACCGATGACTGGACAACGGATGCTGAAAATTCTGGATGCAAAAGTGACGGACGGCAAAGGCGGCAATGGGGAGATTATCTTAGTAGATGAATCCGGCATCGTGGTGGCATGCGGCGAACGGGCGCTGAGGTTGTTGGCGGTGCAGCGCGAAGGGGCGAAGCAAATGGGGACGGCGGATTTTCTTAGAGGGTGCCCCTTGCGGTCGGGGATGGTGCTCGGTGGCTCAGCGGCAAGTTAATGGCTCAGGGAGCGCGAAGGTTTTTCGGATCAATCCGAATGTTCCGCGACGAATAATTCTATTTCTTTTTCCGCAACATGTCGTGGGCCAGTGGTGGTGTGCGCGCGGATTTTGAATGGCGCGTTAAATGGCCCAGAGGATTTGCAGTTTTTTATTTTTAATGTGACAACGGATTGGCCGGCAGCGAGGGTCGCCGGCTCGGCAAGAATGCCCTCAACATGCTCAGGCAAGATGAGCTCGACCAGCATGGGCTGGTTTCGCACAACTGGCTCGCGGCTGATGGAAACGGGAATCTGGAGAATGCCATTACGCGGTACTGTGAAGGAGTCCGCTTGGGTTTTGACCGAGACCATCCCGGCGGCGGCCACGCTGATGAGCTGGTCGTCGCGGGCATTGGAGGTGTAGCTGATTTGGTGCCTTGTGCCGTCAAAGTCTGTTAGCTCGCCGATCAGCATAACCTGCACCCGGCTGGTGCGTCCCACCTCGACCCTCGGGGGGAAGTCGACGGGGAATTTAAAATCAACGGCATCAGCCGGAATATTTAAGTATCGGTCAGTGACACCCTGCAGATGCCGGATCTGCTTGTCGGCCAGGCGAACGGTTAACGGGCCCTTGAAACCGCCGCGTTCGAGCCGGTAATCGCGCAGAAAAGTCGTGCCGCCAGGCAAACCAGTAACAATGCGATATTGGCCAACGTGCTTAAAGGGCACCGCTGGGACGATGCCGATGAGGACGTGCTCGAGCCCCGTGGAATGTGAGGCGGTGCGGGTTGCGTTCCGGTCTCCCAGCAAGCCGATGCCTTTAATGAAGATGCGATGCGCGGCTATCTTGGTTTTTTGGGGTACGGCAAACTGGAGTTCGGTGAATTTTTTGTTAGCGGCAATCCCGGTGTTAAAAAACTGAACAGTGCCTGGGAGCCCTTTAATGGCGAGAAGGATTTCACCTTTAAAGCCTCCACTTCGTTCAACGTTTATCTTCAGCTTTGGGCCGCTTGGTTTGGAATCTCCTCTCAGGGTATCGGTGGTACGAATTAGGTTGAAGTGGACAGCGTCAAGGGTGATTTTAAAATCTGGTTTTGTGGTGACTGTGTTGATGACTGTGAGCCGATAGGCAAACGATGGCCCGCCGCGGGATGCGAAACGTTCGGACACTCGAATCTGGTAAACGCCAGCCTTGGGCGCGGTGAAGTTCAGTCGCGGGTCGGACTGGCCCTTGGCGCGGTCGTCATTGGCGGAGAGTTGTTTGCCCTCGGTGTCGTGGATGCTGAGCATGGCGTCCAGCGGGCTGCCGAGCTGGGCGGCGGCGAGATCGAGCGTGATTTTATCTTTTTCGGTAAGCTGGATTTGCCATGTGTCCGTCTCGCCGGGTTTGCCAATTCGTCCGTTTAAAATAGATGGGACGCTGACTGGACTCGGTGCAGGTTCGAGATGCTCCGGGTGTTCGCCGACTACAAAAGTGGCGGATCCAAGATTCTTTATTGAAGCCGTGTGGCGGTCTTCGGTGGCGGGCTTGAGAGTTACAGGCGCCATGTGTCGCAAGAGACCGGGGCCGTTGAATTCGGCTTGGATCGTCGTGCCGCGCTGGCCGCCTAGTGGATAGGCGCTCATGATTTGTGGGCCGCGCTTCAACGTGAGCCGGTAGATGCAGTTTTGAAGACCCCAGTATTTTGCGTCGTGAATGCTCGCCCGGTAGCGTCCGCTCTTGGCCGCCTTGAACCAGTGAATGGGGTCGCCGCCTCGCACAGTTTTTTTAGCGTGAACCGGGTTGCCATCCGGATCTTGGATCGACAGTACCGCAACCAGTGGCGATCCAAATCGCTTGGCGGCCGCGTCGCAGATGATAGTCTCGCCGGCCTTTGCCTCGAAGCTCCAGATGTCGATATCTTCACGCGGGAAGATGCGTCCGTTAGCGGTGAGGGGGAGCGTAACTTGTTGGGGCATGGGGCGGCCGTCGACCTCCACTTCCATCACCTCTGGTAAATCGCCGATGATAAAACGCAGCAGTTTTGTCGTGCCTTGTGAAGTCCAGCACCGCCAAAGTCGAAAGCCGAGGGTGGCGTTTTTTTTAATTTCAACTTGGCCGGCATGATCTTTGGGATAGTCTTCGCCCCGCTGTGACAGCGGCTGCAAAATCATTGGGCCCTCGAACCAGACGGTTTTGGTGAGTTTAATCAGTGAACTTGTCTTGACCCCGCTCCCGAGCATCTCGAAGTTGGCTTGGCCATGAAAATAGTAGCCGCCTATTCGCACCGGAACAGTCGTACCACGTTGACCGCCGGCTGGGAAAATGTATTCGATATCCGGGGGCTCTGCCCGTACGAGGCCAGTTAGCACCAGCCCAAAAATACCAGCCAAGCGCTTCACTTTTAAAGCAGTTCCTTGATGATTCGACCGTTATTGGTGAGAGCTACTGGGCGTCCGTTGGGCATGAGCATTTCGCCGCGCGGGTTGATGCCCAGAAGGCCGTATATCGTGGCGCAAAGGTCTTCTGGGCCATAAGGGTTCTCGGCTGGATCCATGGCCCACTTGTCGCTCTTGCCCACCACGCGGCCGCCTTGCACGCCGCCCCCGCCAATGGCCACAGTGAAGCAGCGGCTCCAGTGATCGCGACCGGCGTCTTTGTTGATTTTTGGGGTGCGCCCAAATTCGCCGGTCAGCACAACCACGGTTTTTTTTAACAGTCCTCGGTCTTCGAGATCCTTAAACAACGCGGGAATGGCCAAGTCGAATTTCGGCAGCAGGTCTTCCTTTAACACGCGGAAATTATGATAATGAGTGTCCCAGTTGGCGTGATCGATGGTGACGCAGCGCACCCCGGCCTCGACCAGTCGCCGCGCCATCAGGCAGGATTGACCGAGCGTGTTGCGGCCGTAGGCATCGCGAAGTTTCTCCGGTTCCTTGGAGATGTTAAAGGCATCCTTGGCCGCCTTGCTGGTCATTAACTCGGTCGCGCGCTGAGCGAACACGCCGAGCTCGCGGGTGCCTCGGTTTGCCTTGGCCTCGGCGCTTTTCTGGAACCGATCGACTTGCTCCAACAATCCTTTGCGATCCTCGACTCGGTTTGCTGAAATTGTCAAAGGCGGTTGCAAATCCGGAACTGAAAATCCCGGAGAGCTGGGATCGTTTTCGATTGTGAACGGCGCAGCCTTGGGCCCAAGAAAAGCTGAGCTGGCGCTGTTATGCATAGTTGGTAGACAAATATAAGGCGGTATCGGGCCGCGTGGCCCCAGTGAATTGGCAATGACCGATCCGACTGATGGTTTTTGATTGTTGGGCTTGAGTCCGCCATCGAATCCGCCAACGGGGTGGTAGCCGGTGAACATATAATGGTCGGCTGGCCCATGGCCCGCGTTGCGATGTCCAAAGGAGCGGATGAGGGAAAACTTGTCCATGACCTTCGCGACCGAGGGGATTCGTTCACCAACTCGAATGCCGGGCACGTTGGAGGGGATGGTTTTAAATGGGCCGCGAATTTCTCTGGGGGCATCAGGCTTGAGGTCGAATGTGTCGATGGTGCTCATGCCTCCCTTGAGGAAGACGTAGATGAACGACACGTCGCTCTTGTCGGGATCCGCCGCGCCTTCCGCCTCCGCCTGCAAAAGTCGTGCCAAGGACAGGTTCAACCCCATCGCGCCCGCGGCCCCGACGCTGAGGAAATCGCGCCGTGCCCATCCGTCACAAAAATTTCTTGGTCTCTTCATTTTTCTAACTCCGGTTTATGTCTCCCGATGGTTTTCAGTGGTTGAATATAAATTCCAGTGAATTAAGCATAGCCCAAGTTAAATCCTCCGCCGCTTGTCGTCGTTTAAATCGGCGGCTGCCAAGGAATTCCAGTGCCTTATTTTTCTCCTTTGTGCTTGGGAAACGGCTAAAGCAGGCGAGGTATAATTCATCGGCCAAGGCCGCGTCGTCAATGTGCCGGTCGGCTAGGCGAGCAACTTGGCCTCGTTCGTGGGCGAGCTTGGATTGAAGCCCCGGCGAGTTCATTAGGTGCAGCGCCTGAGAAATGCTCGCGCCAGTCGGCCGGGCGCATTCGCAAACTGTCGTGCGCGAGGGGCGGCCAAATAGTTTCAGGAAATAATGCTGAACTTGGCTGTCCCAAAGTTGGATCGCGCGGAAACCGTAGGGCACGCCGTGATATTTTTCCTTGATGTCAGTTACGTCACACACCGCGTCCATCAACACCTCAGCTGGCAACCGTCGAAAAAGTGATCGCGAGTAGTTCTGCTCATCAAGCATATTGGAAGTGTTTGGGGTTGCGGAAAGTTGATAGGTCCGCGAGCTGGTGATTAGTCGGATCATAGTTTTCATGTCGTACTTTTGCTCGACCAAATACAGGGCAAGCGAGTCGAGCAGTTCGGGATTGCTTGGCGGGTTGGTGGCGCGCACGTCGTCCACTGGCTCAATAAGTCCGCGCCCAAGGAAATGCGCCCAAAGCCGGTTAGACAGGTTGCGGGCAAACCACGGGTTGTTCGGTGACGTCATCCATTTGGCCAGCGCGCGCCGCCGGTCGCCTTTCGGTGGCAACTTTGGCATCGGGCTGCCAAGTGCGTAGGGCTGTATGATCTCGCCGGTGCGCGGATGTTTAATCACCGGGTTGCCCTCCGCCATAAGCGCCTGACCGTCGGCGGAGGATTTGTATTTTACCTGCTGAAAAAATCCGCGCATGCCGTGGAAGTCCCGCTGTTGCCAGCGGTCATACGGGTGTTGGTGGCACTCCGCGCAGGTGATCCGTATGCCGAGAAATACTTGAGAGGTCATTGCCGCCATATCGCCCGGCCGCTTTGCTGCCTGATAAAAATAGCCTGCTGGCTGCTCGTTCAGCGGCCCCTCGGCGGTGATTAGCTCGCGCGCCAGTTGATCCAAGGGTTTGTTGGCCGCAAAGGAATCATGAATCCATCGGTAATAATCGTAAGCCTTCTTGTGGCCCAGTGCTAGTCGATCCACCCGCAGCAGGTCGGACCATTTAAGCGTCCACTGGTCGGCATATTCAGGTCGCGCCAGCAGTGACTCCACTAGTCGAACGCGCTTGTCCGTGGCCTTGCTGTTAATAAAACGCCGAGCCTCGGCCGCCGTTGGCAGTTTGCCGATTATGTCCAAGTGCACGCGCCTCAGAAAAGTTGCGTCATCACACAAGGCGGATGGATGCACGTTGAGGCGTCGCAAATGCTTGTCGACCAGCCGGTCAATGAAGTTGTAAACTGGTCTCTTCGGATAGTCGCCCAACTTGCCCGGGCGCGGAATGAAAGCCTGGAACACCGCCACTTTGCCTTGATATCGCGCCATCACGGATGCCTGCCCGATTGAATTTCCTATGGTCACCCGGCCTTCCTTGGTTGTCTTGGCCATGCTCGGGTTGTTTGAGTGAAACACCGCCAGCCAAGTCACATCCTTGCGAGTGCCATCAGCAAATTCCGCCCAAGCTCGCAGCGGTTGGTTTGCCCCAAATGCCAGTAATTTGCGCTCTGGCTCTAGTTTAAGACGCACAAGGGCCGGTCGTTTTCCACTGGTGAAAGGGGCTCCCAAAGCTATCCAGTCACGAATCAACCGGTATTCCCGAGATCCCTGTTTAATTTTGATTCCGCCGCCGTGTCCAATTTTGCCGGCTGTCTTAAGGAGCAAAAGGCTGTTGTCCGGCGCGGCAACCGAAAGCCGCCGACCGCGACTGGCTTGGGTCAGGGCGCGATGGTCTCCCTCTGGGTCAAAGCCAAACACCGAAAGCTTAAATCCGTTTTGCCCTTCCGCCTTGCCGTGGCACATGGCGGTGTTGCAGCCCAGTCGGCTCAAAAGCGGAGCGATGTCATGCAAATAATCCGGAGTCTGCCCCCATGCCACGGCAGGAAGCAACAGTAGCGCGGAGATAATAGCTTTTAGCGGGGCAGGGAATCTCCCCAAATTGCCCTCGCCGTCCCCAGATTTTGTTTCAGAAAAGCCCATTTCCTTAAGCCGAACACTCACGAAATTAATGGTGCCGGTCAAGTGTGAACACTCATCACCCAAGTTTGACGGACATCCGGCCAGATCATTCACGTTTAACCCGTCAACTTCAGGTTTGACAATGCCGGGCTGGGCGCTAATTTCATGTCACATGATTCAATCAAACGTTTGAAATATGAAGAGAAAAAAATTAGACACCAAGACGGTCATCCTCGACTCGGCGGAGGCGTTGTTTGCGCGGAAGGGGGCAAGCGCGGTTTCTCTTCGTCAGGTCATCGCTCGCGCCAAGGTGAACTTGGCGGCGATTCATTATCATTTTGGGGGGAAGGAAGCATTGTTGCAGGCGGTGTTGACGCGACGATTGGGGCCATTGAACGCGGAGCGCTTGTCGTTGCTTGACGATGCGGAAGGGAAATCACGGCGGGTTCCGCTCAAGATTTTGCTCGAGGCGTTGGTGGGGCCCGCGTTGCGGTTGAGCCGGGATTCCAAGAAAGGCGGGCGTGAGTTCATGCGGTTGTTGGGGAGATGTTTCACGGAGCCGGATGACAAAATTCAGGCGATGCTCACGAGGCAACTCCACGAAGTGGCGGAACGTTTCCTGCCGGCTTTCCAGAGGGCCTTGCCGAAGATCAAAAAAGTAGACTTGTTTTGGCGCCTGCATTTTCTCGTGGGGGCGATGGCACACACGATGGCGGATGCGGAACGGCTTCGAGAATTCACCGGCGGGATGTGCGACCCAGATGATACCGAGGAGACAGTCCGGCAATTGGTCACATTTCTTGAAGCGGGTTTAAAGGCGCGATGAAGTTGGTGCTTTTAATTTGCGTTTTGTTGACTGGCTGTGCGGTAAAGTTGCCTGAACGTGGGCGGGCCGCGCCAGATTTTCCAGTGAGCTGGCGGTCGGATGGCATTTCGACAAATGCGCCGATGTCGGCATGGTGGAAACAGTTCGGCGATGAATCACTGAACCGGCTGGTGTCGGAATCGTTAAATCGCAATCACGACCTGCAAATTGCGGCCGCGCGACTGGAGCAGTCGCGATTGCGCGCGCGCATGGCGGGGGCGGAGCTGATACCACAGGTCAACGCCTCACTCGAGGGTTCCAAGCAGCGCAATAATTTCATCGGATTACCGCTGCCGGGAGGTGGTGGCGTGTTGACATCGCGGTCGGAATCTTATCGATTCTCATTGGCGACTTCTTGGGAGCTGGATTTGTGGGGGCGTATTCGGGTGGGGCAACTGGCGGCGGTGGCGGACTCGGAAACATCACGGGCGGAACTGGCGGCGGCACGGCATTCTTTGGCCGGGCAGGTGGTGAAGGCGTGGCTGGCGCTTACCGAGGCACGACAACAGGAAGCCTACGCGCTGACTAACGTGAGTATTTTAGAAACCACCGTAGGCCAGGTGCGGGTACGGTATGAACTGGGAATTCGGCCGGCGCTGGATCTGCGCTTGGCGGAGGCCAACTTGGCGCTGGCTGGGGCGGTGGTGGAACAGTGGCGGGCGGCCAAGGAACAGGCTCGGCGTCAACTCGAAGTGTTGCTGGGACGCTACCCAACGGGTCGGCTGAGGGCGCGCGCGGCTCTTCCGGGAATGCTGGCCAAAGTGCCAGTGGGTTTGCCCTCGGACTTGTTGATGCGACGGCCGGATCTGCACGCGGCGCGCACAAGGCTGGCGGCGGCAGATGCCAGGATTGCTCAGGCGCGAGCAGAGTTGTATCCAAAAATTTCACTGACCGCCTCGGGCGGAACCTCGAGTGATGAGCTGGAGAATCTCATGAACAACAGCCTGCTCGTTTGGTCATTCGGCGCCAACTTGGCGCAGCCACTTTTTGCCGGTGGGAGGTTGAGGGCAAATGTTAAACTGAACGAGGCGCGCGCGCTGGAGGAGATGATGCGTTATCGCGGGGTTGTTTTAAATGCATTCTTGGAAGTGGAAACTTCGCTGGCCAAGGCGGGCGCATTGAAGGAACGTGAGTCGAGGCTTTCCGCAGCGGGCGAAGTTTCGCGACAGGCACTGCGATTGGCGGAGGATCGTTATGCGCGCGGACTGGAATCGTTTGACACGGTGCTGGATTCGCAGAGGCGCGTGATGGAAATGGAAAGCCAGCGCGTAGCCGTGCGAAGGCAGCAGCTCGAGAATAGAGTCAACCTGCACTTGGCGCGGGGGGGTGGTTTTGGAAAGGGGGCACGGCCGTGAGACGCGCGCTGCAAATCCTGCTGCCTTTGGTGACAGTTGCCGGCGGAATTTATGGAGCCGCGTGGCTGATCCAAAATCCGCGCGTGACTGAGCCCAAAAAGGTTGAGACATACCAGCCGCGAGTGGAATTGGTTACTGTTGTGATGGGAAATTATCGGCCGGTGATTCTCGCGCAAGGGACGGTTAATACAAGAATGAGCACCAGTCTTTCACCGCAAGTCTCGGGGCGCATCGTCGCCATTTCACCAAAGCTGGCGGCGGGCGGATTGTTTGCCGAGGGGGACGAGCTGCTGCGTGTTGATGCCAGCGACTATGAACTTTCGCTGCGTCAAGCGCGTGCGCGGATCGACACGGCCCGGGCGGGCATCACGAATGCGTTGGCGCAGATGAGCAGCGCACGCGCACAGATGGCTCAGGCGGAGGCACGCATTGTGCGTGAGGAAGCCGAGGCGACGGCGGCACTGTCGGAGTGGCGGTTGCTTGGGCGATCGGGAATTCTGCCGGCCTTGCTGGCACGTGAGCCGCAATTAAAAGAGGCGCGCGCTGGGCTGGCTTCGGCGGTGGCATTGGCTGCTGCGGCGGCAGCAAAACGAAAATCTGATGAGGCGGCGCTGGTGGTCGCGCACGCAGCGGGAGAGCAGGCGGCGACCAACGTTGTTCGTTGTGTGGTGCGCGCACCTTTTAATGGAAGGGTGTCATCGCGGGTGGTGGGGCTCGGGCAGGTGGTCGCGCCCGGTTCGGTCTTGGCGCGGTTGCAATCAGTGGACGTGGCGGAGGTTCGACTGGCTTTGCCGCTGGACGAATTTACGTTTCTGGATTTGCCCGATGCTTTCCGTGGTGGGGCCAATTCGGCAAACGGCCCGGTGGCTCGTTTGCGGGCTTCGCATGGTAATGATTTAATGTGGGCCGGGCGAATTGTACGCAGCGTGGGTGAGGTGGATCAAGGCACGCGTATGATGACGGTGATCGCCGAGGTGACTGATCCTTATCGGGTTGCGCCTGGGTCAACCGGGGCGGCGTTGAGTTTTGGAATGTTTGTGCGGGCGGAAATTTACGGGCGTGAATTGACGGATGTGGCCGTGCTCCCGCGCATTGTCTTGCGAGGCGGAGACCGGGTTTACGTGTTAAGGGACGGCGCGCTTTACACTCGTCGGGTGCAAGTGGCGTGGTCGACACGTGAGGTAGTAGTTGTCTCCGGCGGTTTGCGAGTTGGAGATCAGGTTTGCCTGACGGCGGTGGACGCATTTGTGGAGGGGATGCCGGTGGTGGTCATGGAGGGTTTCGGTGATGAATAAAATCATCGAGTGGTTCACAGTAAACCGCGTGGCGGCCAACTTGTTGGCGCTGTTTATCTTGGTGTCGGGATTCCTAGCCATCCCGAAAATCAAGCAGGAGGTTTTCCCGGAGTTCAGTGCGGATTGGGTGATGGTGCAGATTCCGTATCCTGGTGCCGCGCCGGCCGAGGTGGAGGAAGGCGTTTGCGCCAAGGTGGAAGAAGTGGTGCGCGGTTTGCAGGGGGTTGAGCAAATTGTATCCACGGCGGCGGAGAACATCGGTGTGGTGAGCATTGAGTTGCTTCCCAATACCGACGTGGGAAAATTGATTGGCGAGATTAAACAGAAGGTTGACGCCATCGAGACTTTTCCTGAGGAGGCGGAGAAGGCGGTAATCACGGAGATCGTGATGCGCAAGCAGGTGATCAATCTGGCTGTGTCCGGAGAGGTGGGCGAGCTGGCTCTTAAACGCGCTGGCGAGCGGGTGCGCGATGAGCTGCTGGCGCGGCGGGGAATCACGCAGCTCGAGTTGGTGAACGTGCGGCCATACGAGATTGCAATCGAGATACCTGAACAGCAGTTGCGGCGATTTGGGCTGACTTTTGACGAGGTGGCCGAGGCAGTACGGCAAAGTTCGCTGGATCTTCCGGGCGGCTCGATCAAGACCGGCGTCGGGGAAATTCTGTTACGCATCAAGGGGCAGGCGTACAGTGGCGCGGATTTTGAGGATTTAACATTGCGCGTCAACCCCGACGGTAGCCGGCTGCGGCTGGGGCAGGTGGCCACGGTGGTAGATGGCTTTGCCGACACGGATTTGTCATCGCGTTTTAATGGGCGGCCCGCCGTGCTGGTGCGTGTCTTTCGGGTAGGCGACCAAAGTGCGCTGGAGATTTCCCGACTGGTGAAGGAGTACGTTTCCCAAGCCAAGCCGGGCATGCCGGCGGGAATTGAACTTGAAACGTGGCAGGACGATTCCTCATATCTTCGCAGCCGCCTGAGCCTGCTTTATCGCAACGGCCGCGCCGGGTTAGTGCTGGTTTTTTTCATTCTCGCGATGTTCCTGCGTTTTCGGCTGGCAATCTGGGTCACCTTCGGCATCCCGGTTTCTTTTCTGGGAACTCTCTGGTTGATGCCGACCATGGGCGTGTCGATAAGCCTGATCTCGCTTTTCGCCTTCATCGTTGTGCTGGGCATTGTGGTGGATGATGCCATTGTGCTTGGCGAAAACATTTACACTCACCAGCAACGCTATGGGCCGGGCATCAAGAGCACCGTTAGCGGCGCACTTGAGGTGGCTCGTCCGGTGGTTTTTGGCGTGCTTACCACGGTAGCGGCTTTTTATCCGTTGCTGGCACTGGAAGGGCACATGGGCAAGGTGCTTCGTTTCATTCCACTAATAGTCATGCCCACGTTGTTGTTCTCGCTGGTTGAATGTCTGTTCATCCTGCCCGCGCACCTGCGTGATCTGCCAACGGCTCTCCCCAAGAAGCCCGGTTTATGGTCAAGATTCCAAACGAAGTTTTCCAGTGGTGTTGAGCAATTCGTGTTACGCATTTACCAGCCCTTCCTGGAAACTTGTCTGCGTTGGCGTTATCTGACAGTCGCAACTGGAATGGCGGCGCTGGCGATGGTGCTGGCAAGTTATGTGGGTGGGCATGTGCGGTTCACATTCATGCCGCCGGTGGAGGGCGACAATGTTTTCGCCTTCGTGACTTTTCCTCGCGGCACAACTGCCGAGCAGACCGCAATCGCCGCGCAACGCATTGAGGAAGCGGCGGTTAAGATTCGCAAAGAAATTTTGGTTGAGGGGGACGAAGGCACAAACATTTTTCGCCAAGTGCTAGCGACCGTAGGCATGCAGCCATATCGGATGGAGGCAGAATTTGCGGGTGGCAATTATGAGGCAAACCATTTTGGCAGTCACAAGGCAGAGGTGCACATTGAGGTGGCTCCTTCCGAGGAGCGCACTATTTCAAGCCATGAAATCGCTTCCCGTTGGCGGGCGGCAGTGGGTGACATTCCCGGCGTATCAGAAATTGGTTTTAGTGCTGAGATTTTTTCCGCAGGCAAACCGATCAACATCCGCCTGAGCGGGCCGAGCTTGGAGGATTTGCGCGCGGCCACAGTTTCATTAAAACAAAGACTGGCGGCATACCCGGGAGTGCAGGATATTAGCGACACTTTTCGGCTGGGCAAGCGCGAGTGGGTGCTTCGCCTGCGGCCGGGCGCGGAGGTGTTGGGGCTTACTCAGGCTGAGTTGGCGCGGCAGGTGCGTCAGGCTTTTTATGGCGAGGAGGCCCAGCGGATTCAGCGCAACCGTGATGACGTGAAAGTGATGGTGCGGTACCCGGCTGATGAACGGCGCTCGCCAGAGAATGTACAGCGCATGCGAATCCGGTTAAAAGGCGGGCGAGAAGTGCCCTTTCGCGAAGTGGCTATTGTGGAAATGGGCCGCGGTTTCGCAAGCATAAGGCGCGTGGACGGACGGCGCTCGGTGAATGTCACCGCTGATGTCGACCGCACCAAGGGCGAGCCCAACAAGATCGTCGCCAGTTTGCGCGAGAAGGATCTCCCCGCCTTGGCTGTCGCGCACCCCGGGGTGCTTGCTCGTTTCCAAGGCGCGCGTGAGGAGCAGGAGGAAACCTTGGGCAGTCTTTATCGCGCGTACATGGTGGCGCTGGTGATGATCTACGCGCTGCTGGCGATCCCGTTTAAATCCTACGTCCAGCCGTTCATTGTGATGTGCGCGATTCCGTTTGGGCTCATCGGCGCCGTGTTGGGTCATTTCATAATGGGAATGGAACTGACTATTCTATCGATGTTCGGCGTGGTGGCGCTCACCGGCGTGGTGGTGAATGACAGCCTCGTCATGGTCGACTTTGTAAATCGCAACCGGCCGAAATTCTCCAACCTCATTGACGCAGTTCGAGTGAGTGGCGTGGCGCGCTTCCGTGCAATTTGGCTTACCAGCCTTACGACCTTCGCGGGCCTGACGCCGCTGGTGTTCTTTGAGGAAAGCGTGCAGGCCCAGTTCCTGATTCCCATGGCGGTGTCGCTGAGTTTTGGAGTGATGTTCGCCACTCTGGTCACACTGGTGCTGGTGCCGGCACTTTACATGATTCTTGAGGATTTAAGGTCAACTTGGCAATGGCTCTACGGCAATAGGGAATCCACCGACGCACCCGCTGGTTCTCTTGCTACGCTGGGCCGTTGAATTTTCAGCATGACCGAACGTCGGTTCTTGGGCTAAAGTCCCGCGCTGCGTCGATGCCACTTGGCCGTCGGGTCCAGATCACACATGAGAAAACCATCGCTACTGGTCATCTTCCTGACTGTCTTTATCGATCTAGTAGGATTCGGCATCGTGCTGCCGGTGCTCCCGCTGTACGGCAAGGAATTTGGCGCAGAATATTGGCAGGTTGGTCTCATTGTTGCCTCCTACTCGGCGATGCAGTTTATCTTTGCACCAATTTGGGGGCGGCTTTCGGATCGCATTGGGCGGCGCCCGGTACTGCTCATCAGCACGGCCGGCGCGTCCATTTCCTACCTGCTATTCGCACTGGCGGCGGTGGATTTGAACCTGTGGTTGCTGGTGGCCTCCCGCTTGTTCGCTGGCATCTGCGGCGCAAATCTCTCAGTGGCCAGTGCGTACATCGCCGATGTCTCGCCGCCAAAGGATCGTTCCAAGCGTATGGGACTCATCGGGATGGCTTTCGGATTGGGCTTCATTATTGGCCCGGCTTTGGGCGCGGTCAGCGCGGATGCGTGGGGCGCGGCTGGGCCAGGCTGGACAGCCTCGGCAATCTGCGCCGCCAACTTCGTACTGGCATTCTTCGTATTAGGCGAAAGTCGGAAACCCAATTCCGCGCCATCACCGCCCGTGCCGCGTCTTGAGCAATGGAGTCGAGTGTTACGCAAACCGCAGCTTGGATTGCTTGTCGGCATCTTCTTCATGGCCACATTTTGTTTCACGTGCTTTGAATCGACCTTTGTTGTCCTCTTCGTTGGAGACAAGGACAAGCCGGGCATGTTCCGTTCAAAATACGTTGAGCCGGTGAAAGCACAGGGCGTCTCGGTGGTGAATTGGGAGGTGGATAATGGCGTGGAGGTGAAGGAAGGCCAGCTCATCGCGCAGGCAATAAAGGACGGAGCGGACACCAAGATATTTGCGCCGCGATCTGGTCTTCTGACACGCGGCGACGGCACTGGAGAAATCATCGGCCAGATCAATTACACCAAGACCATCGCTTATTATCTTTTTGCCTATTGCGGCCTCATTGGCGTCATCGTCCAAGGCGGAATGATCGGCCGACTAGTGAAACATTTTGGCGAGAAAAAAATGATCTACGGCGGTCTCATTCTTATCGGCGTGAGTTTGGCGTTGTTGCCATATTGCGATGCCTCGCGTGGGATCGTCTGGCTCATGGGCGGGCTGGCGCTGTTTGCCGTCAGCTCCGGCGTTTATCGCGCGCCGACTTTCGGGCTCATTTCACTGAACGCCAGCGAGGATGAGCAGGGCGAAGTGATGGGCGTCACCCAAAGCGTCGGCAGCCTCGCCCGTATCATTGGGCCAGTCCTTGCGCTGGGTTTGTTTGACGTTCAGCCCACGCTGCCATTTCTCATTTGCGCGGGCATCGCATTGTTCGCCGGGATCATTGCGTGGTTGAAGCTGACGCAACCTGCCCAGCCAACCGAGGACAACCCAGCCAAGTGAGATGGCAGCCATTCGCAATGTGATCTTCGACTGGTCCGGTACATTGGTTGACGACCTTGCCGCCGTTTGGCGATCCACAAATTTCACCCTCACAAAGGCCGGAAAATCGGAGATGAGCCTCGACCAATTTCGCGCCGAGTTCAGTTTGCCGTTTAATGAATTTTACAGCCGTATCACACCCGGAGTGCCGTTGGCCCAACTTGAGGAATGGTATAAGGAGAGTTTTGTAGTTGAGCAGGAATCGATCGAGCCGCTGCCTCACGCCCGTGAATTTTTTGATTTTTGCGCCACGCGCAAACTGCGGACTTTTCTTTTAAGCACCATCCACCCCGATCACTATCGCGCCCAGTCCGCCCGTATCCCGTTTGCCTTCGAGCGCGAATACGTACGGGTGATGGACAAGCGAACAAAGATCCGCGAGCTATTGACCGAGAACGAACTTGCGCCCGAAGACACCGTTTTCATCGGCGACATGCGGCATGACATCGACACCGCGCGAGCCGGAGGGATCCAGTCCTGCGCGGTGCTGACCGGTTTCAACACATTGGACCAGTTGCGAGAGGGAGAGCCCGACGTGGTGGTGGAGCATCTCGGAGAACTGCGCCAACTGCTGGAGGCCAACGCCATGAACCTGCCCAACGGCACTCCGGGTGCACGCCGGCCCATTGCCACGGTGGGCGCTTTAATGTTTAACGACGCTGGTCGCGTTTTGCTTGTGCGCACGCGCAAATGGTCGGGCAAGTGGGGAATCCCCGGAGGCAAAATTGAACGAGGTGAAAAGGCCGAGACCGCCTTGGCGCGCGAGTTGAAAGAGGAAACAGGCTTGGACATTGGCGAGATCAAGTTTGTACTCGTGCAGGACTGTATCGGGTCGGAAGAATTTTATCGCGAAGAACATTTCCTGTTGCTCAACTACACCTGCCGCTGCGCCAATCCCGCGGAGGTGAAACTCAATGACGAGGCTCAGGCCTTTAAATGGGTTGAGACAGGTGCGGCACTGGCGATGGATTTAAACCAGCCCACACGAATCCTTCTTGAGACTGTGATCAATGAATGACCAGATTTGCATTCGAGATTTGGAGGTGTTTTACCACGTGGGCGTGCCTGACGATGAACGCGCCCAGAAACAGCGGCTTCTCCTGACCTTGGAGATTGAGTCGGATTTCACCAAAGCCGCAGCCAAAGATGACCTAACACAGACGATCGATTACTTCGCAGTGACGCAACGATTGCTTAAACTCGGAGAAGGTCGCGAGTGGAAATTAATCGAGACACTGGCTGTCGAGATTGCCGAACTGACACGCAACGAATTCGGAGCACTGGCCGTGATGGTCGAGATAAAGAAATTCATCATCCCTGAAGCCCGATGGGTATCAGTACGAGTATCGCGTTAAAATTTAGCAGAACCCTCTCCACGGCAGTTCTGAGGACTGAAGCACAGGAAGGGCACCTGCGTCCCCACACCTCACCCGTACCGCAGGTTGCCCAGCCTGCATTTTCTTGAGTGCAGATTTGGAAATCTGCGGTACGGGGGAGGCTGCTTGCGGGTACGGGGGGGAGATGGAAAGGTGAGAAGGATGGAATGGCGCAGATTTAGGTGGGTCGTTTATTTTCTGCTGCGGGGGGGGGCGGGGATTTGAAAAAGCAAAAGAGCCCCTGCTTGGCCGAAGCCGAGCAGGGGCTCAAAAGGGGGGGTGGGAGTTCGCCACGCTCTCTTTCCAAGTGCCATCGTTGGGCACCTGCATA
>Ga0114993_10002273_pt1 | contig 21318 bp, 15 predicted proteins | sample ArcticOcean_MG_C_FD_87042 | JGI IMG/M metagenome (GOLD analysis project Ga0114993, IMG submission 87042) | Marine microbial communities from western Arctic Ocean - ArcticOcean_MG_CB2_150 | ecosystem: Environmental > Aquatic > Marine > Oceanic | place: Arctic Ocean: Canada Basin | collected...
CGAATCCGCGGTTACGTCTCGACGCTCCGCAAAAACGACCTGAAAATCCTGGACGGCATCCAATCCGCCTTCCACCAGTCCCCCAACCGGCCAGCGCACATCTTCGTCACTGGGTAGTTACGAATCATCAGACTCTCCTCCAGTTGAATGACAGGGAGCAACAAGAATCCTGCACGATCATGATACAGGCCACGCCTATTGAATCGCCGACCGTGACGAAACGTGGACTTACGACCGGTTGAATCGTTTACATCGATTCACCAATGGTATTATTGCGTTGATCGGCAGCATTGCAATGTCCAAGACCAGGACACTTTTTGAACACGACGGAACTCCGAGTTAATTCTGCAGCCGTGTCGATTGTACTGATGCTCGCGAAGCCGTACTGTCAATTGCCATCGGCCTACCACGGCACAAATTTGCATCCGCTCAATGGGAGCTTCAATCGGATGACGGCATGAAACTTGATGATCGAAGGCAATTCCTGAATCTCTCCGGCTTGGTGGAAGGCGGATTGATTCTGGTTGCCTTCTTGATCGGCTGGATTTTCGACGTTGATCCGATCGAGCATCTGAAGTTTTCGTGGGCTGCCCTTGTGTGGGGCGCGCTGGCGGCGCTGCCGATGTTTGGTCTCTTTGTCCTTTCGCAGCGACTCACATTCAATCCGCTGGGGCGCATTCGACGGTTCCTGCTCGAAGCGCTCGGCCCCTCTTTGGCCGCCTGTCGCTGGTACGATCTGATTCTGCTGGCGGCTTTGGCGGGATGGGCGGAAGAGATCCTCTTTCGCGGTCTGCTGCAAACGTGGATTGAGAAGAGCTTCGAATCCACCACAGCCGGACTAATCGGCAGTAACGTTCTGTTCGGACTGGCCCACCTTATCACGCCCACCTACGCCCTGTTCGCCGGCGTGATGGGCCTGTACCTCGGATTCCTGTTCGACGCGACGGGCGAACGTAATCTGCTCGCTCCGATAACGACGCATGCACTTTACGATTATCTCGCATTCGTGATGGTCGTCAGGTCATATCGTCGAGAATACGGAAAACAGGATGATGCCGACGACACCCAATCCGCCAACCGAGATTTGCCGCCGCTCTAGGGATTTGCGGGTTCAATCACAAGGGCATCGTCGCGGGTTAAGGGACGCGACAATTGATCGGAATCGATCTGCACTTTCAGCCGAGCCTCTCCCGGGCGAATTGCTTTCAGAACGATTGTCAGTACCTGCTCTTTCTTTGGGCCAATTGCCTGCAGTGGCGCGAAGCTGACTTCGCCGTTGGCTGCGGTTGCCTTCACCGGTCCGTCGCTGGTCACAAAGGTGAGTTGCTCCGACAATTGCAATCGCACTCTGACTCCCGAAGCGGGTTCGTTGCCACGGTTGGCAACACGGACCTGCAATGTCACAGTCTCACCCACGGGGGTTGGTCCGGTAATGCCCGTCAAATTTGCGCTCAAAGCAGCCGATCCGACGACAATGTCGGTTTGCGACTCAACGCTCGCTGCGCCGCCGGATGGTCCCACCGCTGTCACTCGACTCGACTGGGTTCCTTTGACAATCGCCGTCAATTCGACACCGACGTCTTTCGACTCGCCGGCTGCCAACTGATCGATTTGCCAGGCGACAGTTCGGCGGGCCTGATTAAACTGTCCGCCATTCGTTGCTTTGACGAATTTCAATCCCGCCGGGATTGTTTCCACAATGGTAATCGGCCCGACCGATGTGCCGGCCTTGTTGGTCACGCGATTGGTGTACTCGGCGGGACGTCCGAGGTAACGTCGTTTCGGGCCGCTGCGGGTCAATTCCAGCTGCGAACCAACAACGTCAATGTTAGCGGTCGCCTCGGCGTTCAGATTGCCGTCGGCCGTAATCACTGCCTTGGTAACCGCCTTGCCGACCTTGGCCGCGGTGAGTTGCAGGTTAATGTCTCTCGTTTGGCCGGCCGCAAGATCGCCGACATCGTATTCCAGGTCCTTCCCACCGGGGTGAGAGAGCTGTGACGGAACCAAATTCCGCAACACGACGCCGGTCGCTTTCGATGTGCCGTCGTTTGTTACTTTGAATGTTAATGTGACTTTTCCGCCCACGTTTGCACTCGGGGGACTCGCCAAACTGAGTTTCAGGCTGGGCGCGGTGACCAGCGTGCGGGCCGCAACTTCGGTGACGAAGTTGACTGTGGCGACGCTGCCGATTTCTCCCGCCTCGAAGGGGACCACCCGCACCTGGATTTTTCGTTGCTCGTTTGGTTTCAGCGTTCCCAGTTTCCAAACCAGCGTTTTCTTATACATCTCTGCTTGCGGAATCGTTCCCGTGAGTTTTGTTCCGCGTGGAATGTGATCTTCGACGGTCACTTGTGCCGCGGAACTGTTGCCGACGTTCTTGACGACAATGCTGTAAATCATCGATTGGCCCAGCACGGCGTTCGGCGGGGCCTGCTTGACAATGTTCAACTGCGGCCGTTGCGGACCACGCGGTGAATTCGCATCGATGGTTGCATCGCCGGCCAGATCATCGTTGGTCGGCGGCACCAACCGGACGGCCTTCGGGTAAGGTGTCAGCCGATTCGGTTGTTCCTTTGGTTGTTCGGCGGTTTTCGCGGGCGTCTTTGCCGGCTGTGTGTCCGCCTTGGGATAGGGAACTCGTTCGATGTCCGGCCGCTTGACCTGAGGTACGACGGTCTCTTTCCCAAGTGGTTTGAGCGATGGCACAGCCTTGCTGTTGGCTGGCGGGGCCGCTTCGGCCTTCGGCGACGCGGCACTCTTGGGGGCATCGTCGAATGCATTGGGATCGGGAAACGGCGAATCATCCGCCGCTGGTGCTTGATTGGCCTTAGGCTGATCCAGAGTTTTCGGTTCGTCCAGATCACCGAAGGCGGGCAGATCGTCGAATCCGCTCTTTTCTGCCGGCGGTTCAACTCGCGGCGACCGTTCGAACGGCGCATCGAGTGGTTCGTCTGATTTCCCGTCCTTGCCTGGAGCATCCTGCTTGGGTTGCAGATCGAACGCCGATTCGGTTGGCTCGGCCATTGGTTGCGAATCATCTGCCGGGGACAGCAATTTCGGACCATCGTCGGCGAATGGGTTGTCCGACTTGTCAGCGTCGTTTGGTGGCGTTTCCGATTTGTCCTTTGACTCTACGACTTGATCCTCATCACCGAACGGATTGTCAGGCGAATCGTCGCCGCGAACAGCATCCGGTCCCGTCAATTTGAGCGGGTGCCGCGACGGATTCTCTTCCTGTTTCGATGGCACGGCGATAGCCGGTGATTTCGGCGTCGTTGTGTCGTCGTCCTCTATGGACCGAAAACCGTCGTCCAATGGTTCGTCCTGTTGCAACCCGTCTTGAATGGCTTCCTGCTCCTGGCGGTATTCGTCAAGGGCACGGCGCAAGTTTGGCAAACGCGTTTCAACCCCCGCGGGGAAGTACTGATTGTCGTCGCGGAGTTCATTTACCGATGGCAGCGTCTTACCGTCGGCGGAGGGAGAATCTGGGTCTGGGCCGCCTGTCTTTCGAGGTCCGAAGTCGTCAAAACCCGGTTCGGCTGATTCAGATTTATCGGCAGTTTCGTCGAATGGATCGGATTGTCCTCTTAGGGTGTCCCGCTGTGCCACCTGGAAAATGGAATTTGGATCGGCCGCGCGTTCCTCGCGGCCATCGTTTTCATCATTCGGTTCAAACTGGCCGAAACCGAGTTCATCGTCGGTCTCTTTTCCACCAGTGGTGTCGGCATTTTCGTCGGGCAGGCCGGACGAATCAAAATCCTCGAACTGCGTCTTCGCATTTTTCTCGTCGTCCGTCGGCGACAGCCCGCGCTGTGCCTGCATCACGCCAAGAAAACCAACACCAATCACGCCGGCCAATGCCGCCAATTTCCAGATCGACTTTTGCATGGGATCTTCTTCCGTCTCGGCAGTGTCAACTTGCAGTGTCAAATTGAAGAGAAGTGCAACTCGTCTCGCTGCATAGTGTCGCGATGAGGTGACTGTCAGCGAGGATTCTCGTTTATCGACCGTCGCCGAAAGGCGGCGGAGCCGATATGGGCGGCTATCCTTAACAGATCAGGCGATTTGAGAAAAGACGAGTCTTCCCCCAAAATGCCGTTGGGAACGCCCGCATTGGCGGTTCAGATCACACGATCGACGAAATGACTGATGGCGAAAGATGTGTCTACAGAACAACTTCCGTTGCGCGTTTCCTGAACACCGGTTGACGTGAGGGCAAATGCGTCCCAGAATTCCCCTGGGCGGACACCCCTCGTCGGAAGTTCGCTGTCGCAGTTCGTGGGGTGATCGCCTGCATCGGGCAGGCAGGATTCATGGATCGGGAGAGAAAAACATGGCAAAACGTAAAAGCCCGCAATCCAGCACCGCGCGCAAGAAGACAGCTGCCAATTCCAACAAGACCAATAAGAAACGCGGTCCTGCGACGAAGTCGAGCCGGGCAGTCTCGAAGCGGGCATCGAAAACCACAAACAAACAACAGGCTGCCAAACAACAGGCCGACAACGGCAAATTGCAAACGATTGGTGCCTATCTCATCGAGCGGCTGCAGCACTACGGCCTGAAGGACATGTTCGGAATTCCGGGCGACTATTCCTTGCAGTTCTATGGAATGCTGGAAGAAAGCCCGATCCGTGTGATCGGCATGACGCGGGAAGACTGTGCCGGCTATGCGGCCGACGGATACGCGCGCGTTGACGGTTTGGGAGCCGTTTGCGTGACCTATTGCGTTGGCGGTTTGAGCCTGTGCAATTCCATCGCCGGCGCCTACGCCGAGAAATCGCCCGTCATCGTCATCGGCGGCGCGCCGGGCATGGACGAGCGACACGCCGATCCGCTGCTGCATCATCGCGTGAAGGACTTCGATACCCAGCGCGAAGTCTTCGAGAAGATTACGGTTGCGACAGCATCGCTGGACGATCCGCTGACGGCCTTCCGCGAAATCGATCGCTGCCTCGAATCGGCTATTCGCTTCAAGCGACCGGTTTACCTGGAACTTCCCCGCGATCGAGTGCAGACCCAGGGACTGTACCCACACACGCCCAAGTCGGAGCAGCCGACGAGCGACAAGGATGCGCTGCGTGAAGCAATCGATGACGCATCGGAGTTGATCAACAACTGCAAACGTCCCGTCATTCTTGCAGGCGTCGAAATCCACCGGTTTGGCCTGCGGGAAGATGTGCTGGCTTTGGCAGAAAAAAACAGCATCCCCATGTCGGCCACCCTGCTCGGTAAGTCGGTGGTCAGCGAAAAGCATCCGTTGTATCTGGGGGTTTACGAAGGCGCAATGGGTCGCGAAACGGTACGCAAGTTCGTTGAAGACAGCGACTGTGTGATTTTGCTGGGCACCTTTATGACGGACATCAATCTGGGGATTTACACGGCCCACCTCGATCCGGGCCGCTGCATCTACGCGACCAGCGAAAAGCTGCGGATTCAACATCATCACTTCCACGACGTGCTGTTGTCCGACTTCATTCGCGGGTTAAGCAAAGCGAAATTGAAGCCACCCAAGAGGCCGTTGCCCAAGCTGACCAAAACAAAAACAACGCCATTCGATCCGGTTCCCGATGCCAAGGTGAGTGTCAAGCGGTTGTTCGAACTCATCGACCAGACACTGGGCGACGGAATGGTGGCGGTTGCCGATGTCGGAGACTCGCTCTTTGCGGCTTCCGACCTGTCCATCCACAAACACACGCAATTTCTTAGCCCGGCGTATTACACGTCGATGGGATTCGCGATTCCAGCCGCCGTTGGCGTGCAAGTCGCAAACAAGAACCTGCGGCCACTTGTTTTAGTGGGTGATGGCGCGTTCCAGATGACCTGCCTGGAACTTTCCACGGCAGTGAAGCACGGCTTCAACCCGATTGTCATCGTGGCCAACAACAAGGGATACACAACCGAACGCTTCCTGCAGGATGGCCCGTTCAACGACATCCCCAACTGGAATTATCATCGGCTCCCCGATCTGCTGGGAGGCGGTTGGGGGTTTGAAGTGCATACCGAAGGTGATCTCGATCAGGCGCTCTCAGCAGCGCTGGCCAATCGCGACGCCTTCAGTCTGCTCAACGTTCATCTCGACCCGTTCGACATCAGCCCCGCGCTCAAGCGGTTGACGAATCGGTTGTCGAAGCGGATATGAACTGGGGTACGACGCAGTTTGAATACTGGTTCCCAAGCTCCGGCTTGGGGACCGGCTCACGCGAAGCTCTGCTTCGCTCGGAGACCTTGTGTGTTTCGATCGAAGCGGAGCTTCGAGAAAGTGCGTTCCCAAGCAGAGCTTGGGAACGAGTAGAGAATCCCGTCGCGCAAGAAAAAACCTTTCGCGAACCAACGATTTCAGAGTTCGGCCGTAGCCGGTCACCTGAACCCGTTGGTTGCGAAAGGCTTCGTCCCCCCCTGGCACCACTCAAGCGGTTGTCGCACATGGCGAATTCCGATTGGCGGTACACGAACTACTCAGACGTTCGTTCGGGAACTAGTTGGGGGGACGCGTTGGGAACTCCTGATTCTGCTGAGAGATATCACAGGCCGGTCGATTGCAAACGTTCGCTCACGGAGCGTCTTGCTGCAAACCGTCCTGAATGGCTTCCTGCTCCAGACGGTATTCATCCAGAGCGCGGCGCAAGTTGGGTAACCGTGTTTCAACCCCAGCAGGGAAGAATTGAATGTCGTCTCGCAGGTAGTAGGCCGACGGCAACGTCTGACCGCCAATGGTCGATTGCCAGCTGCAGCCGGTGATGGTGCAGGCGACTAGCCCGCAAACCAACAACATGATTCGCGGCCACTTGCTGAAATTCGAGAGATTCATTCGAGTCTCGTCCTTGAGACGGGGAACTGAAATGTGCTGCGACCAAACCGCAGGCAGTATTCAGTATCGGCCGTCACAATCGGAATCTTCGGCAGAACCCGCCAAGTTTCTCAGGAATTCCAGTTTCGACCCTTCGCGAATTTACCGCCGTCGGACGAATCCATCAGCAACGGAGCGACATCATTCGACGCAACATGCTTTTATAAAACATGTTACTTCGATTTGAACGTTCGTTGCAGCTCGTCGAGCGACGTTCTACCCTCAGCCACCAGTCGGAGTCCCTCCGACTGAAATGATGGCATCCGCTCTTCACGCATCTTCGACTTAATGGCAGAGACGTCGGCTCCGCCGAGAACTACCTCGCGCATGCCGTCGGTCATTTCGAGCATTTCAAACATGCCGGCTCGTCCGAAATACCCCAAACCACCACACACCTCACAGGGCTCGTCTTCGGGGTCTTCCGGGTCCGGTTGTCCGGGGCGATAGAGAACTTTCGTCTTCGGCGGCAATCCGACCTTCTTCAGCAATTTCGGGTTCGGGCGAAACGCCTGCTTGCAGTCTTCGCACAGCACCCTCAATAGTTTCTGGCTGACGATGGCGTGTAATCCGTTGACGACGGTTTGTGGATCGCCGACCCACTCAATCAACTTCGCCAGGCCCTGTGCCGTATCTCTTGCTGTAAACTCCGAAATGATTGCAATGTCTTTCTGCTTCGCGAAGATGAGCTTGGCGGTTTCCGCATCGCTCATGGCGTCGGCAAAAATGACATCGGCGTCGATCCGAATCACTCGCTGAATCGTCGTCTCCAGGTCGTCGCCTTCGTTGGCTTCGAACTCGGTCGTGTAGGGAATTTCTCGACTCTCAAGGTCGCCAATTGTGTAGACGGAGTACATGTAGGCATCGACGCTCCGTGCGATGCCGAAGCGTGTGGATGTTGTTCCTGAAGCAGGCGCTCCGCACGCCAAAATGACTCCCGACCGTTTGGCCGCCATCACGCGGAACTTTTCCTTCATTGACTCCGAAAAGCCAAGCTCATCGGGAGTTTCAACACTCTGCTTCAGGTTTCGCACGCGAATCGTCAACCGTTCAACGCCGGTCGGTGTCGGTTCGGTTTCGACGAGTACCTGATAGGGAGTGTCCTGGAAATCCGCCTTGATCCCGCCCTTTTGTCGCGCCTTACGTTGCTTGACGTTCAATCCCGCCAGCAATTTCAACATCTGCGTGACTGCGTGTGCTTCCTGCTTTGGAAGTCGTCCGCCCGGATACGCGATGCCGTCGATGTAAAGTCGTACGACAGCGGCCGATCCTTTCGTTTCGACACGCACAGTTTCGGCGCGACGCAACATCGCATCGGAAACGATTTCCTTGGCCGGAACCAGCCCGATTTCCATCAGGCGTCCATTCGCTTTGACGTCGGGCTTCTTGCCGTTGAGTGCTCCCTGGAACGCGACCAGTTCCAGTTCCAGTTCCTCGTCGTCATCGTCGTTGCTACCGAACCCAAAAATCACCGCACGACTCCTAAAAAACAGGGGCTCTGACGGCACAGAACGCAACCGCCTCGCGAAAAACAATATTACACGGAATCGACGCGAATTGGTATTCTCGCTGCAAATCTACGGCCATCCCTCCACCAAAAGCCGACGGGCTGCGTTCCGTCGGGCCGAACCACCATTCATCGCCCAACAGCGGTTGACTCAGACACACATGCCGCCGATCATTGACTCCAGCGGACGATTCACAGCGTTCCGCCAATCCAGCGGGCCGAAACATCACCGACCCACCGGGGCCACTGAGTCCGAGTTTCAAGGCGCGAACGGTTACATCCTATGGCGGAGCGGAATTCGACCAGTCGGCAACGATTTGAAGACTACAAGGCCGAATTCCACAGCCACGACAGTCAGCTACGCAGTGGACACGGTCACACCCGTCGGCCGGAAACGGATGGGAAGCCGCGTTCGCGGTCGGCGGTGGCTCTCGCCTCACGCTTTCTGCAACTGCTCCGGGGACAACGGCTGGCGGTAGGCTTGTCCCTCGCGACACTCACCGTGGCCACACTGTTGGCGTTGATTCCACCGGCAGCGATCAAATTCATCATCGATTACGTCCTCGAAGGGAAGCAACTGCCGGCGTACGTACCCCCCTGGATTCCGCGCGATGCGTGGTCGCTGTTGCTGTGGATCATCGCGGGCGTGATAGGGATCTCGTTCGTAAAGATTGGCATCCATGTTTGGGGTCGCTGGCACGCGACACGAATTACCAAGCGCGTGCAAATGGCCGTCCGCAAACGCGTCTTTGAACACGCCGTCCGCTTGCCGCTGCATCGCGTTCACGATTTGAAGTCCGGCGGCATTGCCAGCATTCTGCGGCAAGATGCCGGTAGCGTCGGCGATCTGGTCTTTGGCATGCTTTACAACCCCTGGCGGGCCAGCGTGCAGTTGCTTGGCAGCCTGTGCGTGCTTGCGTGGGTCGATTGGCGGCTGCTGTTGGGGGCATTGATTTTGCTCCCCTTGATTTTCATCACCCACCGCACCTGGATCAACCGCATTCGCCCGCAGTACCGCAACATCCGCGCGCAACGTGAAGAGATCGACGGGCAGGCGACCGAATCGTTCGGCGGCATGCGTGTGGTTCGCGCCTTCAGCCGCCAGCGAAGCGAAACCGGCCGCATCATGCGCGGCGTGCATCTCATGGGGCGACAGGAACTCTACGCCTGGTGGTGGGCGAGAACCGTTGAAATCATCTGGGATGCGCTCATCCCCGTCGCCACCGCAGGACTGTTGTTGTACGGTGGCTGGCAAGTACTCGAGAAAAATTTAACGCTCGGCGATCTGATGATGTTTCTCGTCTACTTACTGATGTTATTGGAACCGGTCGCCGTCCTCGCACAAAGTGCTACGCAACTCCAAAACAGTCTGTCCGGACTGGATCGCGTGCTTGATTTGCTGGGTGAACCGCGCGAGATGGAAACGACCACACCGGGAATTTCGCTGAAGAAACCTGAAGTTGCAGGGCGGATTACAATTGAGAACGTCAGTTTTCAATATCCCGGCGCCGAACGTTTTGCGCTCGAAGAGATTTCAATCGACGTCGAACCTGGCGAGACGATAGCACTCGTCGGCCCAAGCGGTGCGGGCAAAACAACGCTCTGCAATCTCGTTGCAAGATTCTACGACCCGACCGACGGAAGAATTCTGCTCGACGGTCGCGACCTCCGCGAAATCGACGTCGAAAACTACCGCAGTTTACTCGGGCTGGTCGAGCAGGACGTGTTCCTTTTCGATGGGACAATCGCCGACAACATTGGTTACGCCAATCGACATGCGACGGCCGACGACATTCGCCGTGCCGCCCAAATTGCCAACGCCGACGAATTCATCGATGAGATGCCCGAACTCTACGAAACGAGAATCGGCGAACGCGGCGTCAAACTCAGTGGCGGGCAAAGGCAACGAATCGCCATCGCCCGTGCCGTGTTGGCCGACCCGCGCATCCTCATTCTCGACGAGGCAACCAGCAATCTCGACACACACAGCGAGCGGCTCATTCAAAGCAGTCTCGAACAGTTGATGCAGGATCGCACGGTGTTCGTCATCGCGCACCGACTCAGCACTATCGCCAGTGCCGACCGAATCGCCGTCATTGAGGATCGGCGGATAATCGAAATCGGCACGCACAAAGAACTGTTGCGCTCGGCAGGCAAGTACCACGAGATGGTCCGCATGCAAACCGAAGCATCACAACCGCTCATCGATTCAACCGGGTAAAGCCCACGGGTCGCGGCCCGTGGGACCCACAATTAATAATGCGGCGGTCGCTCATCCAACGCATCCCCCGGCTCGCTTGGTTCCTGCAGACGATCGATCTTTCCATGTGCGCGCTGAAGATCACGGCGCAGGACGGAAATATCTTGCTGCTGCGCCAGCATTACCTCGTGCATTTGCTGTAGTTCATGCTGTAAATGCGACACAGACATCTCAAGCGCAATCAATCGTTCATCCGGCGAATTCGTAGGCATGCCGTGACTCAGTTGTACTGTTTCAGAAAATACCAGCCCGCCGCGCAAGCAAGGGTTTCAGCTCCCAACCACCGTTCAAACCCTCGCTCGCGCTGCGGGATGGTTAATGGAAAACCAAAATGCGTTGTCTTCATTTTCGTTCCGTTTTACCATGTAGTAGACAGATTCGACAATCAACTTGTGAAAAGGAACACCATGCGGATTCAATCGGCGACGAAATCACGAATCGCAAAGACAATGTTGATGTTCTCCGCATTCTTCCTGTTGTGCGATTTTGCCGCGGCCGCAGAATGGAACTTCAAGGTCCGCTTCGACAAGAACACGCGGGCCGAACCGTACACCGGACGGGTCCTTCTTCTCTTTTCCCGATCGTCGCGCGAACCTCGGTTCGGCCCCAGTTGGTTTACCCCGGAACTTTTCGTCGCCCGCGATGTGACGAACTGGAAGCCGGGCGAAACTCTCACCTTCTCGACAGCCGATGCCGACGGCATGCTGGCCTATCCAAAGCCGCTTGCACAGATGAACCTCGACGGTTACCGGGCGCAGGCGATTGCGAGGTTCAATCCACACGATCGACGAATTGGCACCGGTGTCGGCAACGGCTACAGCCAGGTCGTCAAATTGCCCTCCGATGAGACGCCGGAATTCGTCATCAACAAACGGGTCGGCGAGCGCAAATTCCGCGAATCAAAATGGAGCAAGCTACTGGAAGTTCGCTCGAAACAACTCAGCGATTTCCACGGCCGCGAGGTGACAATGAAGGCGGCGGTCATACTTCCCGCCAGTTTCCACGACAAACCGAATCGACGGTATCCGACGCTCTTCAGCATCCCGGGATTCGGCGGCACGCACTTCAGCGGTCAGACGAGCAATCCGGTGTCGGAAAAGAACGAACGCGGCGTTGAATTCATCCGCGTCATGCTCGATGCCAGTTGCCCCCTGGGACATCACGTCTTCGCCGACTCGGCAAACAACGGCCCGGTGGGAACCGCGCTGGTCGAAGAACTGATTCCCGCATTCAATAAGAAGCTTCGCAGTATCGACAAACCGTCGGCTCGCTTTCTCACCGGGCATTCGTCAGGCGGTTGGAGCAGCCTGTGGGTTCAGGTTTCGCACCCCGACTTTTTCGGCGGCACCTGGAGTACCGCACCCGACCCGGTCGACTTTCGCGATTTCCAGCGGATTAATCTCTACCGCACGTCGGAGAATATGTACGTCGATGCCGACAAGAAACGTCGGCCGTTGGCACGTGTGAACGGTCAGGTGAGACTGTGGTACAAGGGGTTCGCCGACATGGAATGGGTTCTCGGTTACGGCGGGCAACTGCACAGCTTCGAGGCGGCCTTCAGTCCGCGCGGCAAAGACGGCAAGCCGCTGCTCGTCTGGGATCGCAAGACGGGAACCGTCAACACTAAGGTCGCCAAAACCTGGGAGAAGTACGACATTCGCCTCGTCCTCGAAAGGAACTGGAAAACGCTCGGCCCGAAACTTGCCGGAAAGTTGCACGTCTACATGGGCGATGAAGACACGTTTTACCTCGATGGTGCAACAGTCCTGTTGAAAGAGTCGCTCGAAGAAATCGACAGCGACGCCGTCGTCGAGATTCACGAAGGCAAAGATCACGGATCGCTGATGACGCGAAAACTGCGAGATCGCCTTCGCAAAGACATGGTCCAGACGTTTCTCAAACACCACCCCGAGTGGCCCGGTAACTGACATTCGGCACCGAACGTTTCCGTTTTGCTGTTTTTTCGTGGTCATTTCGGTCATCCGCATTTTTAGTGGTCAAATATGTCCAATGGTTTTTCCGGCGTGATCGGCATCGATTTGGGAACGACGAATTCCTGCGTGGCATACTTGCGCCCCGATGGAACGCCGCTCACCATTCCGAATCGTGAAGGCGACCTGGTCACGCCGAGCGTCGTCTATTTTGAGGACGACCTCATCATTGTCGGCAAGGAGGCGAAACGGGCCGGCGCTCTCTCCCCCGAATCCGTCGCAGTCTGCGTCAAACGCGACATTGGCTTGCCCGAGTTCTCGCATCGCGTCGCCGGCAAACGTCAACGCCCCGAGGTCCTCTCGGCGTTAGTCCTCAAACGGCTTCGCGAAGATGCCGAGGCGAAAATCGGTCCGGTCACCGATGCCGTCATCACCGTACCGGCGTATTTCGACGACCTCCGCCGCAAGGCGACACAGGACGCCGGCAAATTGGCTGGCTTGAATGTCCTCGACATCATCAACGAACCGACCGCCGCTGCGCTCGCTTTTGCGTTCGATTCTGAAATACATATCGGCGAACGCAATGGCGAGTTTCTTTCCCAATTATCGACCCGTCCAGAGATCACGCTGGTCTACGATCTGGGGGGAGGCACGTTTGACGTTTCGCTCGTTCGCATGTCGCCCGACACGTTTGAGACATTGGCGACCGATGGCGACGTGCAACTGGGCGGCTACGATTGGGACACGCGACTCGTCCATTATCTGGCCGACGAATTCCATGACGAACATGGTTCCGAACCGTGCGACGATCCCGAATCGCTTGCCTGGTTGTATCAGGTGGCCGAGGAAACCAAGTTGGCGTTGTCGGCTCGCCAATCCACTCGCGCCTTGGTCATGCACGATGGAAAACGCAGTGCCGTCACCGTGACACGCGACAAGTTCAATGAATTCACGGCCGATCTCTTGTTGCGAACCGAAACGACGGCCCAACTGTTGGTCGAAGGGGTTGAGCTGACGTGGGCCGACGTCGATAGAGTGCTACTGGTAGGCGGCATGACCCGTGCGCCCCAAGTCACCGAAATGCTGAGACGCGTGACTGGTAAGACTCCGGACACGTCATTGTCGGCCGATGAATCGGTCGCCCACGGGGCCGCAATTCACGGCGGTATTCTGCGGAGCAAGTCGGGGCCGCAGCCGGTCGAGCCACTCGTCGAACGGCAGCAACAGTGGGCGCGGTTTACCACCATCGACGTGAATGCGCACAGTCTCGGCATTGCCGTCCGCGATGTGAGTACCGGCCTGTATGGCAACAGCATCCTCATTCCCAAGAACACCGCGCTGCCCATCTCGCAGACAGAAGTGTATCGCACGCACGACGAGCATCAGAGCAAGGTGCGTGTGCGCGTGTTGGAAGGAGAGGCGAGCGACGCGGAAGCCTGTCGGCAAATCGGCGTCTTCGACGTCGAAGGTCTGGCGCCCAACCTGCCGAAAGGGTCGCCGATTGAAATCTGTTGCAGTTACACGGCCGACGGCCGCATCCACGTCTCCGGCAAAGATGTTACCAGCGGAAGCATCGCAGAGATTTCAATTCACCGTACCGGCGATATGAAAGCCGACGAAATCGAACAATCGCGAAGCGAATTGGATGCGATGCGGATTACGTGATTGAAGGGTGACGCGGAATTTAGCCGGCTGGCTTGACCGCCGTGGATGAGATCACGTTATCGAGACACGGCGGGCAAGCCAGCCGGCTAAATGAACCTGTGCCTGAAATGTCATCGATGGAACATCATGCCGGTTAACACGCTGTCACCGTGACGGTTCAATTGGTAGAGTGCGATCTCCCTGAGATTGCCGACCGGTCACACCGTCACAGAGTCGCCGACATGAGCGAACATCTCTACTACCCCGTCAACGATTTCGGCCCCTTGATGAAGGGGTTGGTGATTGGCGGATTGGCGATCGCGCACGTTTTTCTAGCGATGTTCGCCATCGGTGGCGGTATGTTGATGTGCTACTTCCAATGGCTCTCGCAAGATGGCCGCTGTAAGCACACGCGGCGTTTTATCGACGACTACTTTCGCGTACTCGTGCTGATCAGTTTCGTAATTGGGGCGGTCACGGGTGTCGCTTTGTGGTTCACCTCGATTCAGGTGAGCGCACCGACCATCGGCATGATGGTCGATCAGTTTCATTGGATCTGGGCAATTGAATGGACCTTTTTCAGCCTCGAAATTACAGCGGGCTATTGTTTTTATCGATACGGAACAAATCTGAACGACCGCACGCGGCTGACACTGCTGGGCATCTATTCGCTGGCGTCGTGGTTCAGTCTGTTCTGGATCAACGGGATACTTACCTGGCAACTCACGCCAGGAGCGTGGGCCCAGAACGGTTCTGTGTGGTCTGGTTTTTTCAACGCGGGCTTCTTTCCATCGGTCATTTTCCGCACCGTGACGGCGATGACGGTGGCATCGCTGGCCGGATGCGTTGTTATCAACGCCATGCCGGGACTCACTCGCGAGGAGCGGACCGATCTCATCAACCGGGCCGCACACTTTCTCGCCCCAATGCTGCTGATGCCGCTGTTGGGAGCCTGGTACTTCGGGACATTTCCACCCGACGCACGAGTGCTGGTGTTGGGGGCGAATGTGCCGATGATGATGTTTATGGGCCTGGCAATCGGTGCGTCGTTGCTGATTGGCTTCTATGCGATTCTCGGCTTGCTGCGAAAGAAACTGTATATCAATGGCGCGACCGCGACGCTGCTGTTGGTATTGTCGTTCGCGGCTGTCGCTGGCAGCGAGTTTGTCCGCGAAGGCGTTCGCAAACCGTACACCATTCGCGGAGTGCTTTATTCCAATTCGGTCACACCGGCTGAGGTCGCCCATCTCAGGCAGGTCGGCTGTGTGACCAACGATCCCTATCCGCTACAGAATCCCGACGATTATCCGAACGACCAACTGCGACTGGGGGCGAAGGTGTTTCGCTTTCATTGCAGCGTTTGCCATACCGTCAAGGGAGCCAACGCGCTAACGCATCTGGCCGGCAGTTGGTCGACGACGCAAAAGCGAATGAACATCGCCCAGTTGCAGCGAACCAAAACGTTCATGCCTCCCTTTGCCGGCACGCCCGAGGAGCTTGAAGCGCTGGTGCAGTTCATTTCCTGGCATACGGCCGACGCGCCGGCGAAGTGGTCGGAATCGAACGACGCGGAAACACTGCATCAAATTCGCGACTGGCTCGATGAAGTCGGCACCAAGCCCGGCATCGAACTCGAATTGCATGTTGAGCAGGAAGGCGGACAATGAACGATCCCTTCCCATTCGGTCTGCAAGGCCCCACGGCGTTCTATCTGGTGCTTTATCTCAGCACGTTGTTGATTCACATTGTGTTCATGAATTACGTGTTGGCTGGTTCGGCCTACCTCGCGGCGCACTTGGTGTTTCGTGGCCGAACAAATGAAGAAAGTCCGCTGGCCGAATTGCTCCGCGACTGGATGCCGTTCATGCTCAGCGCCGCTATCACAGCCGGCATCGCCCCACTGTTGTTTTTGCAAGTGCTTTACCAGAAGCATTTTTACACGGCGAACCTGTTACTGTTTTCTCGCTGGATGGCCATCCTGCCGGTACTCATTGCCGGTTTTTATCTCTCCTATTTGCTCAAGAGCAAACTCGTCCATCGCTGGCCGCTGGCCGGTCGGGCGGTCGTTGGTTGCGGCACGTTCGCCTGCTTTGCGTTTGTCGGCTGGTCGTGGGTCGAAAATCACCTGCTCAGCGTGCAGTCGCAGCAAGTTTGGGAAGAGGAATATGTGGCCGGGACGCTGCTGTATCACAACCCGGAACTGTTGCCACGGTTGACGCTGTGGTTTCTTGCCGCGTTTCCCACGATGGCATTGGTTGTCGGCTGGCAACTCTGGTATCGGCATGGCCGGAACAACGGCGGAAACAAAGTCGCCGTGAACGAGTCGGTTCCAAAGATTGCCGGTTCGCGGCGCACGGCGGTGATTGCCGTTGCTGGAATCATCAGCAGCACACTGGCGGCCCTCGTTTATTTTTCGGTGATGAGTTCTGATGCTCGCGATGCGATCAAGGGTCCCGTAGCCTTTCCGTATCTCGTGGCGGCGATTGTCGGCGGCGTCATTCAACTCGGTGCCTGGGTGCCACAGTATCTGGCAGCCCGGTTGACGAAGAAGTGGCTCGTTGTCGCCACCGTCGGGCTTGTCGTGAATTTCGTCGGCATGGCCGTTGTGAATGAAGCCACCCGACTGGCAGCGCTCGACATCACCGAACTGTACGCGAAACACAAGCAGGCCCGTGAGGTGGGAGGCCTGTTTCTGTTTCTGCTGTTTCTGGCGATCAATACCGGGCTGATGCTGTATTGCCTGCGGCTGGTACGCCACGGTTGGCAGGCGGCACCGAAAGAGGGCGACTGACAGCACGAGCCAATTGTTGACGGCCGCGTATTGGGAGGGCGAGGCTCCTGCCGAGCCGCGGGTACGAAGGCGCAATGGACGCCCGGCTCAGCAGGAGCTTCGCCCTCCCAGAAAACGTTCTGCCTTCAACGTTCAAACACAGCCCGCACCGCCGGTAATCCAATCCACCACCCGCCAGTCCATCCAGCGTCGATCGGGATCGATCCCGCCGCGGGCGATGTAACCCAGATGGCCGCCCGCGTCGGCAATGTGTAGCGTCACTGCCGATGAAAGTTCGAGCGACTCGAACGGGGCGGGAGGAACCAACGGATCGTCTCGCGAAGTGAGAATCAACGTCGGAACACGAATCTGCGGCACAAACTGCGAGGCGCTCGAACGCGTGTAATAATCGTCGGCCGAAGCAAATCCCGCTTTGGGGGCAGTAAACAACTCGTCAAACTCGCGGAGAGTTCGCGGCGGGCGCGATGAGCGTTCCAGCACTGAGTCGGCCAGCAACCGCGGCTGTTCGCGCAACTGCTGGCAAAGCAGCTTGGTGAAATGCTTACCGTACAAATGGCTTGGCGGTCGCTCCATGTGTGTCGTGCAAAGAGTGAGGTCGATTGGCGGATTGACGGCAACGGCGCGATCCAACGCCGCCGGTACGTCAGCAGGCAATTCGCCCAACAGCTTCAGCGTCATGTTTCCACTTAACGAGAAGCCGGCGACGGCCAACGGTGACTCTGGACACATCTCGCCAATGCAATTCAAAGCGGCCCGTATGTCTTCGGAACGGCCCGCGTGATAGGGGAATTGCGCCAGTCCCACGGCTGCACCGGTACCGCGATGGTCCATGCGAAAGGTCCGCACGCCGCGTCCGTTCAGTTTGGCGGCAATCCGGACGAGGAATCCGCTTTGATAGCATCCCGCCAATCCCGACAACAACAACGCTGCCCGGTCACCCGCTGTCCAACCGGCCGGCCGGTCATCGTGCAACACAATCTGATCGCCATCGGACAATTCGACATGATGACGAACCGTGCCGGCCGGCGAGCGGCAGCCGGGTAGCCAATAGCCGGCCAGCGTCTGCACGTGTCCCCCGCGCAACAGCGCGTGCGGCACAAATTTGGGCATCGACGAATTCGCCAACGATCGGTCCCGTCATAAGGAAGGAAATCAAATGCGAGCGCCAACTCGAACGGCTGTCTCGCGAGGTTTGCGAATTTATCGTAGCCTAATGTCGTTGGTCAATTCGAGTGAGTGTACTCGAATCGGGCAAGTAGTCGCTTTTTCCGAATCCGTTTCACGTTACAATCCAGTCGCTACTTCCGTAGCGCAGTACGTTGTCATTGCCCATTTCAGTCTCTCGCCGTTTCAATCTGCGTGAATCCATGACATTTGCCGTTGCACTCGACTTTTCGACGAAGCAGGAACGCACCGTCACGCTTGACGACGTAAACGATGCGCGGGCTCGCGGAAGCTACTGCTGGATCGATTTGCACGCGCCGAGCGATGATGAGCTACGTAAGTTTCTCGAATCACTGAAAATCGGTCACGAGCCGATCGACGAGATTGCCGAGTTCGATCGTCGGCCTGCGTTCAATGTCTACTCCAAATGTCTGCACTTCACGTTGGCTGAGGCACGGATGGTCGATGGCAGTTTCCAAACCGTCACGCTGCACGTCGTCGTGGGCGACGGGTTTCTGGTCACCGTCCATCAGCAAGAATTGGAAATGCTCCATCGCACGAGGAAGACATACAGCGAAGGATTTCAGACGGCGGCATTATCGCCTGGTTTTCTGCTGTTTGAATTGGCAGATCATCTGGCGTACGTTTGCGGCCATACCCTGACGATGTTTGAAGACCAGATTGAGGAGATTGAAGCAGAATTGTTCGGTAAGGCCGACGATGACATTTTCTTGCCGGTTTCCGAGTTGATTCGCTCGCTGCTACAGTTTCGTAAGGCCGTCGTTGCATCGCGCGAAGTGATCCACGAGTTGGCGACGCGCCGGTCGCCATTTGTTTCTGAAACGACGCAACCTTATCTCGAAAAAAAAGCCGTGCTGCTCGAACGGTTGAGTGCCGATGCCACGACCGAGCGCGAAGTCCTTTCGGAATTCCTCAACCTCTACATGGGCATCATCAGCCACCGAACCAATCGCGTGGTGACGCAACTAACCATCATCAGTTCCATCTTCCTACCGCTTGCGTTTGTGACCGGTTTACACGGCATGAACTTCGACACCGATTTGCCGTGGAACATGCCGGAACTGCGGCACGAATTCGGGTATTTGGGGTTCTGGATATTTTCCGGCGTGCTGGTTGTCGGCATGGTGTTGTGGATGCGTTTGCGGCGATGGTTTTAAGTTGCTCGATCCCTCGGGGCGCAACCCGAGGGCTTTGAGAGGCGACATTAACGATCTGAGCCTCGAATATCGTATTTTCGATTACCAGCGTTCCACCGGTCCTGAGGGAACGGGCACGTGCATTTGCGGCAGAATGCCGGTTCGCGTGCCGCGCACCGGGCCGTCTTCGGAGATGTCATCGAGTGCGTCATCGAGTTCCGCCCGTGTGCGGGCCAACTGAAACTGATGCCGTAACCGCGCACGAACACGCATCGCCTTCAGAAACCAATGGCCGGTCTTACGAAAAATAATGGCCGCCGCCTCGGTACCGCGCAGCTCTTCCAGATAACCAAATTGCCGCTTGAGCAGTTCAAGGCGTTCGTTGAAGTTGCCCGGCGGATCGAAGTTTCCGGTTTCTTCCCATTGTTGCAGTTGGCGAAAGATCCACGGGTTCGCCAGCGCCCCGCGACCGACTGACACGCCGTGGCAACCGGTCGCGCGCAACATCAGCGCCGCATCGGCGACGGTGCGCACGTCGCCGTTGCCGATCACCGGAATGTTCTGCACGGCTTCGACAACCTGCCGAATACCGTCGCGGCTGACGCTGCCACTGAAACCCTGTGCGCGCGTCCGACCGTGAATCGCAATGGCCGCCACACCGACCTGTTCAAATTCCCGGGCAAATTTCGGTGCGGTCAATTGTGTGTCGTCCCAACCGAGCCGCATCTTGACGGTCACCGGAATCTTCACCGCTTCTACTACGCTGCGCACCAGCGAGACGGTTTCGTCAGCACAGCGCATCATGCCAGCACCGGAACCCCGCTTGGCAATCCGCTCGACGGGACAGCCCATGTTGATATCGACCGAGTCAACGTCACGATCTTCGAGAAACTGCGCCGCGTCACGCATCTTGCTCGGATCGTTGCCGAATATCTGCACGGCAAACGGGCTGTCCTCGGGACAGGTCTCGGTCAACTGCAGCGACTTACGGCTGCCGCTCAATAGTCCGTGGGCATTCACCAGATCGGTTGTCGCCAGCCCCACACCACCCAGTTCTCGCACGATTCGGCGAAACGGCAGGTTGGTATAACCCGCCAACGGCGACAGCGAATACCGCGTTGCCAATTTCAGCGATCCGTAACGCAACGGTGGCATGGTGGGGGGAATGAGTTCGTCGGGAATAGCCGTCACGTATTCGCCTGTTTCGACAACCATAGCTGCGACTCAACAAGTCGCAGACGACTGCGATGCGTTGCATCTCAGCTGGAAGTTCAAACGTATCAAGAACGATAAAGATTTCGTTATCTACCTGCGTTACACTAACTTACCGACGCCGCCCTGTCTTGAGAACCATAGACGTCACGTTCGGCGTATTGGAGATGCGTAATTGATAACACCAATCCTCGCCCGCGGCAGTCAAGCGGCTTTGTACGTCATCGCAGTTCTGGTTGTCATTTTGCTGGTTGAAATGGCGGCTGCCGTCGTTGTATTGGCCGTGGTCGATCTGTTCGTAGGGATGGGCGTACTGCTGCTGCTCAAGAAGAAACGGCATCTGTTCTGGACGCTCCCCGTCCTCAACATCGCCTGCTGGTATTTCGTAGGGAGCCTCTGTTTCTGGCTGCCCGACTGGAGTGGACGATTCGGTGAACAAATGCTTGAATTCAACGCCTGGGCAACCAACATTGCCGACGGGTTGATGTACCAGCTGTCATTCGTTGTTGGCCTGATGACGGCGGGAATGCTCGCGCCGATTCAAATGGCGGCCAACAAGATCGTCGGGCCGGGCGAAGATTCGACGACCACGAATCTCACCGAACCGTCGGCCACCCGTCCGGCGGCCGTTGGGCGTTGGCCTGGCTTTCGCGAGGAATTTCTGGCTCCGTGGGATGGGTTGTCGTGTGGATGTCCATTCTGCAAAACAGATGCTGGCGCAGATTCGAGAATTTGGTAAGACTCCGGCATGGACAGGGTGCCGGAGATGGAACTCGATCGGGATCAGTTGATCTCGCTTGTCATGCAG